>Ga0335070_10000759_pt1 | contig 36746 bp, 30 predicted proteins | sample Lox_Sample_13_FD_206722 | JGI IMG/M metagenome (GOLD analysis project Ga0335070, IMG submission 206722) | Soil microbial communities from Loxahatchee National Wildlife Refuge, Florida, United States - Lox_Sample_1.3 | ecosystem: Environmental > Terrestrial > Soil > Wetlands | place: USA... | reverse complement strand
TGCCCGAGACGCGGGCCAACGATCTCTCGAGCCTGCGCACCATCGTCTATGGCGGCTCGCCGACCCCGATGGGCGTCCTGAAGCGTGCGGCGGAGGCCCTGCCGCCGGCGCTCACCCATGTCTACGGCATCACCGAGCTCGCCGGCTATGTCACGGCGCTCCTGCCCGAGGAGCATGTGTTCGAGGGCGATCCCGCCATGCTGCGCCGCACGGCCTCGGCCGGCCAGGCGGTGCCGCTCGTCGACGTGCGCGTGGTCGACGATGACGGCAACGACGTGCCGACCGGTGAGGTCGGCGAGATCGTCTGCGGCGGGCCCAAGGTCATGGCCGGCTATTGGCGCAAGCCCGAGGCGAGCGCGGCGGCGCTGCGGAACGGCTGGTACCACACCGGCGACATGGGCGTGCTCGACGAGCGGCGTTATCTGACAGTGGTCGACCGCAAGAAGGACATGATCATCTCGGGCGGCGAGAACGTCTATTCGGTCGAGGTCGAGAGCGTGCTGTCGACCCATCCCGACGTGGTCGAGGTCGCGGTCATCGGCGTGCCCGACGAGAAATGGGGTGAGGCGGTGACCGCGATCATCGTGCCGCGCCCGGGCGCCGCTCCGACCGCCGAGGCGCTCGCCGCGTTCTGCCGCGGCAAGATCGCCGGCTACAAGATCCCGAAGGCCTTCGAGCTGCGCGCCGAGCCGCTGCCCAAGACCGGGCCCGGCAAGATCGCCAAGCGCGTACTGCGCGACCCCTATTGGAAAAGCGCCGGCCGACGCATCTGAGGCGCGGCGCTCAGGCCCGGTGGCCGTAGAGCCAGTCGATCATCGAATAGTCGTCGGTCCGGCGCCTCTCCATCAGGTCGTTGCGGACGATCGCCGGCACGCCGGCGAGATGGAAATAGGCGCCCATGGCGCGCGCGGTGATCTGGACGCGCGCGGTGCGCAGCTTGCGGTCGTTCTGATAGGCGGTCAGCGCCTCGGCCGGCCGGTTGGGCCGCGCCGCCAGGTGCTTGGCCAGGCACAGCGCATCCTCGATCGCCTGGCACGCGCCCTGGGCGATGTACTGGTACATCGGATGCGCCGCATCCCCCAGAAGCGCCACCCGCCCGCGCGTCCACCGCAAGATCGGATGGCGGTCGACCATCTGCCAGCGCTTGTCGCGCCACATCACCTGGATGCAGCCGCGGATGTAGTCGCAGGTCTGCGCATAATGCGCATCGAGCTCGGCCGCCGTCCCGAACTCGGGATTGCCGGGGCGGAAGCCCGGGCTCTTGAACACGGCGACCTGATTGTAGAGCTCACCGCGCCGGATCGGGTACTGCACGAAATGCATCTGCGGGCCGACCCACATGACGACGTTATCGAGGCCGGCATGCGCCGACATCTGCTGAATCGGGATGGTGCCGCGGAACGCGACATAGCCGTCGTAGACCGGTTCGTCGTCCACGATAAGTCTACGCACCGTCGAATGCAGCCCGTCGGCGCCGACCAGCAGCTCGGTCGAGAACGTCGTCCCGTCGGCGCAGCGCACGCGCACCGTGTCTTCGCCGGGCTCGACCGAGACCACGTCGCGGCTGGTCGCGAGCGTGATCAGCCGCTCGGCCTTGCAGCCGTCGAGCAGGGCGTTCAAGAGGTCGCCGCGATGCATGACGATGTAGGGATGCCCGAAGCGGCGCTTGAAGGCGTCGCCGAGATCGACCTCGGTGATGCGCTCGGCGCGGATCGCATCCATCCACACCAGCCGCGCCGGATAGACCGCGTGCTTGCTGATCTCGCCGAGCACGCCGAGCCGGTCGAGCACGTGCATGGCGTTCGGCGCCAGTTGCAGCCCGGCGCCGATCTCGCCGAATTCCGGCGCCTTCTCGAGCACATGCACCGGCCGGCCGACGCGCGCCAGCGCCAAGGCCGTCGCCAGGCCGCCGATGCCGCCGCCCACCACGATCGTCGGAAGTCGTTCCATGTCCCGCCCGCTCACCTGAAGACCGATTCTGGCGCGACAGTGCTATAGGCGCGCCGGTGAGGCAAGCCGGGCGCTGCTCAGGATTTCGACCAGTGCTGCTGCAGCGGTCCCTCGCCGTAGACCGGGTCGCGGTCCGGAACCGGCACGGATGCTGCGACCGCCTGCTCGTGCTCCCATTTGGTGCCGGTCTTGATGTCGGGCTCGCCGCCTCCGGGATAGGCGCCGACGACCAGGAGATCGGCAGTCGCGCCCATGTTCTTGTGGCCGACGCCGGCCGGAATCACCACGACGTCGCCGGCATCGAGCCCGACGACGAGACCGCTCTCGCCGCCGAAGCGCACGCGCACATGCCCGCGTATGATACCGAGCACCTCGTGCGTGGTGGCGTGGAAGTGGTCGTAGTCGTAGACGCCGTTCCGCCACGCTCCGGTCCAACCGTGCGACGCGAACAGGCGCGCGCATCCGGCCGCCGGATCGCGGCCCGCCAATTCGAGGACGCCGCGGTAGACGAGGAGCGGCAGCGCCGGATTGTTCGGGATGCGGCCGTCGTCGTGGAACAGATACGGATCGACACGGGCACTCCGGGCGGGTTTCACATCCGTCATCGTTCAACCTTTTGTAAAAGCCTCCTGATAAATAACGCACGAAGCGCGATTCCGCTCCCGCCGCCGCGCGGCCTGCCACGGCGGCGACTATGATATTGTCACCCATACGATGGACACCCCGCCGGTCGACGCCTCTTCTCCGTCGCGCTCTTCACCCGATCCGTCGCCGGACCCGACGCAGACCGGTGCTGCGACGACGTGGCTCAAGGGTCTGTTGGTCGCGACTCTGGTGCTGCCGGCTCTCCTCTTCGCGCTGGCATCGTGGAGCAATTACCGCACGGCCTACGGCGATGCCGAACGCGATCTGGCGCAGCGCGCCGAGATCGCCAACGAACATGCCGCCAAGGTCTTCGACAGCCATAAGCTCATCATCCTCAGAGTTGGAGATCTCATCGGCGGCCTCGACGATGCGGCGATCGCGCGGTCGGAGCCGGTGCTGCACGCGGGACTGGCGGCCATGCTGCACGATCTGCCGCAGGTCCAGAACATCTTCGTCGTCGGCCGCGACGGCAAGGCGCTGGTCAGTGCCACGGTCTCGCCGTTGCCGCGGACCATCGATGCAAGCAGCCGCGACTACTTCACCGCGGCGCGCGATCACGGACAGGAGTTCGGCATCAGCCGTCTCGAGCGCGGCACGATGAGCGGCCGGCCGTTCTTCGGGGTGGTGGGCCGCCGCGCCGACGCGCAAGGGAACTTCAGCGGCGTCATACTGGTCTCCGTGGCGCCGAAATTCTTCGTCGACTTCTATGCGACGTTGATCGGCGAGAGCGATGACATGGTTACGCTGCTGCGCGGCGACGGCGAGCTGTTGGCGCGCGGTCCCGCCGCCGACCACCCGACCGGTCCTCTGCCGGCGGGCCACGGATTTTTTGCCGCCGTCGCCGCAGATCGCGACCGCGGCATTTTCCGCGGCCGGGCACCGGAGGCGTCCACCGAAGACCGGCTCTACGCCTTCGATCACATCCAGGGCTATCCCGCCTATGTCATGGTCGGACGGCCGCTCGCCGCAATCACGGCGGCGTGGCGGCACAGCATGGCGGCGCATCTGCTGTTCGGCATTCCGGCGACGCTCGGCCTGTTCCTGCTGACGCTCACCGCTTTGCGCCGCACCCGCCGCGCGACCGCGGCTCTGGCGCACGCGCGCGACGAGATGCGCCGGCGGGAGGCCGCCGAAGCGGACATGGGCGAGCAGCGGCGGATCGAAACGGCACTGCGCGAGAGCGAAGAGCGCCTCGGCATGATCCTGGACTCCCTGCCGCACATCGCCTTCGTCCAGCAGCCCGACGGTACCGCCACCTATCACAGCCGCGCCTTCTACGACTATGTCGGGCCGGACGCGCGCAACGACGTCGCCTCCCGGCTTGGCTTCCATCACCCCGACGACGTGCCGTCGGTGATCGCCATCCGCGACAAAGCGCGCGCGGCAGGCGTCGAGTACATGTACGAGGCGCGGCTCCGGCGGTACGACGGCGCGTATCGCTGGCACGTCGTCAACTGCCGGCCGCTGCGCCGCGACGGTCAGATCATCGCCTGGCTGGGTTCCGCCGTCGACATTCACGACATGCGCACCGCCAATGAGCTGCTCGAGACACGCGTATCGGCGCGCACCGCCGAGCTGGCGACGGCGAACGAGCGGCTGTTGCGCGAGATGGCGGAGCGCCAGGCCGCCGAACGGCAGCTGCGACAATCGGAGAAGCTGACCGCCATCGGCCAGCTCACCGGCGGCGTCGCTCACGACTTCAACAACGTCCTGACGGCCGTGCTGGGCAACCTCGAGCTCGTGGAGAAGCAGCTCACCGACGAGACGGCACGGCGGATGGTGCTGGCCGCGGCGCGGGCGGCCCAGCGCGGCGCCAAGCTCACCGAGCAGCTCCTGGCTTATGCCCGCCAGCAGCGGCTCACGCCCCACCCCACCGATCTCAACCAGATGTTCGGCGGCGAGATGGTCGACATGCTGCGCCGGACCCTGGGCGGCACCGTCACGGTCGACACCGCACTGGCGCCCGGCCTGTGGCCGGCGCTCGCCGACCCGACCCAGATCGAGCTCATGGTCCTCAACCTCGCGATCAACGCGCGCGACGCGATGCCGCTCGGCGGCCACATCGTGATCTCGACCGCGAACGTGCCGGCCGGCGACGCGGCGCTGCCGGCCGATCTGCCGCGCCGCGACTATGTCATGTTCGCGGTCGCCGATACCGGCACCGGCATGCCCGACGACGTCGCCGCGCGCGCCTTCGAGCCGTTCTTCACGACGAAAGAGCCGGGGAAGGGCAGCGGCCTGGGCTTGAGCCAGGTCTACGGCGTGGCGCAGCAGCTCGGCGGCGGCGTACAGCTCAAGACGGTCATCGGACAAGGCACGACGATCGAAGTCTTCCTGCCGCGCACCGAAGCGCGGGCGATGCCGGCACCATCGGAACGGCGGCCGGCGCCGGTGGCGCGCGGCCAGGCGACGATCCTGGTCGTCGACGACGAGGACGATGTGCGCGAGGTCGCGGTTGCGCATCTCGACGCGCTCGGCTACCGGGTGATCGCGGCGCCGAACGGGCCCGCCGCCCTCGAGATCCTCGCCAGCGACAAGAGCATCGACCTGCTGCTGGCCGACTACGCCATGCCCGGTATCTCGGGCGCCGATCTCGCCCGCGTGGCGCTGGCGACGCGGCCGGCCTTGGCCGTTGTCATCGTCACCGGCTACGCCGATATCGCCAAGCTCGACCAGCAGCTCGCCGGCGTGCCCGTCGTGCGCAAGCCCTACCGGCAGCAGGATCTCGCCGACAAAGTCGAGACGGCGCTCGCCGAGGCGCAGGCGGCGGGCACTGCCTCGGAGGACGTTGTCTCGATCAACCGGGCGGGTGAGTAGGAACTTTTTTCAGACCCTCAGGTGCCGGGCGCGGCGCATCCGGGCCGCTTGGCTTCCGCGCGCTTTCGCACGTCGTGCTGGCGCGCGCGTCCGCAGGCGCGAGCGTTGATCCGGTCCTCGGAAGCCTCGGGCTTTCTTATTCGCGTCAGTGTTGGCGCAGTTTCCGGGCGATCCGCACGCCAGCCTCGCCGATGCACGCCACGATCGCCGCGAGCAGCACGCTCGCCACGATCCGCGCCCAGACTCCGTCGAGGACCAACGGGCCGGAGCTGCCGTAATCGGATGCGCCCACAATCGGCACGGTTGCCAGCGTGGCCGACGCGAGCAGTTCGAGGAGGAGCGACATCGATTAAAACTACGCCGCTGGCCAGTGCATCGCTTTGATCTGGGTCAATTGTGGTGCGGGGTTGCCCGGTCAAACCGGCCAATGACGGGAGAGACACGTCATCGCGAGCGTAGCGAAGCGATCCAGAATCAGTGCCTGGGCCCGGGATTGCTTCGTCGCCCCAGTGTCGTGCAAGAGGTCCGGGGTGGCCCCTCGCGAACCAGGGCTCCTCGCAATGATGGACGGTTCGTGTCCGTCACTTCGCCGGGGCGGACTCGCCGTGCTCTTGGCGGTCCGGCGGCGCCTGCTCGGCGTCGGTTTGGATGGCCGCCACGACGCTGGCGGCGGATTCCACCGACTTGCGCAACGCGCGCACGGCGGCGCGCACCGCGGCCGAGGGCTTGCCGTCCGGCTGGATCATGAACAGCAGCAGCGAGCGGCCGGTGACCTCGTACTCGTCGCCGGTGTGGAAAGCCGGGGCGTGTTCGCGGTCGGGGACGTTCGTGTCGAGCAGGCACAGGAACGTGCTGCCGCTGGAGACGGCGGGCAGCTTGAACTTCACCACGTCGTGGTAGGCGTTGACGACGAGCAGCAGGGTCGCGTCGCTGGCCGGCCGGCGGATGCCTGTCTCCTGGGCACGGCCGTCCATCAACATGCCGAGGCAGTGCGCTTTGCTGTCGGCCCAGGCGCCGTTGTCGAGCTCCTGGCCGGTGGGCGACAGCCAGGTCACGTCCTTGGCGTCGAGCGCCTCGTTGTATTCGCCGGTGAGGAAGCGGCCGCGACGCAGAATCGGGAAGGTGCGGCGGAGCGCTATGACCTTGCTGACGAACTCCATCAGCGCGAAGCCGTCATCGTCGATCTTGTTCCAGTCGAGCCAGGTGATCTCGTTGTCCTGGCAGTAGGCGTTGTTGTTGCCGTTCTGGGTGTGACCGAACTCGTCGCCGGCCAGCAGCAGCGGTGTGCCGCGCGACAGGAACAAGGTCGCGAGGAGGTTGCGCTTCTGGCGCTCGCGCAGCGCCTTGATGGCCGGGTCGTCGGTCGGGCCTTCGACGCCGTGGTTCCACGAGAGGTTGTTCGAGTGGCCGTCGCGGTTGCCTTCGCCGTTCGCCTCGTTGTGCTTGTCGTTGTAGGAGACGAGGTCGTTGAGGGTGAACCCGTCGTGCGCGGTGATGAAGTTCACCGACGCCCACGGCTTGCGGCCGCGCCGGTTGAAGGCGTCCGCCGACGCCATCAGCCGCGTCGCGAGGTCGGCCAGCTTGCCCTCGTCGCCCTTCCAGTAGGCGCGCACGGTGTCGCGGAACTTGTCGTTCCACTCGGCCCAGCCGGGCGGGAAGCCGCCGACCTGATAGCCCCCGGGCCCGCAGTCCCACGGCTCGGCGATGAGCTTGACGCTCGAGAGCACGGGATCCTGCAGGCAGGAATCGAGGAACCCGCCGCCTTCGTCGAAGCCGTGCGGCTCGCGCCCGAGGATGGTCGCGAGGTCGAAGCGGAATCCGTCGACATGCATCTCGGTCACCCAATACCGGAGAGAGTCCGTCACCATCTGCAGCACGCGCGGATGGCTGAGGTTCAGGGTGTTGCCGGTGCCGGTCTCGTTGATGTAGTAGCGCTTCTGATCGGGGATGAGGCGGTAGTAGCTGGCGTTGTCGATGCCCTTGAAGCTCAAGGTCGGTCCGCGCTCGTTGCCCTCGGCCGTGTGGTTGTAGACGACGTCGAGGATCACTTCGATGCCGGCGTCGTGAAAATGCGTCACCATCTGCTTGAACTCGTTCAACGAGCCGGTGGCCGAGTAGCTCGGCTCGGGCGCGAAGAAGCCGATGGTGTTGTATCCCCAGTAGTTGCGGAGCCCTTTGTCGACGAGATGCTGATCCTGCACCGAGGTGTGCACCGGCATCAGCTCGACCGCGGTGACGCCGAGGCTCTTGATGTAGTCGATGACCTCGGGCACGGCGAGGCCGGCATAGGAGCCGCGCAACGCGTCGGGCACGGCGGGGTTGAGCTGGGTGAAGCCCTTGACGTGCAGCTCGTAGAAGACCGTACGCTCCCACGGCGTCAGCAGTTTCTTGTCGCGTGTCCAGGTGAAGGCGGGATCGACGACGCGGCATTTCGGCATGAAGGGCGCGCTGTCGCGCTCGTCGAACGAGAGATCGGCGTCGGGCGAGTCGAGTACGTAGCCGAAATGCGCGGGGTTCCAGGTTAGGTCGCCGACGATGCCCTTGGCGTACGGGTCGAGGACGAGCTTGTGATGGTTGAAGCGGTGGCCGTTGGCCGGATCGTAAGGCCCGTGCACGCGATAACCGTACAGCGTGCCGGGGCGCACGTCGGCGAGATAGCCGTGCCAGACCTCGTTCGTGTATTCCGGCAGCTCGATGCGCACCGTCTCATGGCTGTCATCGTCGAACAGGCAGAGCTCGACCTTGGTGGCGTTGGCCGAGAACAGCGCGAAATTGACGCCGAGCCCGTCCCAGGTGGCGCCGAGCGGAAACGGCAGGCCTTCGGTGACCCGTTGCGACGCGCGTTTGATGGAGACCATGGGGGCGTCCCTGCCCGGCGCGCACACGGCCGGAGGGACGTTGGCGGCGGCGAGAGGGAAACGCCGCCTGCGCCAAAAAGGTTCCGCTAAGTGCTGGTGATAAAGAGCAGGCGGCACGCACCAAAGATCCGTCATGCGGGCGACAGCCGGCATCCAGACGGAATGCTGGACCCCGGCTTTGCGCCGGGGTGACGAGTGGTGTCGTAGCTGCGTCCGGTCTATGCGCTGGCCGCCGCTACTCGGCGGCGACCGCCGTGCCTTGGGTCGTGGCGGCCGCGAACTGCGGCAGGGTCAGGACCAGGAGCTCGGTCGGGCTGGTGGCGGCGAGCTCGGCGGTATCGCCGGTGTCGCAGTAGACGGTGGTGCGCCGGTCGTAGGCTTTACCGCCCACCTCGCCCTTGCCGTCGATGACGAAATACAGGCGGCGGCCTTCCAGCCGCGTGCGCGCGCCGGCATCGAGGCGCAGGAACGATGCGGCGGTGCGCCGCTCGGTGAACACGCCCATCAGCTTTTCCGCGACGCCCGACGAGCCCGCGATCGGCAGCCAGTCGAAGCTGGCGGGGTCCATCATCAGCGGGTCGTGATAGCGCGGCTTCGGGTAGACCATCGGCCGCTTGTTCACGAACTCCCACACCGCCTGGTAGCCGTCCATGTTGCGCTTGCCCTGGGCGCCCTCGTTGCGGTGGTAGATGCCTTTCTCGAACACGCCCTCTTTCTTGAGCTCGGTGGCGCCGGCCTCCATCTCGCGCTGGGTCATGTAGCCGTTGCCGCTGGCGCCGCCGAACTGCAGCACGAGGGTGAGCGAGCGCACGCTCGAGGTCTGCGGGCCGTACGGCGTGCCTTCGGGGAAGTAGCCGATGATGCCCGGCTTCATCCGCCCGTTGCGGTCGAAGTCGAACTCGCCTTCGAGCTGGAAGCGGAACTGATCGAAGTTGTGGCGGTGCCGCGGCGAGAAGAAGTCGGTCGTGGTCTCGACGATCTCGAACAGGAAGTTGCCCGGCGTGCGCGGCTCGCCTTCCATGAGGCGCTGGTAGATGAAGGTGCCCTGGCGGTGGTTGACGACGCGGCGCTCGACCGGAACTTCCTCGAGACGGACGATCTTCATGAGGGCGCTCTCCCAATTTGCGGCGGCTTGCTGCCGCCCGACCGGCCCTTATACTGATCCCCAACAAGGTCAACGACAAGGGCGGGAGGAACGATGCGGTACCTAACACGGACGATCTTGGCGGCGGCGGCGATCGCGTCTGCGGCGCCGGCCTTTGCCGAGAACCTCACGGTCAGCCAGTACGGCCGCATCACCGCCACCCTGCCATGGGCGGTGGCGCTGAAGCAGGGGATGTTCCGGCAGGCCGGGCTCGACATCGACGGCATCACCGCAAGCGCCGGCGGCGGCACGTCCTTGCGCAACATGCTCGCCGGCAAGCTGCCGTTCGCCGAAGCCGCGGCGACCGCGGTGGTCGCCGGCGTCAACACCGGCCTCGACCTCAAGGTGGTGATGGCGAGCTCCAACCACATCGGCGAGGTCGCCTGGGGGACGATGCCCGACAACGGCATCACCAGCATGAAAGATCTCGTCGGCAAGAAGATCGCGTTCTCGAGCCCGCGCTCGATCACCGAGATGGTGGTCCGCACGGCCCTCGAGCGCGAAGGCCTGACCGGCAAGGTCGAGGCGCTGTCGCTCGGCGGCCTCGGGCCGGCGCTGACCGCGCTGGCGCAAGGTGCGATCGGTGCCGCCCCCATCAACGATCCGGTGCTGACCTTGCAGCCGCAGAAATACCGGATCCTGTTCAACGCCTACGACATCTACCCGAAGTTCACCTGGGCGCTGGGCGTGACGACGCGCGAGTTCGCGGAGAAGAACCCCAAGGTCATCCAGGCGCTGGTCAAGGTGCGGCGCCAGGCGGTCGACTTCATGTACAGTCACCGCGCCGAGACGACGCAAATCTACGGCCAGGTGTGGGACATCAGCCCGGAGGACGCGGCGAAGCTCCTGCCCAAGTATTATGATTGGGGCCACTGGTCGCGCGGCGAGATATCGCCGGAGGGCTTGAAGGCGATCACCGACGGCATGGCCGCGGTCGGCGAACTGAAAGAGCCGTTCGACTGGGCGAAGGTCATCGACCAGAGCTTCCTGGATCCGGACCTCAGGGAGAAGCTGTAGTTTCCTTCGTCGCGCGAGGAGCGCGAATGCGCGACGAAGCGATCCAGAGTCCCTGACACGTAGGCTGGATTGCTTCGTCGCCTCCCTCCTCGCAATGACACCTCATCTTCGTCATGCCCGCTTTATGCGGGCCATCCATGGGCGAACCAGCAAGATGGATGCCCCGAACGAGTCGGGGCATCACGGAAAACAAGGGCGTTTTGGGCGCCTATCGCATCCTTCGCAGCAGCGGCAGCGCGATCGCGAGTCCGATGATCTGCGCCACGATGAAACCCGGCGCATCGGCGGGGCGGATGCCGGCGAAGGTGTCGCTCAGCGCGCGCGCGACGGTGACAGCGGGATTGGCGAACGAGGTCGAGGCGGTGAACCAGTAGGCGCCGGTGATGTAGGCGGCGACGGCGAACGCCGTCACCGGGCCGCGTTGCGCGCGGCAGCCCCAGATCGTCACCAGAAGGCCGAACGTCGCCACCGCTTCGGCGACCCACTGGCCGAGACCGGTCCTGGCATGGGTGCTCGTCTGCAGGATCGGAAGATCGAACATCACGTGCGCGATCCACACGCCGGCAATGCCGCCGGCGATCTGTGCCGCGATATAGACGGAGGCCAGGCGCCAGCGCAGCACGTCGCAGAGCAGGGCGGCCAGGGTGACGACCGGGTTCATGTGGGCGCCGGACTGTGGCCCAAAGGCGAGGATCAAGGCGACGAGCGCCCCGCCGGTGGCGATGGCGTTGGCGAGCAGCGCCAGCGCCACGTTGCCGCCGCTGAGCCGCTCGGCCATGATGCCGGAGCCAACGACGCCGATGAGCAGCAGCGCCGTCGCGACGAATTCGAAGACGGCGACGTCGGCCGCGGATGGCTCGAGGCCGTGATGAGCAGCGTGCGCCGGCGCCGTTCCTGCATCCGGACTCAAGACGTTCGGTCCGTCACGTCGCGGGAACGGCCGATCTCAGCGGCCTTGCGCTGCAGCGCCATGCGGTCGAGCTTCTCGATCGGCAGGCTCACGAACAGCTTGATCCGGTTCTGCAGCGCGTTGAGCGCGTCGCGGAACGCCTTGCGGCGGACGTCCTCCGGGCCTTCGATGGCCGCCGGGTCGGGCACGCCCCAATGCGCGGTCACGGGATTGCCCGGCCACAGCGGGCAGACTTCGCCGGCTGCCTGGTCGCAGACCGTGAACACGAAATCCATCTGCGGCGCGTCGGCTTTGGCGAACTCGTCCCAGCTCTTGCTGCGCATCCCGGCCGTGGGGATGCCGAGCGACTGCAGCAAATCGAGGGAGAGTGGATGGACCTGTCCTTTCGGGAAACTGCCGGCGCTGAAGGCACGAAAGCGGCCCTTGCCCAGGTGATTGAGCACGCCTTCGGCGATGATGCTGCGCGCCGAATTGCCGGTGCACAGGAACAGGACGTTGTAGGTCTTGCTCATGCCGCGCAGCCGCACGAGCCTTTCGCCGCGGGCTCGGGCATTTTCGGTTCGCAACAGACCGCACCGGAGGCGGCGGCGAGCTTCTCCATCGTGCCGCCCTCGCCGTAGACGGTGGCGCTGCCGGTGGTGAGGAACGTCTCCCAGGCGACGCCTTGCGGGTCGGAGACCCACTGCTTCTCGCCTTTGGCATAGCAGCAGGTGACGGCCTTCTGTTCCAGCACCGGCCGCTCGGCGCGGGCAAGGCGGCCGAACACGTCCTGGAGCTCGCCTTCGTCCTCGGCCTGGATGCCGAGATGCTGCACGCCGACGGGACCGCCGCGCTTGGAGATCGCGAAGTTCACGCGCGGGTCGTCGAGCATCCATTTCGCATAGTCGGGCTCGCGCACCGTCGGCTCGGCCGCGAACAGGGTCGAGTAGAAGCGGACGGACTGTGCGATGTCCTCAACGGCGACGTGGACGTGAAACCGTTTCATGGCGGGCTCCTTTGCGGAGAGAGGGCGGAAGGACGGGATCGCAGACGGCCGGGGCGCAGGCGTCGGCGTCGCCGCGGCAGCAGTTCTCGGTGAGATAGCCGACCAGTGCGTTCATGCGCGCGAAGTCGGCGGCGTAAATGAGCGAGCGGCTGTCGCGGCGCGATTCGACCAGCCCGGCATGCTTCATCTGCGCGAGATGAAACGACAACGTCGGCGGCGCCACATCCAGCGCCTCGGAAATGGCGCCGGCGGCGATCCCCGACGGGCCCGCCTCGACCAGCAGGCGGAAGATGCGGAGCCGCGTCTCCTGCGCCAGCGCGCCGAGCGCGGTCACGGCGAGTGTCTCGTCCATGTGTTCATTATTTCTAGAAATATGGAAATGTCAAGCAGGTCCAGGCGACTGACGTAGAAGGCGAAGGCCGGGGCGTCCCGATGTCCTTCGCCCGCTCGGCGTTGGGGCAGGACGGAATAAGAAGGGCGCGCTCCGCGACCGCTACGGCTGCGGGACGGCGGCGAGGTTCACGTTCTCGGGGTAGGAGGTCAGGGTCAGGCGGACCGGGTCGCCGCGCTCGATGCTTTGCAGCATGACCGGGATTCCGTGCTCGTCGAACCAGATGACGTGCGGCCGGTCGGTGTCGACCTCGAACTTCCGGGTGCGATGCGGCTGGCCGTCGATGGTGACGGTCTCTTCGCCGCCCGGCGCGATGCGCGCCGGATACACCTTGCCCGACACCGAGGACATCATGCTGTCGGACTTCAGGCAGTCGATCGACCACGGATTCGGCGGCTGCACGTCGGCCGGGGCCAGGAACGTACCCTCGGGACCGGCGATGACGAACTGGTCGCCGCGCGCCTCGCCGGTGACCTCGAGATGCTTGCCGTTCTTCTTGGTCGTGCCGTGGAAATAGACGAGCCGGCCGTCCTTCCACAGCTCGATGCGGTCGGCCTCCTCGCGATACAGGGTCGCGCCGAACACCTTCACGGCGATGCGGACGATGGTCTGGACCCGTACGTCGTCGCCCGAACGCTCGATGATGTTGGTGTAGGTGCCGATATTGCCGTAGGTCGGGTGCTTGACCCGATATTCGTAAACCAACGGGGTGCCGAACGCCGCGGCCGGACCATAAATGGCAGCGAACAACAGACCCAGGACAACGGCGGCAAATCGAGCCATGGCAACGGCAACCGGCGGATGACGACCCTTTCCGCGATGGAATTTATGTCGCAATTTGCAAAGTGAAATCGGGGTAATCCCCGGGTTATCCCGGGGAAAACAACGAGAAACGCCCGAGTTTAGGAGGCCTCTCCCGTATCGGAACGGCGGCGCGCCTACCAGGCGGTGGTCGCCGCCTTGTCGCCAATCCGCTGCACGTCCTCGGACAGGAGATAGCCGCCCTGCTGCAGCGCGACCGCTGCTTGGCGGACCTTGGCCGCATAGTCGGCCTTGTCGCGATAGCGCTCTTCGACCGACAGCCGCGGGTCGTGTCTGGCTTCACGGTCGGCCTTGGTGCGGGCGAACGGCACGTAGGAGCCGTCGAGATAGCAGAGCTCGCCGGCGCCGCCGGCGTCGGGTGCCCGCACCGCCCAGCCGGTCGCCGTTCCCATCGGCACCGTCACGTCGGGGACGCGCACGCCGGCGATGTCGTTGCCGTCGGCGTCGACCTGCGGCACCAGCACCGGATAGCTCTCGGGCAGCGTTGTCGGCAGAACCTTGGTGATCACGCCCTCGGCGTAATCGGGGCCGTAGTCGAAGCGCCGCTTCGGGTTCGGGCCCTTTGGGGTGACGATCCCAAGCTTTGGAAACTTGAGGTCCGCCATCTTGACCAGGGTCTTGTCGGCGATTTTCGGATAGCGGCTGGCCGGCGGCTCGCTGCCGTCCTTCACCCAGCGGTCGAGCGCCAGCAACAGGGCGCGCAGCACCGGCCGGCGGTCCACCGGGTTCATCGGCAGCGCGCATACCCCCTTGGGCATGGTCTGGATCTCGACATGCTGGGTGCTGGAGAAGAAGTAGACCCGCACGTTGGCCGGCAGGGTGGCGTCGTGCTGGCCCTGGGGATCGGTCGTGATCAGCGACTGGCCGGATTGCCAGTATTCGATGCCGCTCACCGTGTGCATGACCTTGGGGCAGTTGTTGCGCTGGGTGCAGCGCGCGAGGATGCCGTCGGAGCGGCCGGTGAACGGATCGCTCTCGTTCTCGTAGGCGAACGGGAAGGTCGTGTCGCCGAAGAACATGAAGCCATGGCCGATATCCATCATCCGGTTCGGCTGCGCGAAGCGGAAGTCGAGCGACACCCGCCCGGTCGCGATGTGCGGGTTGATGCCTTCGAAGACGATGCGGCTCTGCTCGTCCTCGTTGAAGCCGCGATAGACGAAGTCGCGCAGGTAACGGCCGCTCTGCGAGGTGCCGTGCGCCAGCGCCCGGTCGATGCGCGGCTTGCCGTTGACGACGAGAGGATTAGGCGTGCCCTTGTCGTCGGCCGCCGCATAGCGCAGGAAGGAGACGAGGTCGCGCGTGGCGGCGAAGCCGATGCCGGCGATCGGCGGGTCGGCGGCGCGATAGACGAGCTGGTAGATCGATCCTTCCTTGAACGCGGTGCCCGCCGGCAGAAGGCGGATGCGCTTGGCATCGACGAACTCCCACTTGTCGGCGGGCACGGTCTGCGGCGCCTCGCTGTTGCGGCCGCGCACCAGCAACTTCGCCGACTTGCGGTCGACCGCCGGGAACGACAGGTCGCCGATCATGGTCGTGTCGTTGTTGAACAGGAACTCGTCCCAGACCGTCTGCTCGATGTGGCTGGCCGTCGCTTTCGGCACGTCGATGCGGAGGTTGCCGTTGTTCTTCGGCAGGTCGGGGATCCAGCCGCTCCACACCACGGTGATGCCGTGGCGCATCAGGAAGCCGTTGCCGGCCTGCGCGGCGGTCGTCGGGTCGTTGCTGGCCGGCGCGTCGTTGAACTGGATCAGGGCGCGCTTGTTGCCGCGGTTGTTGACGTCGTAGAGCAGGGCGCCGCTGCCCTTGGTCATGTCGAGCGGCTTGAGGATGAAGAAGTCGGCGGTGTATTCGACCCGGCCGCGGGCATTGCGCGGACCTTTGTCGAGGTCGACGATCTCGCTGTTGAGCTTCGCCTGCGGGTCGAGCTCGCCATGAAAGCGGCCGACGATCTTCTCGTAAGCGCCGGTGTCGCCGAACGCGGCGCCGCCGGCGAACGGCCCGCGCTTCTCGATCTCGATCACGGTGACGCGGGCTTCGGCGGCGGTAACGGTCATCAACAAGGCCGCAGCCGCGAGGCTGGAAATCCGCATCATTTGGCTTCTCCCCCTTGCAGTCCGGTTCCTCGTTCTGGACTATGGCCCTGAGACTAATCAGGCAGCGCCAATAACTCAATTCACGGAGGAGAGAGATGGCCAAGTTCCAGACCGTCGAGCAGCGCCAGGAAGCGGGGGCCCGCGTGCGCGAGGAGGTGCTCGGCACGCCCTACGTCAAGGGCGGCAAGACCGATCCGTTCAACAAGCACTTCATCGAGTTCACGGTCGACCATTGCTGGGGGGCGGTGTGGGTGCGTCCGGGCCTCGACCGCAAGACGCGAAGCATGCTCAACATCGCGATGCTGACGGCGATGGCGCGCTGGCACGAGCTCGAGGTGCACACGCGAGGCGCGCTGACCAACGGCGTCACCGAGGACGAGATCGCCGAGATCCTGCTGCAGGCGGGCGTGTACGCCGGCGTGCCGGTGGCGGCCGAAGGCTTCCGTGCCGCGTTCCGCGCCATCGAGCAGTACCGGGCGAGCAAAGGGTGATATTTCCCTTCCGCATCGCTCACGACGCACCGACGATTTTCGCCAGGGCTTTCATCCTGAGGACAACCGCGTCGCCAAAATAGAGGCCCTGCCGAGAACCCTTCTTAGAACCGTTGGGTCCCACGATAAGGATTGCGCGCACGGCCACGCCGGCCGAAAAAAACGGCCCGGCGTGGCCCGGTTGCGGCTTGCGGCTTAAGGCGTCGCGCCCGATTCCTTGACCACGCGCGTCCAGCGCCCGCGCTCTTCGGCGATCCAGGCGGCGAAGTCGGCCGGCGTGCCGCCTTTGAGCTCGGCGCCGAGCGTCTTCATCTTGTCCCGGAGCTCCGGCTTCTGGAAGTCGGCGTTGAGCTTCGCGTTCAAGAGATTGACGATCTCGGGCGGCGTGCCCGCCGGCGCGACGAGGCCGGTCCACGACAGCGCCACCACCTCGGGATAGCCGACCTCGGCCATGGTCGGCACGTCGGGCAGGTCGGGATGGCGGGCCTTGCTCGTCACCGCCAGCGGGCGCACGAGGCCGGCCTGCACGCGCGGCAGCAGGAGCGGCACGGTCTCGAACGTCACCGGCACCTCGCCGGCGACGAGCGCCTGCAGCGACGCCGCACCGCCGTTGTAGGCGACGGGCACGGCGTGGATCTTGGTCGCGAGGCGGAACATCTCGAACACGAGATGCGGCAAGGTGCCGGCGCCGGCATGGCCGAAGTTCAGCTTGCCGGGATTGGCGCGGTCGTAGGCGAGCAGGTCCTGCACGGTCTTGGCCGGAAAGCTCGGATGCACGACCATCATCATCGGCGTCACCGAGACGTGGATCACCGGTATCAGCGCCACCGCCGGGTCGTAAGGCATCGACGGGTAGAGGGCCGGGTTGATCGACTGGGTGCTCGAATTGGCATAGAGCAGCGTGTAGCCGTCTTTCGGCGCGTTGGCGACGGTCTCGCCGGCGACCACGCCGCCCGCCGACGGCTTGTTGTCGATGATGAAACGCTGGCCGAGCTCGGCGGAGAGCGCATCGGCGATGACGCGGGCGAGGAGGTCGGTCGGGCCGCCGGCGCCGCTCGGCGTGACCAGCTTCACCGGCCGGTTGGGGTAGGTCTGCGCCCGGGCGTCGTGCGCGCCAGCGATTCCCGAAAATGGGCTCAGCAGCGACAGCAAGCCCGCGACCCATATCACCCGCAGCATCGTGTCCTCCCCGGTTGTTCCGGGAAGTATAGCGCAGGCGGCCGGCGGGAGCCCGGGTGACCCGATCGCGGCCGTCAGCGCCGACGGCCGGGATTCATCCCTTCGGCACCACCCCCTTCGGCACCACCCCGCGCCAGAGCTTCAGGCACATCTCTTCCACGTCGGCCAGCGCGTTCTGGCGCGCGCCGACGGCGATGTGCGGCAGGCAGATCACGTTCGGGTACGTCAGCAGCTTCTCCCCGGAAGACGCCGGCTCCTCGTAGCCGACGTCGAGGCCGAGCCCGCCGAGCTGCCCGGACCCGAGCGCCTCGTACAGCGCGTCGCGATCCACCAGCTCGGCGCGGGCGACATTCACCAGGATCGCGCCCCGCTTGGTCCGCTGCAGCGCCGCGCGATCGACGAAGCCGCGGGTGCTTGCGTTCAGAGGCAATTGCACGCAAATCACGTCCGACCGCTCCATGAGCTCGGGGAATCCGACGTAGCTTGCTCCGAGTGCGGCTTCCTCCGGCGGATCCAACGGCCGGCGCTGGAAATACCGGACCTGCATCTCCAAGGCGCGGGCGCGTTGTGCGATCTCGCGCCCGATCTCGCCCATGCCGATCAGTCCCAGCACGGCGCCTCTCAAGCGCGCGATAGCGGACGGCTGCGCGGCCGCGCCGCGCCCGCACAGCCGATGGGCCAGCGCCAGCATCAGAGCGACGGCAAGCTCGGCCACGGCGACGTTGACGCGTCGGCGCAAAGTCTCCACGGCGACACCATGACGCCGGCACGCGGCGATATCGATGTTGCGCGCAAACGCGCCGAATTTCTGCACCACGCGCAGCCGCGGGGCGAGTGCCAACTCGGGCTCGCCGATTGTCAGGCTTTCGACGATGACGGCATCGGCAGCCGGCAGGTTCCGGCGCAGATCGGCCTGGTCGGCGGCAAAGACGATCTCCGCCGGGCACAGGCCGGCGACACGCGCGCGCAACCGGTCGCACCAGCCGGCGAAGTCGGGCTCGTCATGGGCGAAGAAATCGGCAAAGGCGCGCTGCTGATCCGGTGGCGTCGCCGGATCGAACACCGTCCGCAGGATGCGCAGGAACTTGTCTTCTTCGACGACGATGCGGACCATGCGCATCGGTCAGTCCTTCAGCACCGGATAGAGGACCTGCGCGGTCTTGCCGAAGATCCAGTCCTGGTCGGAGGCCTTGGCGAAGGCGAACGCCTTGCGCGCGGCGCCGAGGATCTCCGCCAACGTGCCGACCGAGTTCGGAAAGTTCGAGCCCCAGGCGATGCGCGACGCGCCGAAGGCGTCGACCACCTTGCCGAAGAAGGTCTCCGGCGTGGCCTTGCCCCAGCTCTTCGGGCTGACGTTGATCGGCGTGATCTTCACGAACACCTGCGGGTATTTCGCCAGTGTCAGGTATTCCGCGGCGGCGGCGTAAGGCGGGCCGTCCTCGAACGGGACGCGCGAAAGATGGTCGAGGACCATCGTGATCCTGGGGAACTTGTCCATGATCTCGCGCAGCAGCGGGACGCCCTTCACGCCCATCTGCATGCACACGGGGATGTTCTTGGCCTGCGCGTGCTCCCAGGCGGGAAAGGTCTTGGGGTCGGCGAACCACATCGCCTGGTCGGGCATCGTGCTGCCGGTCGTGAACAGCCTCAGGCCCGTGCCGCCGCGCGCGATCCAGTAGTCCAGCTTCTGCACGGCGTCGGGCGCCAGCATGTCGATCGAGAACACGGCGGTGAACCGCGACGGCACGGCCTGCACCGCGTCCATGACGTAGCTGTTGTCGTAACCGTAGGCGGTCGAGGAATGGACGATGGCGGCCTTGGCAACGCCCGCCGCGTCCATTGCCTGGAGCAGCATGCCGTAGGTCGTCGGCCGCTCGCTCGACCATGCGGACTGCTTGCCGCCGAGCGGCGCCAGCGGGTAGCGCCGGGTGTCGGGCGACACGATGTGCGGATGGATGTCGATGACGGATGCCATAGGGTGGTTCTCGCGTTGGGGAGTTGAGAGGGCGGGCGGTCAGGCGTGATGTCGGCGGACACCTGATCGAGCGGCGGAGCCGAGATCGGAGGTTTAGAACCGGTCGGCCAGCGCCGCAAGCCGCTCGGCGAGACGGTTGAGCCCCCAGTCGCGCGCCAGTGCGGAGGCTTTTGTCCAGGTCGGCCGCTGGTCGCGCAGCGGCGGAAGCGGCGCCGCCGCGTCCATCGTGGCGATGCGCTTGTAAAGACGCAGCGCGTCGGCTTGCGCCGTGAGGCGATCGTCCGCCAGTGCCTTCTCGAGCGTGCCGTAGCGTCGCAGCAGGTCGGCGGCGCCTTTCGGCCCGACGCCCTTGGCGCCCGGCAGCTTGTCCGACGGGTCGCCGCGCAACGCGATGAAGTCCGGCACCTGGCGCGGATCGACACCGTAGCGCTCGCGGACCTCGGCGGGGCCGATGCGCGCCATCTCGCCGGCCTTGAGCGGATGCAGAATGGTGACGGCGGCCGAAGCCAGCTGAAAGGCGTCGCGATCGCCGGTGGCGACGAGGGCCGTTCCGCCTTTGGTTTGTTCGCGTGCGGCCGCGGCGGCGAGAAAATCGTCGGCCTCGTAGCCGGCCGCCTTGGCGTTGGCGAAGCCGCACGCCGCGACGAATTGCGGCAGCATGGCGAGCTGTTCGACCAGCTCGTCGTCGAATTCCCGCCCGCCCTGATAGTCCTCGAACAGGCCTTGCCGATAGGTTGGCGCGTCGAGGGTGTCCCAGGCGACCAGCACGGCGCGCGGGCGCTCGCGTTCGAACAGGCGCAGCAGGAAATTGGCGAAGCCGACGATCGCGCCGGCGCCGCCGCCGCCCTTGCGCCGGATCGTCTTCGGCAAGGCGTGATAGGAGCGGTGCGCGAACGAATCGCCGTCGATTACCAGCAGCGGCCGTTTCGCGGCCTGCGCGGCGCGCGCCCGCGGCCGACGGGATGAAGAACGGCGCGGCATTTTTCTAGCGCGCGGGCGTTGGGAACGGGCGCCGTCAGTCATTGGCCCCATTGATCGCATCGATCACGGCCGCGGTGACGTCGGCGGTCCGCGCCTTGCCGCCGAGGTCGGGGGTGTGGAAGCGCGCGTCCGCCGTCACCCGCTCGATGGCGGTCATCAGGCGGCGGCCCGCCGCCGCTTCGCCAAGATGCTCGAGCATCATCACCGCCGACCAGAACGTGCCGACAGGATTTGCGATGCCCTTGCCCATGATGTCGAAGGCCGAGCCGTGGATCGGCTCGAACATCGACGGGAAGATGCGCTCGGGATTGAGGTTCGCGGTCGGCGCGATGCCGAGCGAGCCGGCGAGCGCCGCTGCGAGATCGGAGAGGATGTCGGCGTGCAGGTTGGTGGCGACGACCGTATCGATGGTCTGCGGCCGCATCACCATGCGCATGGTCATGGCGTCGACCAGCATCTTGTCCCAGGTCACGTCCGGGAACTCGCGCGCGACCTCGGCCGCGATCTCGTCCCACATCACCATCGCGTGGCGCTGGGCGTTCGACTTGGTGACGACGGTCAAAAGCTTGCGCGGCCGCGAGCGCGCCAGCTTGAAGGCGAAGCGCATGATGCGCTCGACGCCGGGACGGGTGAACATGGCGACGTCGGTCGCCGCCTCCAGCGCCGAACCCTGGTGCACGCGGCCGCCGACGCCGGCATATTCGCCTTCGGAGTTCTCGCGCACGATCACCCAGTCGAGCTCCTTGCCGCTGACGTGACGGAGGGGCGAGGTGATGCCGGGCAGGATGCGCGTCGGCCGGACGTTGGCGTACTGGTCGAACGGCTGGCAGATGGCGAGACGCAGGCCCCAAAGGGTGATGTGGTCGGGGATCTCGGGGTGGCCGGCCGAGCCGAACAGGATGGCGTCGTGCTTGCGGATGAGGTCGCGCCCGGTCTCGGGCATCATGCGGCCGTGCTTCTTGTAGTACTCGCCGCCCCAGTCGAAATGATCGACGTGGACGGCGAAGCCGCCGTCGCGCCTGGCCAGCGCCTGCAAGACTTCGATTCCGGCCGCGACGACTTCGCCGCCGATGCCGTCGCCGGGAATGGCGGCGATCTTATACGTCTTCATCCGATCCTCTCCCGCAACACGCGTGACGCACGCAGATCAGTGCGGGCTGGAGCCGAGACCGCCTTGGACCACGAGCGAGGGCTATCCTCGGTCGGCCGGCGTCTTCAATCAAGATCCGGCAAGCGGAGCGGCGGCCCGGCCGGCGTGACGGTGGGCGGTGGTGCTGTCGGCGTGACCGTCGCGGTGCCTGGCATGCCGCCCGGCGGCGTCGGGGTGACGGCGGCCCCAGGCGGGGCGGTGCGCGGGATCGCCTGCCAGGGGAACTCGCACGCGGGCACGGCCGGGTAATAGCCCGCCGGGCGCGGGCAATAGTAGGTGTACTCGCCCGGTGCCACCGGTGCGACCGGCGGCGGCTCTGCCGCGGCGGCGGCGAACGGCGCCAACGCCAGCGCAAATACGATCGCTCGAATGAGCGAAGAAATCCGTCGACCCATTGCCGCCAAACCCGGCCCCCGCAAGCGATCCAGGCGACTCAGGACGAGGACCGCCTTGGACCCGGAGCGCCGGTATCCTCCAACGCCGCGGCGCCGAGATCAAGACGAGGCGAGCCACGCGGCGCCGACACAGAGCGCCACGCCAAGCCCGAGCAGCAGCCGCCACAGAGCGTTTCCACGCGCGTCGCTGCGCGCGATCTCCTCGTCGGAAGGCAGGTCTGTCATGCGATCCCCGTTGCCGCGATTGGTCCCGTTCATTACACGGCCGCGGCCACCGCGTCCTACGTCGAAAGGGCCGCCGGCAGCGTCTGTCAGGCCGGTGTCAGCTTCGCTTCATCTGCGTGTCAGCAATGCGCCGACCGCAAAGGAGGCGGGCGAGGCGGTTTTCGCCCCCCGCTCCGTGCCGTACGCCGACGGATGGCTTCGGGGTCAGTCGAGCGGCTCGACCCGGACCAGCCGGTGGTCGTGGTTGCTGCCGACCCAGAACGTCACCGGCGTGGTCGAGTTGTCGACCGCGACCGTGCGCATGTTGGTGTCGCCCGGCATCAGGTACTGCATGGTCTCGCCGGTCTTCGGGTTCACCCGCACCACCCGGTCGGTGTGCATGGTCGAGGCCCAGATCTCGCCGTTCTTGTCGAACTCGGCGCGATACGGCCAGGTGCCCCACGGCAGTGGATACTCGGTGAACTGCGCGGTCTTGGTGTCGAACACCGCGACCTTGTTGCCGCGATATTCGGTCACGGTGATGCGGTCGTGGTCGTCGATGTACATGCGCCGCGCGCGCGCGTTCGCCGTCGGCGTCGGATACCAGGTCACCTGCGTGGTCTTGGCGTCGATTTTGCCAAGGTGGCCGTGCGTGAATTCGGCCATCCACAGGTTGTTCTGCGAGTCCGCGATCACCTGGTAGATGCTGCCCTTCAACCCGCCGGGCAGCGCATCGGCGGGATGGAACTTCTCCCACTTCTGGGTCGTGAGATCGAGCCGGAAGATGTCCTGGGTGCCGACGCTCTTGGTCCACACCTTGCCGTCGACGTCGTGGCGCAGGCCTGAGAAGTTCAGCTGCACGCGGTCGTCGTTGAACTCCGGCGCCAGCGGGTAGTAGGCGATCTCGCCCGTCTTCGGATCGAGGCAGCCGAGAGCGCCCTGGTACATGGTGTCGAACCAGATCTTCCCCGCCTTGTCGTAGTCGATGCTGAGCAGGCCTTCCGGCGCCTTGTCCTTGAACTTCTTGATCCGGTACTCGGTGACCTTGAGCGTCTTCGGATCGAACTTGCCGATGAACATCTCGCCGAAATCGGTGTACCAGACGCTGCCGTCCTTATCGACGAGCACGTCGTGCGGTTCGGTCGTCGGGCGTCCCATGTCGTACTCGGTGACGACGGCGCGGGTGTCGCGGCCTTTCTGGCGCGGCAAGGTCTTGAGCTCGTACGACCAGTGATCGGATGCGCTCAAGTTGATCGTCGCGAGATAGTTGGCGAACTCGCGGTACTGCTCGGGCGAGCCGGAACGGGCGCGGTCGAGCATCGGCTGCGGCTTCACCGGCTGGCTCACCGCTCCGTAGCCCATCATGCGGGTGACGACCTGCGTCCACTCGTCGGCATCATGCGTCGAGCGCACGATGCGTTCGAGCGTGTGGCAGCCGACGCAGTTGAGGAGCTGCGCCTTCTGGTCCTCAGTACCGGGGATGCTCAGCATCCATTCGGCGTTGCTGAGCTGGCGCGACAGGTCTGCGGTCTTTTTGAGCTTGATGTCGGCGCTCGCGGTCTTGTCGGTCTCGACGGTCGCCGTGGCCGGCGCGGCGATGTCGTAGCCGACGGCGCGGATGGCGAGCGTGTACTCGCCGGGCTCCAGCCGGTTCTCGGGGAAGACATAGCGGCCTTGCGCGTCGCTGGTGACGCTGACCCGGACGATCGAGCCCGCCTTCTGGGCGGTGACCACGACGCCTTCCATCTTGCCTTCGGCGTCGGAGCTGACGGTGCCCGTCAAAGCGCCCTGTCCGCCTTGCGCCCAGACCGCCTGCGTCACCAGAGGAAGGAGAACGACCGCCGCACTGGCGGTGAGCGCCGCCATCAACTTACTCCGCAGGGTCAATTTGCGGCGCTGGGTCGTGTCGCGCTGATTGATGTCAGCCATGGGGCGGTCTCCCTGGGTCATTGTTTTGCTTCGGGAAGGCGCACTATCGACAGACGGCTATGGTGACTCTACTTTTGTAGTAGAACAAGTGTTATCCCGGGGACAACTCAAGGATGCCGCCCCCCGCGGGACAAAGGGGAAGCGCGGAGACCGGAGGGAGGAAATGGCTATGCACGTGCGGCGCATTTTGATCGTTTTTGGCGCGGCGGCGGGATGGCTCGCCGCGTCTCTTCCAGCGGTCGCAGCCGATGACGACATCGCGGCCAAGGCCCAGACCTGCGCCGCCTGCCACGGGGAGGCCGGCCTGCCGACCGATCCCAAGACCATCCCGGTGATCTGGGGCCAGCAGCAGAGCTATCTGATGAAGCAGCTGCGCAATTATCGCAACGGCGAGCGCGACAGCCCGATCATGGGACCGGTCGCCAAGGACCTGGCGGAGGCGGACCTGCGCAGGCTCGCGGCCTATTTCGCGGCCAAGCCGTGGCCGGCAGGACCGAAGCCGGCCGCCGCCGCGGCGCCGCCCGCGAACATGGCGCAGTGCCAGTCGTGCCATCAGCCGGATTTCGCCGGCGGCATGCCGGCGCCGCGGCTCGCCGGCCTCAGCTACGAGTATCTGTCGCAGGCGATGGATGCCTTCGCCACCAAGGAGCGGAACAACAACCTCGACATGCCGGAGTTCATGCACCGGCTGTCGAAGGCGGACCGCGACGCGATGGCGCGCTATCTCTCGGGGTTGTAGCGCCGGGCCGCAGCCGCTCACGGCGGATGCGCGCCGCCCGTAGCCGCTCGCGTTATCCCCGTTGGAGCGCGAAAAACGAGCTTAGATGCGTGGCAGGCGCCGGACAGCCGCGGCGAGAGACGACCACAACGTGTGGCGTGGCCGTGCTTGCTGGCGACGGCCTATCGATGAGCGCTCGTACTCGTCGGCGAGCGCTTCGAGTTCCTGGACCAGCTGGTAGGGCAGGGCGCCTAATGAGAGGCGGCGGCACTGTGCCGCGCGGTGCTCAAGGACGTCGATGGAGCCGGGCTGCAGCGTAGTTGTAGTCATAGAAGTACCCCTGAATGACAGCCCGCGTCCCTTATGGATGAAATCAGGGGGCCGTTCATTGATCCGGATCAATGTTCGGAAGCTTCGCGGCGCCGGCGGCCCGCCGCGGGGTCAGCCGAGACCCGCGCGGCGGAACGCTTCCATGTAGTGCGCGCTCGGCCGCCTGCTTGATCGGCAGGGCGTCGATGAACGCGAGCGAGAACGTCGGCTGGACGCGCCGCAGTTCCCGTAACGCCGCCGCGGCGAGCTCGCTGTCGCCCGCCATGGCGGCCGCGGCGGTCAGGATGCGATGGCCGCCGGCGAAATCGGCGCGCTCGCGTACGCTGTCGCGCGCCAGGCGGATCGCTTCGTCATAGTTGCGGCCGACGAATTCGGCGTAGGCGCCGACCGCGTTATAGATCGCGGAGAACGGATCGCGCGGACTGAGCTTGAGCGCCCGCCGCGCGGCCGCCGACCCCTCCTGCCAGCGGCCGTAGTTGGCGAGTACGAGCGCGTAATAGCCCTGGGCGAGCGCGAAGTTCGGATTGAGCCGCAGCGCCAGCTCGAACTCCGCCAGCGAGTCCTCGAAGCGTCCGAGGCACACATAGACGCTGGCGGCGGCGAGGTGCGCCCAGGGATCCTCGCTGTCGGCGCGCAACGCCGCCAGCGCGGCGCGCTCGGCGACGGGGACACCCAGGCTGCGATCCTCCCAGCCCATGTGCACGCCGAATGCATGGCTGACCGCCAGCACGCCGAGCGCCTGGCCATAGTTCGGGTCGAGCACGATGGCTTTGTCGAGCAGGCCTTGCGCGGCGCGGTTTTCGTCGGGCGCGACCCGCCAGAAATGCGCCAGGCCCCGCATCACCAGCTCCCAGGCGTCGAGGCTCTCCGGCGGCTCGCGCCGCGCGCGGAAATTCTCCGCCGCGTAGACCTGCGGCTCGATCGCCGCGACGATTGCGTTGGTGATCTCGTCCTGCACCGCGAACACGTCGGCCAGCCGGCGGTCGTAGCGCTCGCCCCAGAGGTGGCTGCCGGTGGCGACGTCGCTGAGCTGGGCCGTGATGCGCACGCGGTCGCCGCTCTTGCGTACGCTGCCCTCGACCACGTAGCCGACGCCGAGCTCCTCGGCGATCTGCTTCATGTGGACGCGGCGACCTTTGTACGTGAAGGACGAGTTGCGCGCGACGACGAAGAACCAGCGCAGCTTGGACAGCGCAGTGATGATGTCCTCGCTGATGCCGTCGGAAAAGAAGTCCTCCGCCGCATCGCCGCTCATGTTGAGGAACGGCAGCACGGCGATAGCGGGCCGATCGGACGGCGGCGCACCGGTGCGGCCGGCCTCGGCCGGATCGGACGATGTGCCGCGCGCCGGTGTCGAACCGCCGGCCTCCGCACGTGTGCGTACGTCGCCGACGAAGCGGATGCCCTTGCGGGTGAAGGTGCGGATGAGCTTCTGCGCCTCACCGCTGTCACCGACCGCCCGCCGGGCCGCATTGATGCGGCTGGCCAGAGTTGAGTCGGAGACGATGCGCCCGCCCCAGACCGACGCGATGAGATCGTCCTTGCTGACGACGCGGTCGCGTTCTTCGACGAGGTACGTCAGCAGATCAAACACTTGCGGCTCGACCGCGATGGCCGTGGAACCGCGGCGAAGTTCGCGCTTGGCGGTATCAAGCGTGTGGTCGGCAAACAGAAATTGCACGTGGTCCCCTGACCGGTTGTTCACGCAACAATCAAGCGCATCTGAAGCACAAATCAAGGCCGCGGCAAAGTGTTTCGCTCACACCCGGGGCATGGTTCCGGCGCGGACTCGTTCCGGCGGGATCGCTTCAAGCGGTCCCGTCGCATCGCACGGAGCACCAACTATCGCCGCGGCTGGGGCTGCCGATCTGGGCCCCTGGTCCTAGTCCATGGGTGTAACCGACCGGACCTGATCCGCCACCGAGGCAACGGCAGCGCCCGGTGCTGAGCGCCGCCAGTCGGCCGCGAAATGTTCACTCGCGAAAACGTGAACACAGGTTGCCGCCGGCGGGCCGCCTGCGGGCCGGGGCACGAGCGCAACTGTCACAACTCTCAGAAGGAACACGCTTGATGGAACGCAGACTGATGAATGTCCTGAGCATGGCCTCAGGCCTGGCGCTGGCGTGGCTCGCGGTCGGACCCGCGACCGGCGCCGACAACGGCAGCCCGCTCGTCGATCACGTGCGCGCCGCCAACGCGCGATTCCGGGACGTGAATGTCGCGCGCGCCGAGGGCTATGCCCCGATCCCCTGCGCAAGCGGCGTCGACGGTGGGGCTATGGGCGTGCATTACGTCAGCAACAAGCTGCTCGAGGCCGACGCGGTTGACCTCGCGCATCCGCAGGCCGTCATGTACGAGCCGATGCCCGACGGCAAAATGACGCTGATCGCGGTCGAGTACATCACCTCGAAAGGGCCCGCAGCGCTCGAAGGCCAGCTGTTCAACTTCAACGGCGCTCCCAACCGCTACGGCCTCGGACCGTTCTACGAGCTGCATGTGTGGGCGTGGAGGCAGAACCCGCGCGGTCCCTTTGCCGATATGAATCCCAACGTCACCTGCGAGCACGCGACGGCGCACGCGCTCGCCGACTGAAGCGCCCCCGCTCTTCGACGCACGACCGGGTCCGGCATGGTCCGCCGGAGAACCCGGGCCGGGCGGCGCGTCCCTCACTCCACGCCCGCAGGCCCGGGTTCGTTATCCGCATCGCGAACGCGCGGCGCGTCCCGTTCACGCCGATACAGAGGAGAAGGAACATGACCGGGTCAGCACATAGGACGACGGCCTCATCCCGCCGCCGGCTGCTCGCTTCGGCGCTGGCCCTGACGGCGGCGCCCGCGCTTCACATCCGGACGGCTGCCGCCGCCGACAATCCCTTGCTGCTGCGCTGCTCCCTGGAGACGCCGCCGTCGCATATCCGCAACGCCGTCGTGCGCGACTATCTGGGCAAGGTCGAGGCGGCGTCCGGCGGACGGATCAAGGCGCAGCTCTACGAGGAAGGTCAGTACTTTCCCGGCACGCAGGCGGTGAAAGCGCTGTTGCAGGGCCAGATCGAGATGGCAGTACCGGCGAGCGCGTCCTTGGCCGGCATCGTGCCGGACGCGGACTTCTTCCAGCTGCCGGCACTCTACGGGCGCGACATCGAGGCGGTTCGCCGTGTCGCCGACGGGCAAGGCGGACGCCTGGTTGCGACCGAGATCGAACGCCAGCTCCGCGCCCATGTGATCGGCCCGTGGCTCGAACTCGGGTTCTTCAACTGGTTCAGCACCACCCGGCCATTGATCTCCTACGGCGACTTCAAGGGCATGAAAATCCGCAACTGCGGCGGCGCGGCTCCGGCCTGGCGGACCCAGTTCGTGGGCGCCAACCCGAGTACGGCATCGTTGCCGAACGTGCCGCTCGTGCTCTCGCAGGGCATATGCGACGGCTTGATCGCCACGTACGAAATGGTGGCGGCCGCGCGACTTTGGGACGTGGGCGTCTGCTACGCCTTCGAGGATCGCCAGTTCATGGGCGAATACATCCCGCTCGTCAGCCTGTCGTTCTGGCAGCGGGTCCCATCCGATCTCCGGCAGGTCGTCACCGACCTGTGGCAGCAGAGCGTGGAAAGATATCGGGCCGACATGGCCGCGGCCCAGGCGCGCGCCCAGGCCCTGGTGCAGTCGCACGGCATCACGATCGCGGCGCCGTCGGCGCAGGAGCTGTGGGCGATGCGCGACCGCATGATCGCCCGTCAGGACGAGGTCGCGAAGCTGACGCGGATCTCAGCCGATATGGCGGCTGCGGTGTCGGCCGATCTCGCCGCACTCGACTGAGGATCAGCGCCGGCCGCGCTTCCTGCCTTTCGCCTTGCCGCGGGCGCGCGCCGCCCTCTTCTTGCGCGCCCACAGCTGCTTGCTCGCGATGTCGGCGCCTTCGCGCATCGCCTTGAACTTCTCCCACACGACGGTCGGGTGCACCTCGGTGCGATAGAGCGCCTGGGAGGAGAAGCCGCAGTCCGCGCCGGCCATGACGTTCTCGCGGCCGACCAGCTTGGCGAAGCGCAGCAGCCGCTCGGCGATCAGCTGCGGATGCTCGACGATGTTGCTCGCGTGCGTGATCACGCCGGGGCACAGGACCTTGCCGTCCGGCACCTTGATGTCCTCGAACAGGTGGTACTCGTGCTCGTGGCGCGGGTTGGCGCATTCGAAGCTGTACTGCCCGGCCTTGACCTTGAGCACATAGCGGATGATGTCGGCGAGGGCGGCCTCATAGATGCGCGGGCCTTCGTTGATGCCGTAGCAGGTATGGAAGCGCACCCGCTCCTGTGGCAGGCCTTTCAAGGCGGCATTGGTCGCCTCGACATAGATCTCGGCGCGCCGCTTCATCTGCTTCGCATCCAGCCGCGGGTCGACGAAGATGTCGGGCAGGAACGGGTCGTCGATCTGGACCAGCAGGCCGGCGGCGACGATCGCCTTGTACTCCTTGCTGAGCTCGGCCGCGAGGGCGTGGAAGTATTCCTCGTCCGACTTGTAGTACTCGTTCTTGCCGACGCCCGACGGCGCCGTTGCCGGCAGGAACACGTGGTCGTCGGCGACGCCGGCGGCCTTCGCCGCGGCTTTCACATTGGCGATATCGGTCTGCAGCAGCTGTTCGCCGCGATACTTGACCGGACCGACGCAGACCATCGGCACCATCTTGACCGCCGCCCCGCCGATCATCGCGTCCTTGAAGTACTGCTCGTAGTACTCCGGAAACGCGGTGACCTCCTTCTCGAAAAGGGTGAACTTCTGGTTGGGCCGCGGCTCGAACCCTTCGAGCCGCGCCTGGATGTAGGAGAAGAAGCCCGGCTTGGAGAACTCGCCGTCGGTGACGTAGTCGATACCGCAGGCGGCTTGGGTGCGCACGACGTCGGCCACCGATTGCCGCAAGGTCTGCAGGAACGCGGCCTGGTCGTAACTCTGGCCGCTATATTTCGCCTTGATGTAGTCGAGCAGCGCGTGCGGGCGCGGCAGGCTGCCGATATGCGTGATCTGGATATGGTCGGTGTTCTGCTGGCTCATGCGTCTCTCCCCGTCACGGCCGTTTACGGGAGCATACGCGCCGGCAGCTTACCGCCGCCAGAGGTGCTGGCTCGCCAGCCGCGCACCTTCGGACAGCGCCTTCAGCTTGGCAGCCACGATCTGCGGATGGACGCGGCCGCCGAGGCCGCAGTCCGTGCCGGCGATGACGTTCTCGCGGCCGACTGCGTTCGCGTAGGCGACGAGGCGGTCGGCGACCAGCTCCGGATGCTCGACCACGTTGGTCGCATGGCTGACCACGCCGGGGATGAGGATCTTGCCGTCGGGCAGCTTCACGTCGCGCCACACCTTGTATTCATGCTCGTGCCGGACGTTGCCGGCTTCGACGGAGAAGGCCTGCGCTTTGACCTTGAGCATCACGTCGACGATGTCGCGCAAGGGCAGGTCGGTCGTATGCGGGCCGTGCCAGCTGCCCCAGCAGATGTGATAGCGCACGCGGTCCTCGGGAATCCCGGCCAGCGCCTGGTTCAGCGCCTCGATGCGCAACATGGCGTAACGCTTGTACTCCGCGAGCGTCGGATGCGGGTCGAGCATGTCCCAGGTGTCGGGCAGGCCGGGATCGTCGAGCTGCAGCACGAAACCCGCGTCGACGATGGCGCGATACTCGACCGCCATGGCCTTGGCGATCGCGTCGAGGAACGCCTCGGGCTTCTTGTAATGAGCATCCTGGCCGCGGCAGAACATCTCGAGACTGCCGACCGCGATCGACGTCATGAACGCTTCTTTGACGGCGGCGGCGTCGGCTGCCGCCTTCAGGTTGGCGACGTCGCGCTTGGCGGCCGCCACGTCGTTGTAGCTGAGCGGCGACACGCAGCACGGCCGCGAGGCGACGGTCGGTACCATGCCGGAGGCGTCGTAGAACTCGGCGAATTCGCGCTGCTCCCAGCGGTCGCCGACGATGCGCATCGGCTGGCCGGGGGCCGCACGGCTCGGTGCTGCCGCCCCGGGCGGGGTCGGCCCGAACCCCTGGAGCCGGCCGAAGATATAGGTCCCCCAGGCCGCGAGATCGGACGCGGCGCGCATCGGCTTGCCGAACTCGCCGTCGTTGGGGATGTCGATGCCGGCCTTGACCTGGTCGGCGACCACGGCCGTTACCGACTGGCGCAGCAGCCCGTCGAGCGCCGCCTCTTCCTGCGGGCTCTTGGTCGGCTTCGCCCACGCATCGCGCAGCGCGTCCGGCCGCGGCAGGCTGCCGGCGTGCGTGGTGATGATCCGGTCGGTGCTGCGTTTCATGCGCTTCCTCCGCTCACCTGGTCCAGGAGCCGGTCGACAGTATCGGGTGCGGCGTCGCCGCGCCACGCCACGTGCTGGTCCGGGCGGATCAGCGCGTAGCGCGCGCCGTAGAGCGCGGCCAGGTCCGGCCGGGGCAGGGACACCGTCGTGAGCGGAAGCCCGCGCCGTTCCGCCGCGCGCCGCAGCGCTTCATGTGCGCCGCCGCCGCTCGTGTCGAGCAGCGTGAAGCCGCCACCGAAGCGGTCGTAGAGCGAGACGCCGTCGTCGAGCCAGGCATGCGGTGCCAGACAGCCCGGGTGCGCCGAGGGCGTATAGGTCATCGGGTCGCGCGGCGGCGGCGCCGTGCCGTCATCCACGACGATGGGCGAGCCGCTGTAGTGATAGCCGAGCACGGTGCCGAGCGTCTTGAACTCGCGCGCCTTGCCGGCCTCGATGACCGCGCCGACCTCCGCGCGCCGGCGGGCGCCTTCTTCGGACTCGTCCTCGAGCCCGTCGCGCCACAGATGCTTCGGCAGCAGCTTGTGGTTGGTCACGGCCTCGTCCATCACCATCTCGTGGACGGGGCGCCGCTCGGCGGCATAGCTGTCGAGGAGGCGTGGCCCGCCCCAGCCGGCGAGCACCGCCGCCAGCTTCCAGCCGAGATCGACGGCGTCGCCGATGCCCATGTTCATGCCGTAGCCGCCGAACGGCGGATGCAGATGACAGGCGTCGCCCGCAAGGAAGATGCGCCGGTCGCGATAGCGGTCGGCGATCAGGCGCTGCGCCGTCCATTCGTCGCGGCTCAGGATCTCGCAGGCGAGGTCGAGCCCGGTCGCGCGGCGGATCAGCGCCGTGGCTGCCGCGTCATCAAGGGGGCCATGACCGTCCGGCCGCGACCAGCCGAAGAACCACGTGTCGCCCTTGTCCATCGGGCCGGTGACCGCCGGCACCTCGCCGTTCACCAGCCAGTACATGGTCGCGGGCCCGAAGCGGTGGGCACGGGCGATCCCGGGCGCGCGGAAGACCGCGTTCTGATGCGCGCCGAGAGTCGCCCCGCCCATCCGCGCGCCGATCAGGCCGCGCACCGTGCTGCGGGCACCGTCGGCGCCGACGAGATAGGCGCTGTGGACGGTGAGCTCGCCGCCCCCGTCCTCGCGCGCGATGCGCGCCGTCACGCCGCTGTCCGACTGCTCGGCCGCCACGAGGCGGCAGCCGAAGCGGATCTCGACGCCGGGCAGCGATTCGGCATTGGCCTTCAGAACCTCCTCTAAAATGTATTGCGGAATCCACTGGCCGTGCTCGGAGTAGAGCGGGTTTGGCGCCGGCGCGCAGTTCGAGGCGTTCTCAAAGCGCGCCAGCAGATGGCCGTTGAGCCGCGTGGCGAAGATCACCGTCGACGGATAGTCGACGCCCAGAGGGGCGGCCTCGCTGAGCTTGCCGGCGATGCCCCAGCGCCGGAGATGCTCGCGCGTGCGCACATTGGTCGTCTTGGCGCGCGGCGCGTAGCCGACGCGATCGTTCTTCTCCACGACCAGGCAACGGACGCCGCGGTGGCCGAGCTCGATCGCGAGGGCCAGGCCGACCGGCCCGGCCCCCACGATCAAGACCTGGGCCATCAGGAGCTGGGTGCGCCGCCCATCAGAGGTCATTGCGGCTCGATACCGGCGGTGCGGACGACATCCGCCCACAGCTTGCGCTGCTGATTGATGAAGGCGGCTGCGTCTGCGCTCGATCCTGGCATCGGATACACGCCGAGCTCGGCGAAGCGCGTCACGATCTCGGGATCGGCGATGACAGTGTTGATATCGCGGTTGGCGCGGGCGACGATTTCGCTTGGCGTCTTCGCCACGGCAAGGAGACTGAACCAGCCGATCGCCTCGAGTCCCGGGTAGCTTTGGGCCAACGGCGGCACGCTTTCGTATCCGGGCACGCGCTCCTTCGAGGTCACCGCCAGCGCCTTGAGCTTGCCGTCCTTGACGTAAGACGCGAGGGCGGGGATGCCGTCGATCAGCACCTGGCTCTCGCCGGTCATGGTCGCGGTGGCCGCCGCGACCGAGCCGGCATACGGCACCAGATGCAGCTTGATGCCGGCCGCGGAGCTCAGCATCTCACCCGCGAGATGCGGGACGCTGTTGAGGAGCGGTGTCGCGAAATTCAGCTTGTCGGGCTGCTTCTTCGCCGCCGCGACCAGATCGGCCAGCGTGTTGAAGCCGAGATCGGGAGTGACGACCACGAGCATCGGGCCGCTGCCGACCATCGCCACCGGCGCGAAGTCGCTGTCGAGGTCGAAACGCGGGTCCTTGAACAGATGCGGCGTCAACGTGACCACCGTCGCCATCACCATCGCGAAGGTGTAGCCGTCGGGGGCGGCGCGCGCGACAGTGGTCATGCCGGGAATGCCGCCGGCCCCCGGCCGGTTCTCGACCACGACCTGACTGCCCCACAGCGGCGACAGCTTGGCCCCGACCAGGCGGGTGATGATGTCCGGCGCCGTGCCCGCGGGGGCGGGCACGACGAAATGGACCGGCTTTGCCGGCCAGGTCTGAGCCTCGGCTGTGGCCGTCAGGCCGAGCAGCAGCGCCGCCAGCGCCGTGCATCGCAGGATCGTCCGTTTCAGGATTGCCATGGGGACATGTCCTCCCTCGGGCGCCCCGGTCGCGGCGCCTCATGGCTTGCGAGGATGCGGCGGTCCATCTGGTCCGATAAGATGGCAATCGCGTTCTAGTGATAGCTGACAGGCATCGGCATGAAACTGCACCAGATCCGCGATCTCCTGGCGGTGGCGGAAAAACGCAGCCTGCGGGCGGCGGCGCGCCATCTCGGCCTCGCGCAACCGTCGTTGAGCCGCAGCATCCGCGCCCTCGAGCGCGAGCTCGGCGCACCTTTGCTCGAGCGGCAGACCCGCGGCGTGATCCTGACGCCGCTCGGCGAGCTGTTCGCGCGCCGCGCCGGCGTGGCCACCAGCGAGCTGCAGCGGGCGCGGGAGGAGATCGATCAGATGCAGGGCGGCGCACGGGGTGCGGTCACGCTCGGCGTATCGAGCGTGCCGCTCCTGGCTCTGTTGCCCACGGCGCTGCCGGCGTTCCGCAAGCGGTACGACGGTGTCGAGTTGCGCCTGGTGGACGGCGCCTTTCCGGCGATGGCGGCCGGGCTGAAGGACGGCCATATCGACTTCTACATCGGCGTCTCGCCGCAGAAGCGGCCGGCGCCGGAGCTGCGGGTCGAGAAGCTGTTCGACAACACGCGTGTCGTCGTCGCCCGGCACGGCCATCCGCTGGCCGGGGCGCGATCGCTCTCGCATCTCACGGCGGCACAATGGGTCTCGACGTCGATCACCGACGATGCGGCGGCGGAGTTTGCCGACCTTTTCCGCTTCCACGGCCTGCCGTCGCCGCGGCTGGCCGCGCGCACGACGGGCGGCGTCTTGGGACTGCTCACCTTGCTCCGCCACAGCGATCTGCTCGCGATCGTGCCCAAGCAGTGGATCGAGTGCGCGCCGCTGCGCGGACAGCTCTCGCCGCTGCCGCTGGCCGAGGACATCGCGGCACCGCCAATCGTGCTGGTCCGCCGCGCCGCCTTGCCGCTGACACCCGCGGCCGAGCATCTCTGCGACCTGCTGCGCGCGGCGAGTGCCAGCTACGCCGGTGCTGCGCCGTCTCCCACCCGCACCGGGACGCGGCGGACGCGGCCTACGCGTCTTCCTTCAACCGGTAGCCGACGCCGGGCTCGGTGATGAGGTAGTGCGGCGCTTCGGGGTTGGCCTCGAGCTTCTGCCTGAGCTGACCGATGTAGACGCGCAGGTACTGCGTGTCTTCGACGTGCGCCGGGCCCCAGACCTCGCGCAGGATCTGCTGGTGGGTGAGCACGCGCCCCGCGTGCTGGACCAGCACACGCAGCAGGTCGTACTCGCGCGGGCTGAGCTTGAGCTCCTCCCCGTCGCGGGTGACGATGCGCTTGACCAGGTCGACGACGACAGTGCCGAACTTGAACACCGGTTGGGCGCCGGTGCTTTGCACGCGGTGACGCAGGGCCGTCCTGATGCGCGCCATGAGCTCGCCCATCCCGAAGGGCTTGGTGAGGTAGTCATCGGCGCCCTGGTCCAGTGCCTCGATCTTGTCGGGCTCGCGGTTGCGCGCCGTCAGCACGATGATCGGCACGGCGGACCATTCGCGGATGCGCTTGATGACCTCGAGCCCGTCGAGATCGGGAAGGCCGAGATCGAGCACGATCACCTCGGGCTTCTCGGTGGACGCGCGCTTGATCGCCTCCTGCCCGTTCACCGCTTCGATCACCTCGTAGCTGTGGGCGTCGAGGCTGGTGCGCAGGAAACGCCGGATCTGTGGCTCGTCGTCGACGACGAGGATGCGGGCCAGGGGTGCGGTCATCATGCCACCGCCGGCGCGGCGTCGCGCGGGCTCGCCGCCGCCGGCTGCGATTCCACCGGCAGACGGATGACGAAGGCAGCACCATGACCGTCCTTGACCGGGCTCTGTGCCACGATGCGGCCGCCGTGCGCCTCGACGATGCCGCGGCAGATCGAGAGACCGAGGCCGGTGCCTGCCACCTGCCGCTCGCCGCCGCGCACGCGATAGAACTTGTCGAAGATCCGCTCCAGGTCATCGGCCGGCACGCCGGGGCCTTCGTCGACTACCTCGACGACCACCGTATCGGCCTCGCGCCGGGCGGCGACGGTCACGGTGGTGCCGGCGGGCGCGTATTTGGCCGCGTTGTCGAGCAGGTTCGTCAGCACCTGCTGGAACAGCACGAAGTCGACCCGGACGAGCGGCAGACCCGGCGGGAGGTCGAGCTTGATCTCGCGGCCGTCGAGCCTGGACCGCGCCATGCCGATGGCGGTGCCGACGAGATCGGAGATCTCGGCCCAGTCGAGATTCAGCTCGAGCGCCCCGGATTCGAGCCGGGTCATGCTGAGCAGGTTGCCGACGAAGCGGTTCAGCCGCTCGGCCTCTTCCTGGATCATCAGCAGCAGGTCACGGCGCGCCGCGTCGCTGAACTGCACGTCCGTGGACAACAGGCTGCTGGCGGCCCCCAGGATCCCTGACAAGGGCGTGCGCAGGTCGTGTGAGATCGAGGAGAGCAGGGCCGAGCGCAGCTTCTCCGATTCGGCCAGCACGCGCGTCGCGCGCATCTCCTCGTTCAGGTTGGCGCGCTCGATCGCGACCGCGGCCTGGTCGACCAGCGCGTCGAGCATGCGGCGCTCGCTCGGATCGTAGGGGGCGGTATCGTCCTCGCGCTGCACGCCGAGCACGCCGACGATGCCCTGGCCGGTCTTGAGCGGCAGGAACAGCATCTCGGCGTTTGGCAAGGTCTCGGAATGACGGCCCGCCGGCTCGCCGTGATCTTTCGCCCATTGCGCCGCCATCTGCTCGGCAGCACCCAGGGTGTCCTCGGGCGGATAGCTGCCGGCGATGGCGAGCTGGCCGTCCTCGGGCAGGAGGATCACGACTTTGCCTTGCATGGCGGCGGCGACGTGGA
>Ga0335070_10000758_pt1 | contig 36753 bp, 32 predicted proteins | sample Lox_Sample_13_FD_206722 | JGI IMG/M metagenome (GOLD analysis project Ga0335070, IMG submission 206722) | Soil microbial communities from Loxahatchee National Wildlife Refuge, Florida, United States - Lox_Sample_1.3 | ecosystem: Environmental > Terrestrial > Soil > Wetlands | place: USA... | reverse complement strand
CGGCCCCTGCTCCGGCCGACGGCAGTCGCACGGCGATCGCCACGCCGGAGAACCCGGTCTTCGTCGACTGCGACAAGGGACGGATGGAGGGCACCCAGCAGCGCTTCGTCTGCACCGGCCACGTGAAGATGGTGCGCAACACCACCACCCTCACCTGCGACCGCTCCATCGGCCACTACCTCGGCAAGGACGCCACGCAGATCACCCGGCTCGAGTGCTTCGGAAACGTGGTGGCGGTGGACGGCGACCGCTGGGCCCACGGCGACCACGCCGACTACGACACGGTGAAGGAGGTCCTGGTCCTCACCGGCAACCCCGAGGCGCGCCAGGGCACCAACACCATGAAGGGCGACAAGGTGGTGTTCTACGTGGACACCGACCTCATCGAGGTGGAGCGGGTGAAGGGGGTCCTCGAGTCCAAGGGCAAGGAGCCGGGCCAGAAGAAACCCGCGCCCGCGCCCCCGGCGAAGGCTCCCTGATGCCGGACCGGCTCCTCGCCGAGGGCCTGGTGAAGGCCTACCGCCGGCGCCGGGTGGTGGACGGGGTGCGCCTCGAGGTCGCGCCGGGGGAGATCGTCGGCCTCCTCGGCCCCAACGGGGCAGGGAAGACCACGACCTTCAACATGGTGGTCGGGCTCGTCCCGGCGGAGGCCGGGCGGGTGTGGCTCGGGGGCGTGGAGCTCAGCGGGCTCCCCATCCACCGGCGGGCGCGCGCCGGGCTCGGCTACCTGCCGCAGGAGCCCTCCATCTTCCGGCGGCTCACGGTGCGCCAGAACTTCCTCGCGGTGCTCGAGCTGAACCCGGCGCTCGGGCGGGCGGCGCGCGAGGCCCGGGCACAGGCGCTGCTCGAGGAGTTCGGGCTCACCACCGTGGCCGAGTCGCTCGGCGAGCAGCTCTCGGGCGGCGAGCGGCGCCGGGCGGAGATCGCCCGTTCGCTCATCCCCGCGCCGCGCTTCATGCTCTTCGACGAGCCCTTCGCCGGGGTGGACCCGATCAACGTCGGCGACCTCCAGCGGCAGATCGCCCGGCTCAAGGAGCGCGGGCTGGGCGTGCTCATCACCGACCACAACGTGCAGGACACCCTCCGCATCGTCGACCGGGCGTACCTCATCGCCCAGGGGCAGGTGATCGAGGAGGGCACGCCCCGGGCCCTGGCCGAGTCGACGCGCGCGCGGAGCGTCTACCTGGGCGAGCGGTTCCGGCTCATCGAGTGAGAAGCGGCCGGGCACGGGTCGGCTCGCATCGGGTGAGCGAGCCCCAGGAGCCGTCGGGCCACGGGCGGCCGAGGTGCGCCGGCCGGTGGGAGACTCCGGACGACTCGCGGCTCGAAACTGCCCCACCCCCTTGCCGCTCGGCCCCGTCAGGAGCCGGGCGTCCGCTGGCAAGGTGCTCGCGGGCCCCCCCATCGGATCAGCCGGGGCGTGTGCGCGCGCGTCGCATGCCAGAAACGCGCCGCATTCCGGGCGGATGAGGAACCGGACGGAGCCGGACGGCCCGATGGACCCCGCGGTGGGCTCCTGCACGACACGAGCCAGCCGCATCAGAGCACCCCGGAGAAGTCAAGTCGCCCTGGGCAGAATCGCCCAAGATTCTTGGGAAATCCGGCCAGTCAGCGGCCGTCCAGGCCATCGGCCCTGGACGCCACTTCCTCGCCGTTGGTAGCTTGGCACGGTCTTTGATGTAGGACCGGGGCCGCCGCGCATGGCAATGGAACTGAAGCAGAACCTTCGGCTGACGCAGACGCTGGTGATGACCCCCCAGCTGCAGCAGGCGATCAAGCTGCTCCAGCTGTCCCGGATGGAGCTCCTCGAGACGGTCCGCGAGGAGATGGAGACCAACCCCCTCCTCGAGCAGCCCGAGGAGACCGCCGACGGGAACATCGACGAGAAGGCCCCCGGGGAGGCCAGCCTCGAGGCCGAGACCAGCGAGACCCCCGCCCAGGTCCTGGAGGTCAAACCGCCCGAGCGGGCCGAGGAGGTCAAGGGGGAGGGCCCCGCCGAGATCGACTGGGACGCCTACTTCAACAGCTACCAGTTCAACGAGCCCACCACCGCCTCCAACAAGAACAACGTCGCCACCGACGACCTCCCGAGCTTCGAGGCCAACCTGGTCGAGCGGGAGGACCTGGCTCACCACCTCGAGGCCCAGCTGGGCTTCCTCAAGCTCAACGAGGCCGAGCGTCGAGTCGCCTCGTTGATCCTCGGCAACCTGGACGACGACGGCTACCTCAAGCTCGCCGACGTCGAGGGAGACCCGCTCATCCGCCTGACCAACGAGGCGGACGTGCCCATCGGGGTGGCGGAGCGGACGCTGCGGAAGATCCACCAGCTCGAGCCCAAGGGGTGCGGCGCGCGCGACCTCCAGGAGTGCCTGCTGATCCAGGCCGCGGCGCTCAAGGACAGCCGGGCGCAGCTGCTCTCCATCATCCTCAAGCGCTACCTCAAGCTGCTCGAGTCGAAGAACCTGCCGGCCATCGCCCGCGAGCTGAAGATCGACCTCCAGGACGTGGTGGAGGCCAGCAAGCTGCTCAACAAGCTGGACCCCAAGCCGGGCCGCAACTGGTCGGGCGAGGATGCCCAGTACATCACCCCGGACGTGTTCGTGTACAAGCTGGGGGAGGAGTACACCGTCGTGCTGAACGACGACGGGCTCAGCAAGCTCCGCATCTCAGCGATGTACCGGGCGGCGCTGCGCGACGGCGCGGGCAAGAACCCCAAGGCCAAGGAGTTCATCCAGGACAAGATGCGCTCGGCGCAGTGGCTCATCCGCAGCATCCACCAGCGCCAGCGGACCATCTACAAGGTCACCGAGAGCATCGTGAAGTTCCAGCGGGACTTCCTGGACAAGGGCATCGCCTTCCTCAAGCCGCTCATCCTCCGCGACGTGGCCGAGGACATCGGGATGCACGAGTCGACGGTGAGCCGCGTCACCACCGCCAAGTACGTGCACACCCCGCAGGGGATCTTCGAGCTGAAGTACTTCTTCAACAGCTCCATCGCCCGCGTCGCCGGGGACGACATCGCCAGTGAGGCGGTGAAAAACCACATCAAGCTGATCGTCTCCGCCGAGGATGCCCGGAGCCCCTACTCGGACCAGAAGATCGTCGAGCTGCTCCGCTCCCAGGGCATCGACATCGCCCGGCGAACAGTGGCCAAGTACCGCGAGGTGCTGGGCGTGCTGCCCAGCAGCAAGCGGAAGCGCTATTACTGATCCCCGGGCGCCCCGGGATGTGGTAGCGACCGGGGCCCCGATGCGCCTCCCAGCCCTCGTTCCGGCCCTCGTCGCTGCAGTGTCCCTGGCCCCGCTGGCTCCGGCCGCGGCCGCGTCCCAGACGGTCCTCGTCCTGGTCACCGGAGACGAGAACGGTCACCTCCTGCCCAACACCGAGGGCGACATTCCGAAGGGCGGCGCCGCCGAGACGCTCGGGTACTGGACCTCGAAGGAGGGCCACTGCCCGGGGAAGATCGGCAAGGACGGCGCCCCGGCGTGCAAGGACGGCAAGACGCTGGTCCTCTCCACCGGCGACCACTTCAGCGGCCCCTCCCTCTCCTCCTTCTTCCAGGGCGAGCCCGCCGCCGAGGCGATGGCCCGCATGGGCTACGCGGCGAGCGCCATGGGCAACCATGAGCTCGACTTCGGCCGCGAGCAGTTCGACACGCTGCGCTCCACCGGTGGCTTCCCGTACGTCTCGTCCAACATCCGCCCCCCGGGGAACAAGGCGGACAAGCAGTACGACCTGGGGCTGAAGCCGTACGTCATCTTCGAGCGCGGCGGGGTGAAGATCGGCGTGGTGGGGTTGTCGGCAGGCAACGTGGCGAAGACGGTGATGTCCGGCCGCTTCTACGGGAACGAGGTGATCTCCTACGAGCCCGCGCTCCAGCAGGCCATCCCCGCGGTCCGCAAGGCGGGCGCCGACGTGGTCATCGTCATTGCCGACGAGTGCCCCACGGTGCTCGAGCCCATCCTCGCCAAGCACCCGGACTGGAGGCTCGCGCTGCTGGCCGGGGGCCACTGCCACACCCCGGTGGACCGGAAGGTCGGGACCACGCCGCTGGTGAGCCCGGGCCGTCGCTGGGAGAGGTACCTGCGCGCCGAGCTGACGGTGGACGCGAGCCGTCCGGCGGGGCAGCGGCTGGTGGGGCTGGACACCAAGGTGGTGGACGTCGTGGGCGGGCAGGGCGCGCCGGCGCCGGACCCGGAGCTCGCCGCCCGGCTGCAGACCTGGGTGAAGAAGCACGACGAGGCCCTGGGCGAGAAGATCGGCTACACCCGGAGCGGCATCGACGCGAGCTCGGCCACCCTCTACACCTGGTACACCCGCGCCATCCGCACGCGGCTGGGCGTGGACGTGGTGGTGCTGAACAAGAAGGCGTTCCGCGGCGGCGTCCCGCCCGGTCCCATCACCCCGGGCAACGTCTACACGGTGATGCCGTTCGACGACTCGCTCCTCACCGTGAAGCTGAAGGGCAAGGACCTGGCGGCCGCGCTCGACAACCCGGCGGCGGTCTACGACGGGATGGCAAAGAAGGACGGCGGCTGGACGGTGAAGGGCAAGGCGCTCGACCCGGCGGCCACGTACTCGCTGGCCACCTTCGAGTACCTCTACTTCGGCGGCGACAACTTTCCCTTCGAGCGGCTGGACCCGAACCCCGGCGAGACCGGGGTGGTGGCCCAGACCCCGGTCATCGACTGGACCCGGAAGCAGGGGACGACGCAGGACAAGCCGCTCGAGTCGCTCCTGCACTGACGGACTACCGGCGGGGGCGTCGAGGTGCCAGACACCTCGTTACCGGCCGGGCCTTCGTCGCTACCGGGGCCCGGTGGTCCGGGCCGCCGCAGGCTGGAGCTCCTGGACCAGCCGGTCCGCCCCGTAAACCACCCGCAGCGCCTCGGTCAGCGCGCGGCTGTCCACCGCCACCGTGCGGTTGTTCCGGAGGTCGAAGCCGTAGTCGCCGCCGAGCGAGGGCAGGTTGCCGTCGAACACCAGGCCCACGACCTCCGCGCTCCGGTTGACGACCGGCGACCCCGAGTTGCCACCGATGATGTCGTTGGTGGTCACGAAGTCGAACGGCGTCGTGGGGGTGAGCCGGTCCTTCGCCTTGAGCCAGGACTGCGGCAGGTCGAACGGCGGCTCGCCGGTGGCCCGGGTGAACGCGCCCGCAAAGTCGGTGAACGGCTTGACCTGGACTCCGTCCTCCCGCGTCCAACCGCGGACCGAGCCGTACGACAGCCGGGGGGTGAACGTCGCGTCGGGGTAGTTGCGGGTCCCCTCGAGCTGGAAACGGGCCTTGGCGATGAGCTCGGAGTTCTTCCGCACCACCGACTCCACCTGGTCCTCGTACGCCTTCCGCGCCGCGCGCATCTCCGGGTCCAGCCGCCGCACCAGGCCGATCATCGGATCCTCGGAGGCGGCGATTGCCGCCGGGCCGCCGTTCCACAGCGAGCGCCGCAGCGCCACGTCGTAGAGCTTGGTGCCCTGCACCACCCGGGTCGCCAGCTGGCGGGGTGACTCCTTCCCCAGCACCTCGTGGACGTACGGGTGGTCGGCCCCGAGCTCCTCGCGCATCTTGGTGAGGCCCAGGGTGAGCAGCTCCACCTCCAGCTCGGAGTGGATGGGCGCCTTGCTGAACGTCACCAGCTCGGTGGCCGGCAGCCGCGCGTCGGTGAACTCGCGGTAGCGCTCGGTGTCCGGCTTCTGCCGCTCGGCCACGCCCCAGACCAGATTACGGGCGATGCCGAACAGCTCCGAGTAGTACTTGGACTCCGAGCGGATCCAGGTCGTCTCCCGCTCCAGCTTCTCCTCCACCCGGGTCGCCTGGGCGATGGCGTCCCACGCGCCGCCGACCTCCTTCTGCAGCGCAGGGACCTTCGCCACCCGCGCCCGGAGCGACTGTTCCTCCTTCACCTTGGAGGCGAAGAAGACCGGGTCGGTGAGCGCGTCCCGCCGCCCGAACCAGGCCTTGTAGGCGTTCTCCACGCCAAACAGCGTGTCCCGGCTGATCCGGCGGGCCTCGGTGCCGCGCTCGGCGAACTGCGCCACCCAGCCTCGCTCCTGCGCCAGCCGCTCGAGCTTGAGGGGAATCGTCTCGTCCCGCAGCGACGCCAGCTGCGCCACCGTCAGGAGCCGGCTGGTGTGCCCCGGATTCCCGGAAACGAAGGTCAGCTCGCCCTCGCGCGGCCCGGCGTCGCTCCAGCGGAAGTACTCGGGCGTCTGCAGCGGCTCCCCGTCCTCGTAGACGCGGACGAAGCTGACGTCCAGGTCGTAGCGGGGGAAGTTGAAGTTGTCCGGGTCCCCGCCGAAGAAGGCGATGGACTCCTCGGGAGCGAACACCAGCCGCACGTCCTTCCTCCACCGCTTGTAGGTGTGCAGCTGGTAGAGGCCGCCGTGGTAGAGCGTGACCACCTCGCACCGCAGCTGGTCCGAGGTCTGGCAGGCCTTCTCGATGCGCGCGAACTCGGCCTTCTGCGCGCGGTTGAACGCCTCGCCCGAGAGGCCCTTGGTCGCCCCCTGGACCCGCGCGGTCACGTCCTGCATCCCCACCAGCTGGTTGATCTCCATCCGGGGACACGTCCGCTCCTCGGCCTGAGTCCTGGCGTAGAAGCCGGACGCGGTCAGGTCCTGCTGCGGCGTGGACAGGTCCTGGATGCACCGGCGCGCGCAGTGGTGGTTGGTCATCACCAGGCCGTTCGGCGAGACGAAGCTCCCCGAGCACCCCAGGGCGAGCCGCACGCTCGACAGCCGCACGTGGTCCAGCCAGGCCTGACCCGGCGAGAAGCCGTAGGTGTTCTGCACGCGGGCGCTGGGGAAGTTGTCGAAGGTCCACATCCCTTCCTCGGCGCGGACGCCCGGAACGGACAGGAGCCCTGCCAGGAGGGTCGAGGTGAGGAGGCGGTTCGAGGTCATTGGTGAGGAGGCGGCGTCCCGTAGGTGGGACAAGGGGGCCCTGTCAACCGAATCTGGTCCGTGGCTCAGGTCCGGCAACACCCGGCCGACGAGAAACACCCAGGGTTTGCCGCTGCGCTTCCCTCTGGGGGAGCGGCGGCCCGGAGCCTGCAAGCTCCTTCCCGTCGACATGCGCCATCTGCTCCTCGCACTCACCCTGGTGCCCGCCGCCGTCCGGGCCGCGCCCGTTCTCGTCCCTCTCTCGCGCGGCATCGAGCTGCGCACCCAGGCGCTGGCCGACCCGTCCTCGGCAGACCTGGTGGTCCAGTCGCGGCTCTTCGCGGCGAAGTTCGGCATCCGCTGCGTCGCGGGCGACGCCTTCGGGACGAAGTCCCCGGTGGTCGCCGGGGCGGCCTGTGAGGTGCGCGACGGGTCCGGCGCGCTCTACGAGGTCAAGGTCACCGGGGTGAGCAGCGTCTCGGTGGCCCTCGAGGTGCGGCAGACCGGCACCCTGGCCCAGGTGAGCCCGCCCACGCCCTTCCAGGCCCTCCCGGCGGACGCGGAGTCCGGGGTGCTCGCCCGCTACCAGATGACCGCCTACGCCATCGACGGCTCGCCCGTGGCGAGCACCTTCGCCTCCCTGGTCCTGCGCGGGGACGGCAGCTACAGCTTCGGGGAGCGGCGAGGCCGCTGGTCGGTGGTGCAGGGCCTGCTCCTGCTCGACGGCGAGTACACCGCCTGGGGCGCGGGCGCGCTCTCCGAGGACGGCCGCCACCTCACCTTCCACGCCCGGGGGCCGCGCTTCGCCGTCTCGGCCGCCCTGGAATGGACGGACCAGAAGGCCATCGTCCTGAGCCAGGTCAGTCGCTGAACGGGGTTCCAGGCGGGGTTGCGTCCGGGCCCGGACCGATCTGTCATCATGGCGGTCATGTGACGTTCCACCGCCATGGAGGCCCCGCGCCATGCACCTCGCCATCACTTTCCGCAACTTCGAGGCGTCCGAGTCCCTGAAGGACCACACGCGCGAGAGGCTGGAGCGGCTGGTGAGGAACCTGGACCGGGCCTGCATGGCGCACGTGGTGATGTTCCTGGAGCGGCACATCCACCACGCGGACGTGACGTTCACCACCGGGCCCCTGGTGCTCCGCGCCAAGGTGGCCACCCCGGACATGTACGCCTCGGTCGACCTCGCGGTGGACTGCCTGGAGGAGCAGCTGCGGCGGGACAAGGACCGCTCCAAGCACCACCACCGCCGCGGCTGGGTGCACCACCAGCAGGACGAGATCCCGCCCGAGGAGCAGGCGCTGGACGGCGCGGCCTGAGCGTCGGCGGCATCCAGGGCTGATGGCCTCGCCCGAGGGCACGGGCCGGAGCCTTGCGCCGGTCGCACGCACGGGCTATCTCGCGCGAACGCTGCCCGGAGCCCCCTGGGTCCGGCCTCTGCGCACATGAAGATCACCGACTTCCTCAGCCCCCAGGCGGTGATCCCCGACCTCGTCGGCCGGACGAAGCAGGACATCCTCCGGGAGCTCTCGGACGCGCTCGCCGCGGCCTATCCGCCGCTGAACGCGGGGCGGGTGTTCGAGGTGCTCGCCGAGCGCGAGAAGCTGAACACCACCGGCATCGGCGAGGGGGTGGCCATCCCGCACGGGAAGCTCCCCGGCCTGCCCCGGCTGTATGCCGCGTTCGGGGTGGCCAGGGAGGGCGTGGACTTCGCCTCCATCGACGGCAAGCCCACCCAGCTGTTCTTTGCCCTGGTGGCGCCGGAGAACTCCGCCGGCATTCACCTCAAGGCGCTGGCGCGCATCTCGCGGGTGTTCCGTAACCCGGAGTTCCGCCAGGCCATCCTCGAGGCGCCGGACGCCGGGCGCATCTATGCGCTGATCGCCGAGGAAGACGCCCGGGCGTGAACCTGGTCATCCGACCGGTCCACGACGTGTTCCTCGAGGAGGTGGCGTTCCCGGCCTTCGCGGTCGGCGTGGTGGACGCCGCGAGCGGCCTGGGCAAGCTGCTCGAGTGGATCGCCGACGAGCGGGTGGCGTGGCTACTGGGGCGGGTGCTGGACCGCACCGTGGGCGGAAGCTTCTTCGGGCTTCTGGACGACGAGTGGCTGGAGCTGGTGCACCTGCTCCTCTTCTCCGAGTGGGAGCGGCGGCGCGACGGCTGGCACGTGGCGCGCGAGCACCCGGGCTACGCGGCCGGCTACGAGCTCGGGCTGCACGTGGCGCTGATGGTCCAGGACCCGGGCTACCCGTACGCCGACCCGCGCGCCGCCGACCGCTTCCGCGAGGAGTGGCTGGGGAAGGTCATCAAGAGCGGCCCGGTGGCGCTGGTCGCCGGCATCTGGGACCCGTTCCCCCCGTTCCCGCCGGACCAGGTGCTGGTGACGGTGGGCCGGAGCACCTACGCCCCGCCGGAGAACCTGGCCATCGCCGACTGGAGCTACCGGCCCTCGCACGCGGTGCAGGCCTGGGCTCGGCGGCTGGACGAGCAGCTGCGCAACCTCCTCGGCCGCGAGCGCTCCAGGCTCGGACCGGTGAGCCTCCGCGAGGAGGACGAGCTGCTCGCGTACTGGACCGGGGAGCTGCCCGAGGCGCCGGCGCTGAGCGTGGCGTTCAGCGGCCTCGGTCCCACCGCCGGCGGCTGGGTGCGGGAGGTGGCCGAGCTCAGCCGGCTCATCCGGAGCGCCGCGGCGGCCGGCCACGGGCTCACCTCGCTGGTCACCCGCGAGGGCGGACAGGTCAGCGAGGTGGAGGCCCCGGCGGCTGGTCCAGCAGGATGGTGACCGGCCCGTCGTTGACCAGGGCGACCTGCATCTCCGCGGCGAAGACCCCCTCCTCGACCTGCACCCCGAGCGCCCGGAGCGCCTCGCAGCTCCTGGTGTAGAGCCGGCGGGCCTCGTCCGGCGGCGCGGCGTCGACGAAGCTCGGGCGGCGTCCCTTCCGGGTGTCGGCGTAGAGCGTGAACTGGCTCACCACCAGCGCCGCCCGGTGGGTCTCGAGGAGCGAGAGGTTCATCTTCCCCGCGGCGTCCTCGAAGATGCGAAGGCCGGCGATGCGGTCGGCGAGCGCCAGCGCCTCGGCCTCGCCGTCCCCCTTGCCCACCCCGAGGAAGACGAGCAGTCCGGGGCCGATGGCGCCCGCGGTGCGGCCCTCCACCTCGACCGACGCCTCGCGAACGCGTTGCAGGAGGGCTCTCACCGGGCCCGCCGCAACCTAGCGCAACCGCGCAGCAGGGACACCGTCCGGGACCGAACAGCAATGAGCCCACCCATTCTTTGCAGGCGCATCGATCGTCGGGATTGCGATACGGGAGGCAGGCGTTCATCCGCCCGCCCGCTCCCGGAGGTCTCGCATGCGATCCACCGTCCGTCTGCTCTGGTTGACCCCGCTGGCCCTGGCCGCCTGCGCCCATCAGCAGGCCGAGGCGCCGCCCGCACCGCCGGTGGTCGCCGAGGCCGCGCCGCCCGTGGCCGCCGCGCCCGAGAAGGACAAGGTGGACGACACCGCGGAGATCGCCCGCGTCCTCTCTGGCCCCATCGCCCACTTCGAGTTCGACCGCGCGCAGCTCACCGACCAGGATCGGCAGAAGCTGCAGATCCTGGCCACGGCGTTGAAGGCGCACCCGGCGGCGCGCATCCGCATCGCGGGGAACTGCGACGAGCTCGGGACCGAGGAGTACAACCTCGCGCTCGGGCAGCGGCGGGCCGAGGTGGCCAGGAGGTACCTGGTGGATCTCGGCGTGTCCGGCTCCCGCGTGGACACCATCAGCTACGGAGAGGAGCACCCGGTGGCCAGCGGCCACGACGCCGCGTCGCACGCGGCGAACCGGCGCGACGACGCCGAGCTGCTGAGCACCCGCTGAGGCGTGGCCTCACCCCGGGGCCCGGGCAACATCGCCGCGGCCCCGGCTCCGAAACGAGCTCCGGATGACTGGCGGGCCGCTATGGTGTCCCGCCCATGGCCGCGCCCGCTCACCGCCGACCGCCGCCGCTGTTCCAGTCCATCGTGCTCGACCCCATCCGGTCCTTCACCCGGCTGGAGGCGGCCGGGTCCATCGTGCTGTTCGGGGCGGCGCTGGTGGCCTTCGTGCTGGCGAACTCGCCCTGGCACGCGGCCTTCGAGCAGCTCTGGACCACGCCGGTGCAGCTGACGTTCGGCGACCTCGGCTTCCACGCCAGCCTGAGGCAGGTCATCGACGACGGGCTGATGACGATCTTCTTCTTCGTCGTGGGGATGGAGATCAAGCGCGAGCTCGTCGAGGGGGAGCTCCGCACCGGTCGTCAGGCGATGCTCCCGGCGATCGCGGCGACCGGAGGGGTGCTGCTCCCGGCGCTCATCTTCCTCGTCCTGAACCGCGGCACCGCGGGCGAGAAGGGGTGGGCCATCCCGTTGGCCACGGACATCGCCTTCTCCATCGGCTGCGTCGTCCTGCTGGGGAAGCGGGTGCCGAGGGCGCTGCTGGTCTTCCTGACCGCGCTGGCGATCTTCGACGACATCGCCGGCATCCTGGTCATCGCCCTGTTCTACGGCGGCGGGCTGAACCTGGCCGGGCTGGTCTGGGTCGCGGTGCTGGCGCTGGTGGTGTACGCGGCGGCGCGGCTGGGAGTGGAGAGCGCGCTGTTCTACACGGCGGGCGGGGTCGCGCTGTGGATCGGCTTCCACCACGCAGGCGTGCACGGGACGCTGGCCGGGGTGCTGCTCGGGCTGCTCGTGCCGGCGAGGACCCGGCGCCCGGTGCGCGAGGTGCTGGGGGAGCTGGGCAAGCACTCGGGACTGACGGTGGAGGTGAGCGAGGCGCTGGACACGAGCGACCTCCTGTCCATCGGAGATGAGGTTCGCGAGGCGGTGCCGCCGCTGCAGCGGTTCGAGCACGCCCTGCATCCCTGGGTGGCGTTCGGGGTCATGCCGCTCTTCGGGCTGGCGAACTCGGGCGTCTCGGTGGCCGGGATGTCGGTCGCGGACCTGACCGCGCCGGTGCTTCTCGGGGTGGCGCTGGGGCTCTTCCTCGGAAAGCAGCTGGGGATCTTCGGGTTCACCTGGGCCGCGGTGAAGACCGGCCTGGCGGAGGTGCCGGGCGGTGCGTCCTGGCGCAGCGTCCACGGTGTCGCGATGGTGGCCGGCATCGGGTTCACGGTGGCCCTGTTCATCGCCAACCTCGCATTTGGGGCCGAGCCGGAGCTCCTGAACCAGGCGCGGCTCGGGGTGCTCGTCGGCTCGCTGGCCTCCGGCGTCTCCGGGATGCTGGTGCTTCGGGCGTTGCCGTGAGCGCCGGTGGGGCCGGAGGGAGCGCCGCTGACCTCGGCACCCGGGGCAGGTCGCCGAAGGGTTGCCTGGCGAGGAGGAGCGCGGGGGCGAGCGCCTCGGGGGGCACGAGAGGCCATCGCAACAACTTCGACTGTGGGTGCGTGGCGGCTCTCCCTAAGCAGTTGAACCGTGGTCCAGCGACTGCACTCCGAGTCCAAGTTGTTGCGATAGCCTCTCGTCAGCTGATCCCGCTCGCCCCCGGGCGTCGGCTGGCGGCGATCGAGCCCACTGACCGAAGCGAGCCAGCGCCGCCGGATGGCATCTGACGGATGGACATCGTTCCCCTCGGAGGGACGGATGGGCACACGGAGCAGCCGTGCCGCTGCCGTCACGAGCGGTCGGACCGCGCAGGCCACACGGACCGGCCAGCAGCCCACTCGACGTCCGCAATCCACGCTCCAACCGCCAAAGTGACGACGTTCCACCCCACCCGGTCTCGCCCGGCTGTCGACACGGCCGCCGCGTGAGCGCTCGGCCCACCTTGCGGTCCCGGAGAGGGGCAGGGGAAGATCTTCTCGTTGGCCGTTCGTCCTGGAAGGCAGCCCGCTTGTCCCCCCGTCGTCTTCGTCTCCTCCCCGCGGTCCTCTCTGCCTCCGTGGCCGCAGGCGCGGCGCTCGCCGCCCCCACCAGTGCCACCGACCGCGAGGCCCTGAAGAAGACGCTCCTCGAGCTGGCCCAGCGCGCTCCCTTCCGCGACGCCCGGCTCGGGCTCCAGCTCGTCAGCCTCGACGACGGGAGCGTCGTCTTCGCCAAGGATGCCGACGCGCTGATGAACCCCGCGTCGAACGTGAAGCTCGTGACCGCCGCCGCGGCGCTCGCCCGGCTCGGCCCCGAGTACCGGTTCGACACCGAGTTCCTCGTCGAGCCCGGCCCCACCGACCGCTCCCGCACCCTCTGGATCCGCGGCAAGGGTGACCCGAGCATCACCACCGAGCGCCTGCACGCGATGGCCTCGGAGCTCGCGCACCTGGGCCTCCGCGAGGTGGGGGACCTGGTCCTCGACGACACCTGGTTCGACCCCGAGCGACTGGCCCCCGGCTTCGAGCAGGAGGTCTCCGACCGCGCCTACACCGCCCCCACCGGCGCGCTTAGCCTCGACGCCAACGCGGTGGGGGTGTACCTGCGGGCCTCCGCGCCTGGCGCCCGCGCGGTGGTCGAGCTGGAGCCACCCTCCGACTATTTCCAGATCGTCAACGCCGCCGTCGGCTCCTCGAGCCGGGCCCGGCGGGCCTCGGTCTCCTCGCAGTGGAACGGAAGCCAGCAGCGGATCACCGTGCGCGGCACCGTCCCGGTCTCCGGCGAGTGGGCGGTGTGGAAGCGCATCGACAATCCGCCGATGTACTTCGGCTGCACGCTGAAGCGCATCCTCGAGATGCACGGCATCCGGGTGCGCGGCAAGCCCAAGCTCGGGGTGGTCCCCGAGCGCGCCCGCCTCCTCTACGTCGCCCAGAGCGAGACCTTCGACCTGGTCCTCAAGCGGATGAACAAGTACTCGAGCAACTTCGTCGCCGAGCAGCTGATGAAGGCGCTCGGCGCCGAGGTGAAGGGCCCGCCCGGCACCACCGCCAACGGCGTCTCCGTCGCCGAGGAGTTCCTCGAGCGCGAGGTGGGCATCCCCCGGGGCTCGTACATCCTCCGCAACGGCTCAGGGCTCAACGACACCAACCGCTTCACCCCGCGCCAGCTCACCCAGCTGCTCAAGGTGATGTGGGACCGGTTCCCGCTCGCCCCCGAGTACCTCTCGTCCGTCGGCATCGCCGGGAAGGACGGCACCCTCCGCTACCGCTTCGAGGGCAGCGAGGCGGTGGGCCGGCTCCGCGGCAAGACCGGCACCCTGGAGAACGTCTCGGCGCTGAGCGGCTACGTCCAGTCCGTCGGCGGCGAGCGCTTCGCCTTCAGCGTCATCGTCAACGACCACACCGGGCGCACTGCGCCGGTGGTCCAGGGCATCGACGCCATCGGCGCCGCGGTGGCGGCGGTGGGCGCGCCGGGGGGCCCGGACCGCGCCGTGGCCACCCTGATGCAGCCCCCGAGCGTCGGCGCCACGTCGAACGAGGAGGCCAAGGCGCGCATCAAGACCTACCTCGCCGTGGCCCAGAAGGCCGACCAGCGAAACCTGCCCTTCCTCCGGACCGCCTGGCGCACCGAGCGCGATCCCGCCGTCCGCGCCGTCCTCGCCGACTCCATCTACCAGAGCGATTCGCGCGACTATCTCGGCACCCGGGCGCTCCTCGACAGCTTCACTTCCGGCGACGACGTCTACGGACGGCTCCGGCAGCTCGCGCGGGAGCTCAAGGTCGAGCTCCCCTGCGTGGGGAGCCTCACCTCGCTCGCTGCCGAGGGCAACGGCGAGGCGCTGGCACGGCTGGTGGAGCTCGCCCGAGCCTCGCGCGGTGACGCCGCAGCCCAGCGCACCGTCGCTGGCGCCCTGGCCGACGTGGCCCGGACCGCACCGGACGAGCTGCTGGTCTCGCTCCGGGTCGCGCCGTCCGCCGATCGCGATGCCGCCCTCGGGCTCCTGGCCCAGGGGGTGGCCCAGCAGCAGGACGCGGACCACCCGCTGTGGCCCGCGGTTCGCAAGATAATGGCCTCGACCGACGCCTCGGTGGCCGCCTTCGGCCGCGAGCTGGACGCCACGCTCTCCCAGCGCATGGCCGCCGAGAAGGCGCCGCGGGTCGTCCAGGCGGGTGGTGCCACGCCGGTTCCCTCGGCTCCCGGGGCGGGAGTCCAGCCCGCATCCCCGCCGGCTCCCACGGACCGCCCGGGCGGGTAGCGGGCCGCCCGGGAGTGACCAGTGGTAACTCCGCGCAACCCTTCGAGGGGCGTTGGCCAGGGGACGTTCACCGAACTTCATGGAACGGCCCTGCACTTTCCCGAGCCTTCCGGACGGCTTCCGGGTAATTCACGGCGCCCTTCATCGTCTAGCCCGGCGAGGCCCCGCTCTTCATGTTCCAGCCTGCTCCGACCACCCCTGACGACAAGACCTTCGACACCGGCGTACCGGTGGGAGTGTACCGGCGCCGCAACCGCAGGCTCTGGTTCCTGGTCATCGGCGGGCTGCTGGTCATCGTGGTCCTCCTCGTGGGGATCAAGTTCGCCCAGTTCTCGAAGATGTTCGCGGTCGCCAAGACGCAGGTCCCGCCGCCCGAGTCGGTGGCCTCGGCCAAGGTCCAGTCGCTGGAATGGCAGCCCACCAGGAGCGGCGCCGGCACGCTGGTCGCGATCCGCGGCGTGACCCTCGGCGCCGAGGTCACCGGGACCGTCCGGGAGATCGGATTCGAGAACGGCGGGCTGGTGAAGAAGGGCCAGCTCATCGTCCGGCTCGACACCTCGGCCGAGACCGCCCAGCTGCAGAGCGCCAAGGCCGACGCGGCGCTGGCCAAGCAGACCCTGGACCGGGCCGAGTCGCTGCGGAAGCAAGAGGTCAACACCCAGGCCGAGCTGGAGACCGCCCAGGCCAAGGACAAGCAGGCCCGCGCGACGGTGGTGAACCTCGAGGCGATCATCAACAAGAAGGTGATCCGGGCCCCGTTCGACGGGCGGGTGGGGATTCGCCAGGTGGAGCTCGGGCAGGTCATCTCGCCCGGCACACCCATCGTCTCGCTCCAGACCGTGACCCCCATCTACGCCGAGTTCCAGCTGCCGCAGCAGGCCCTGGCCGACGTGAAGCTCGGTCAGAAGGTCCAACTGATGGTGGACGTGTATCCCGGACAGACCTGGGACGGAGAGGTCACCACCATCAACCCGGAGATCGATCTGGCGACGCGCAACGTGCGGATGCGCGCCACGGTGAAGAACGACGATGGCCGCCTCAACCCGGGCATGTTCGCCAGCGTCGAGGTCGCCTCGGGCGAGAAGCGGAAGGTGCTGGTCATCCCCGCCACCGCAGTGCTCTTCGCCCCTTACGGCGACTCGGTGTACGTCCTGGAGAACAAGAAGGGGGAGGACGGCAAGGAGCAGCTCCTGGCCCAGCAGCGCTTCATCCGCACCGCCGAGCGGCGGGGCGACTACGTGGCCGTGACCTCCGGCCTGGCCGAAGGTGAGACCGTCGTCAGCAGCGGCGCCTTCAAGCTGCGCCCCGGCATGGCGGTGGTGGTGAACAACAACGTCGCGGCGCCCGCGCAGTTCGTCCCTGCGCCGGTCGACCGCTGACGTCTCCCCCCTGGGAACAGCGATGGATTCGACGACACAGGACCCGGGGCACGCTCCCGAGAAGCGCGCCTTCACCGACCTCTTCATCCGCCGGCCGGTCATCGCGCTGGTGGTCAACCTCCTCATCGTCATCGGCGGCCTGCAGGCGATCCGGACCATCGTCGTCCGGCAGTACCCGCTGAACCAGAACGCCGCGATCACCGTGACCACGGTGTACGTGGGGGCGAGCGCCGATCTGGTCCGGGGCTTCATCACCACCCCGCTGGAGCGGGTCATCGCCTCGGCCGACGGCATCGACTACCTCGAGTCCACCAGCACCCAGGGCCTCTCCACCATCACCGCCCGGCTCCGGCTGAACTACGACTCCACCAAGGCCCTCGCGGAGATCAGCTCCAAGGTGGACCAGGTGCGCGGAGACCTCCCGCCCGAGGCTCAGGTCCCGGTGCTCAACATCTCCACCGTCGACAGCCAGTTCGCCGCCGCGTACCTCAGCTTCTCTTCCGAGTTCCTGAAGCAGAACGAGATCACCGACTACCTGGTGCGGGTGGTCCAGCCGCGGCTCTCGGCGATCGAGGGCGTGCAGCGGGCAGACCTCCTCGGCGCCCGGACCTTCGCCATGCGGATCTGGCTCAAGCCGGACCGCATGGCCGCGCTCAACGTCAGCCCGGCCCAGGTGCGCCAGGCGCTCGCGGCCAACAACTACCTGGCGGCGGTGGGACAGACCAAGGGCTCGCTGGTCCAGGTGAACCTGACCGCGAACACCGATCTCCGCTCGGTCGAGGAGTTCAAGCGGCTGATCATCAAGCAGAGCGGGGGGGCGGTGGTCCGCCTGTCGGACGTGGCCGACGTGGTCCTCGGGGCCGAGGACTACGACAGCATGGTCAACTTCACCGGCCAGACGGCGGTGTTCGTGGGCATCTGGGCGCTCCCCAATGCCAACTCGCTCGACGTGGTCAAGCGGGTGCGGGCCGAGCTGGCGGTGATGCAGAAGCAGATCCCGGAGCAGATCAAGGCGACCATCGCCTACGACAGCACCGAGTACATCCAGAGCGCGATCGACGACGTGGTCCACACCCTGCGGGACACCCTGCTCATCGTCATCGTGGTGATCTTCCTCTTCCTCGGCTCGTTCCGCTCGGTGCTGGTGCCGGTGGTCGCCATCCCGGTGTCGCTCATCGGAGCGGTGTTCCTGATGCAGATCTTCGGGTTCACCCTCAACCTCCTGACCCTGCTGGCCATCGTCCTCTCGGTCGGTCTGGTGGTCGACGACGCGATCGTGGTGGTGGAGAACGTGGAGCGACACCTGGGGGAGGGGCTGACCCCGCTCCAGGCGTCCCTCCAGGGGGCGCGGGAGCTGGTCGGGCCGATCATCGCCATGACCATCACCCTGGCGGCGGTGTACATGCCCATCGCCTTCCAGGGTGGCCTCACCGGATCGCTGTTCCGCGAGTTCGCGCTGACCCTGTCCGGCGCGGTCACCATCTCCGGCATCGTGGCGCTCACGCTCTCGCCGATGATGTCGCGCTACCTGCTGCGCCAGGGCGACGAGCGCCGCGGACTCGCCGGGCGCATCAACCGGGGATTCGAGCGGCTGCGCAACATCTACGGCCGGGTGCTCGACGTGGCGCTGGCCAACCGGCCGAAGATCTACGTCGCCTGGGGCTTCTTCTTTCTGCTCATCTTCCTCCTGTACCAGTTCTCACCGAAGGAGCTGGCACCGGTCGAGGATCAGGGCATCATCTTCGGCATCGTCAACACGCCCTCCAACTCCACGCTCGACCAGCTGCTGCCGGCGGTTCGCGAGGTGAACCGCACGGTGCGGGAGATCCCCGAGACGCGCTTCACCTTCCAGATCACCTTCCCCAACGGGGGGTTCTGGGGCGATGGGCTCAAGCCCTGGAACCAGCGCAAGCGGACCTCGACTCAGATCCTCCCGGAGGTGCAGAAGCGGGTCAGCGCCATCCCCAGCATCCAGACCTTTGCCGTGACCCCGCCCTCGCTCCCCGGCGGCGGGAACTTCCCCATCGAGTTCGTCATCGCCTCCACCGCCGAGGAGGGGGAGATCCTCGGCTTCGCCCGGCAGCTGGTCGACGCCGCGGCCAAGAGCGGCAAGTTCTGGTTCCCTCCGCTGATCGACGTCAAGCTGGACCAGCCGCAGTCGGAGATCGACATCGACCGCGAGAAGGCGGCGCAGCTCGGGCTCAACCTCCAGCAGGTGGGGCAGGACATCGGCGCGGCGCTGGGCGGCAACTTCGTCAACCGCTTCAGCATCCAGGGCCGCAGCTACAAGGTCATTCCGCAGGTGCTGCGGGTGGACCGGCTCAACCCTGAGCAGCTGGGTGACATCTACGTCACCGGACCGAACGGCCAGCTGGTGAAGCTCTCCTCGATCGCCACCATCAAGGACACGGTGGTGCCCCGCTCGCTCAACCGCTTCCAGCAGCTGAACGCGGTGAAGGTCAGCGGGGTGGCGGGCTCTTCTCTCGACGACGGCCTCAAGTTCCTCGAGGACCAGGCGGCGAGCATCCTCCCACGGGGCTACAAGATCGACTACACCGGCGAGTCCCGGCAGCTGCGGCAGGAGGGCAACAAGTTCCTCCCGGCCTTCGCTCTCGCCGTGGTGCTGATCTTCCTGGTGCTCGCGGCACAGTTCAACAGCTTCCGCGACCCGCTGGTCATCCTCCTCGGCTCGGTGCCGCTCGCCATCTTCGGGGCGCTGATCACCACCTTCCTCAAGATGCCGAACCCCCAGATCCCGTTCTTCACCAATGGGTGGACCACCACCTTGAACATCTACTCCCAGGTGGGGTTGGTGACGCTGGTGGGGCTGATCTCCAAGAACGGCATCCTGATCGTCGAGTTCGCCAACAAGCTCCAGGAGGCGGGGACGGCGAAGATCGAGGCGGTGAAGGAGGCGGCGATGACGCGTCTCCGGCCCATCCTCATGACCAGCGTGGCCACCATCGCCGGCCACTTTCCCCTCACCCTGGTGACCGGACCGGGCGCCGCGGCGCGAAACAGCATCGGCCTGGTGCTGGTGACCGGGATGTTCATCGGGACCATGTTCACCCTGGTCTTCGTCCCCGCCATCTACGTCTTCGTCGCCCGTGACCACAAGGCGGAGGCGGAGGCCCGGGCCGCCGAGGAAGGCCGGGGCGGCGGACGGCTCAACCCGGCGCCGGCCGCGCCGGAGCCCTGACAGCGGAAACGGGCTGGCGGCTGCCCGCCCCGGGCCTTCAGCGGCCCTCGGAGGGTCTTCCCGATGGGCCCAGCGCCCGGACCGTCTCCAGCGCCCGACGGGTGTGTCCCTCGGCCACGAGCTGCGCCGCGTACGCCATGCGGACGATGCCCGACCGATCGATGACGAACGTCGCGCGGCCGTCGACGACCCCGAGCGTCTTGGGGATGCCGTAGGCCTTCCGCACCTTCCCGCCCGGGTCGCTCAGCAGCAGGTAGTTCAGCCGCTGCTTCCTGGCGAAGGCCTCGTGCGCCGCCTCGCCATCGGAGCTGATGCCGACCACCGTGGCCCCCGCGTCGGCGAAGTCCTGATGCGCGTCGCGGAACGCGCAGACCTCGCGGGTGCAGATGGGCGACTCGTCGCGCGGGTAGAAGAAGAGCACCACCGGGCCGTCCGCCCGGAGCGCCTCGAGCGACCATGGCTTGCCCTCCGCGTCCTTCAGGGTGAACGCCGGGGCCGGCTGACCTTCCTGGACCATTGGCCAGCTCGGATGCCCGAACGCCTCCGGCGTTGCGCCGCGTCCCGCGCGTCCCCCGCGGCGCGCTAGCATCTCCCGGGCATGTCGCTTCCAGTCGAGGCGGAATCAGCGCGGGAGGGGCTCGTCCGCCGCTGGGTGCTCGCCAACGGGGTGGGAGAGCTGATCGGCCTCGGCGGGGTGGGGCTGCTCGCCGCTGCGCTCGTCCCCGGCGTGCAGCGCGCCCTCCCGGGCAGTGTGGCAGGCCACGTCGCGATCGCGGTGCTGATGGTGGGGCTCGGCGCGTTCGAGGGGGCGGTGGTGGGCACCGCCCAGGCCCGGGCGCTCGCCGGGACGGGCATCCAGTCTCGCGCCTGGATCCGCGCCACGGTGCTCGGCGCGGTGCTGGCCTGGGCCCTGGGCATGGTGCCCTCGACCCTGATGGCCGTGCTCGGAGGCCCGGGCGGGCCTCCCCCGGGCACCGGACCGCCTCCCGCCGTGCGCCTCGTCCTGGCCGCGGCCCTGGGGCTGGTCGCGGGACCCATCCTCGCCGCCGTCCAGGTCCGGGTCCTGCGGCGGCACGCGGAAAGGACCTGGCGCTGGCTCGTCGCCAACGGCCTCGGCTGGGCCCTGGGGATGCCGCTGGTCTTCCTGGGGGTCAGGACGCTCGCGGTCCAGGGCGTCGCGCCCGGGTCGCTCGCGCTGGCCGCGGCCACGCTCCTCGGGGCCGGCGCGGTGGTCGGCCTCGTCGAGGGCCTGTTCCTCGTCCGGCTGCTCCAGCCCACCGCGCCCATCCGGGCCCCCGCCGACACTTGATGGGGCCGCACCCAAATTATGTCGCATCGCGTCGCGGCGGCGATCGGTACTCTGTGCCCCTCACCGCCAAACGAGACCGACGGCACGCGCCGGTCCCTGGAAGGAGCCAGCACATGGGAATCTCCAGACGGAAGCTGCTGCAAGTCGCGGGGTCGGCCACCCTGGGGGCCACCCTTGGATTTCGCCGACAGGTCTACGCCCAGGGGGCGAAGAAGAAGTTGAAGCTCCTCCAGTGGAACCACTTCGTCCCGGCCTACGACAAGTGGTTCAACGGCACGTACATCAAGCAGTGGGGCGAGAAGAACGACACCGAGGTCACGGTCGACAACGTCGGCATCCCGGCCCTGAACCCCACCGCGGCCTCCGAGGTGTCGGCGAAGAAAGGGCACGACCTCTTCGGATTCCTCTGGCCGCGCCCGGTCTACGAGAACGACGTCATCGATCACCGGGAGATCTACGAGGAGTGCGAGAAGAAGTACGGCAAGCCGATCGACCTGGCGATCAAGAGCACCTACAACCCGCGGACCAAGAAGTACCACGGCTTCTCCGACAGCTACGTCCCCGACCCGATCAACTACCGGCAGGACCTCTGGGGCGACATCGGCATGAAGCCCGACAGCTGGGACGACATCCGTGTTGGCGGGGCGAAGATCAAGCAGAAGACCGGTATCCCGGTAGGCATCGGGCTGTCGCCGGAGATCGACACCGCGATGGCGATGCGGGCGTTGCTCTATTCCTTCGGCGGCTCCGAGCAGGACGCGAACGGCAAGCTGGTCATCAACTCCAAGAACACGCTCGAGGCGGTCAAGTTCGTCAAGGCGCTCTACACCGAGACCATGACCCCCGAGGTCCTGGCCTGGGACGCCTCCTCCAACAACCGGGCGATGCTCGCCGGCAAGGCCTCGGTGGTGCTCAACGCCATCTCGGTCACCCGGAGCGCCGAGAACGACAAGATGCCGATCAGCGACAAGATCTGGCTGGCCAAGGCGGCCAAGGGCCCGGTCCGGCGCATCGGCCTGGAGCACGTGATGAGCGTGTACGCGATCTGGAAGTTCGCCGAGAACATCGACGGGGCGAAGAAGTTCCTCGTCGACTACGTGGGCAACTTCCACCAGGCCTTCGAGGGGAGCGAGTTCTACAATTTCCCCTGCTGGCCGAAGCAGGTCCCGGACCTCAAGCAGCTCATCGCCAAGGACTCCAAGGCAGTGCCCGCGGACAAGTACGCCGTGCTGGGCGACTCGCTCGACTGGGCGACCAACGTCGGCTACCCCGGCTACGCCAGCGCGGCGATCGACGACGGGTACAGCACCTGGGTCCTGAACAACATGTTCGCCCAGGCCGCCACCGGCGCGCTCACGCCCGAGGCCGCGGTCAAGGAGGCCGAGGACAAGTACAAGAAGATCTGGGAGAAGTGGACCGAGCGAAAGTTGATCTAGCTTTCGCTGTCTCACCGATGGCCACCGTCGAGACCAGAGCGCTGCGCAAGGAGTTCACCGGTCACACCGCGGTGGACGGCGTGGACCTCGCCATCCGGGAGGGCGAGTTCCTGGTGCTCCTCGGGCCCTCGGGCTGCGGCAAGACCACCCTCCTCAGGATGATCGCCGGGCTGGAGAAGCAGACCTCCGGCGACATCCTGATCGGTGGCCGGGTGGTGAACGAGCTCCCGCCGCGCACCCGGAAGATCGCCATGGTCTTCCAGAGCTACGCGCTCTACCCGCACCTCTCGGTGGCCAGCAACATCGCCTTCCCGCTCAAGGCCCAGGGCGCGCCGCGGGAGAGCATCGCCGGCGAGGTGGAGCGGGCGGCGAAGATGTTCGGCATCGAGCGGCTGCTCCAGCGCAAGCCCCGTCAGCTCTCCGGCGGCGAGCGGCAGCGGGTGGCGCTCGCCCGGGCGATGGTGCGCCACCCGGACGTCTTCCTCCTCGACGAGCCGCTCTCCAACCTCGACGCCAAGCTACGCAACCTGGCGCGCGACGAGCTGAAGCAGTTCCAGCGACGGCTGGGCACCACCACCATCTACGTCACCCACGATCAGGTGGAGGCGATGGGCCTCGGCGACCGGATCGCGGTGATGAGCGGCGGCAAGGTGCGCCAGCTCGGCCGGCCCCAGGAGGTCTACGACGAGCCGGCGGACACCTTCGTCGCCGGCTTCCTGGGCAGCCCGCCGACGAACCTCGTCACCATCGACGGGGTGCTGGTCGGCTTCCGGCCCGAGCAGCTGCTCCCGCCGGGCGCCGCAGCCACCGAGGGCGCCGGACCGATCGTCCCGATGCGTTTCTCCGTGGATCGGGTGGAGAACCTCGGGGCAGGGCGCCTGCTCTACGGAACGCTGCCCGACCACGCGCCGAACGAGAAGATCATCGTCAGCCTCGCATACACGGTGCACTCGTCCATCGAGGCCGGCCGCACCTACGAGTTCCGGGTGCACCAGTCGAACCTCAAGTTCTTCGACCCCGCGACGGGCCTGCGCGTCCCGGCCCGGCCGCTGCGGAGAACGGGGTGACCGCGCCGGCCGTTTCCCGGGCGCGGTTCGAGGCGCGCACTGGCGGAGTCGCCGACAGCCCCACCTGGCTCGGGCGGCTGATGCTCGCCCCGGCGGTGCTCTACATCGGCCTGGTGGTCGCGGTGCCGTTCCTGATGGCGATCGGCTACAGCTTCTCCAGCGTCACCATCGGCACCTCGACGCCGCGCTTCGTGGGGCTGGAGAACTTCCGGGCGGCACTACAAGATCCGTCGTTCCTCAAGGCCCTGGGGAACACCTTCATCTTCTCCCTGGTCAGCCAGACGCTGGTCATCGTCCTGGCCAGCATCCTGGCCATTGCGCTCCAGCGGAAATTCCGGGGGAAGTGGCTGGTGCGGCTCCTGATCCTCCTGCCGTGGGTCGCGCCCATCTCGCTGGGGAGCATCGGCTGGCTGTGGATCCTCGACCCCATCTACAGCGTCATCAACTGGACCCTGCGCCACCTGGGCATCTTCGGGCCCGACACCTGGCCCATCTGGCTCGGCCAGCCGAAGCTGGCGATGACCTCGGTCATCGGCGTGCACGTGTGGCGAACGATGCCCCTGGCCACGGTCATCTCGCTCGGGGGCCTGTCCTCGATTCCCCAGGACATCCACGACGCCGCCGAGGTCGACGGAGCTGGGTTCTTCCGGCACCTCTTCGTCATCACCCTGCCGCTGGTGTTGCCCATCCTCCTGGTGGCGGTGCTGTTCGGCCTGGTGTTCAGCATCACCGACATGATCGTGGTCTACGTGCTCACCCGGGGGGGACCGTTCGACAGCACCCAGGTGCTCGCCAGCCTCGCCTTCTTCAAGAGCATCGACGGCGGTGATCTCTCCGGCGGCGCCGCGGTGGCGCTCTTCCTCCTCCCGGTGCTCGCGGTCTGCGCGGTGCTGCTGCTCCGGCTCGCCCGGCGCGCCGAGGTGACCTGATGGCCGAGGCCCGCAAGGTCGCCGGGAGCGTGGTGAACTTCGGGGTGGTGGCGGCGTTCACCGGCTTCGCCGCGTTCCCGTTCGCCTGGATGGCGATCACCATGTTCAAGCAGACGCGCGATCTGCTGGACCCCGCTGGCAACCCGTTCATCTACCACTCGCCGCCCACCCTCGAGCACCTGCGGGTGCTCTTCCAGGACACGCTCTTCCTCCACTGGGTGGGGAACACGATCTTCGTGGGCGTGGTGGTGGTGCTGATCACCTTGCTGCTCGCGGTGCCCGCGGGCTACAGCCTGGCCCGGCTCACCGGCGCGGCCGGGGAGAGGCTCGGCATCGGCATCTTCCTGACCTACCTGGTCCCGCCGACCATCCTCTTCATCCCGCTGTCGCGCCTGGTGGCGATGCTCGGGCTCCAGGATTCGCTCTGGGCGCTGGTGCTGGTGTACCCAAGCTTCACCGTGCCCTTCTGCACCTGGCTCCTGATGGGCTTCTTCAAGGTCATCCCCAAGGACCTCGAGGAGGCGGCCATGATCGACGGACACTCGCGCCTCGGCGCGTTCGTCCGGGTCATCCTGCCGATGTCGGTGGCCGGGCTCCTCACCACCATCATCTTCAGCTTCACCCTGGTGATGCAGGAGTTCGTCTACGGGCTGACCTTCATCACCAGCAGCAAGAACCTGACGATCAGCGTGGGGGTGCCCACGTTCCTGGTGCGCGGCGACGTCTACTTCTGGGGCTCGCTGATGGGGGCATGCTTCCTGGCCTCGGTGCCCATCGCCATCCTCTACAACTTGTTCGTCGACCGGTTCATCGCCGGGTTCACCGTGGGCGCGGTGAAGGGCTGAGCCAGGACGTGCCGCGCCCCGGCGCCCCTTCTCCGAGGGGGTGCGCTCGCTGCCCTGTACCCCGAGCGCCCGTCCGTTGATCGCGATGGGGTGAAGGACGTGCTCGCCCGTACAGAGGCTTACGCTGTCGCGCCGCACGCTCGGAGTGCAAGTTGTTGCTATAGCCTCTGGGCGCACGCGAGGCGCCGCCCCGGAGGAGCCAGTACCCGCCGACCCGCCGATCCGCCTTCGGTGCCAGTCCGCAGCGGTCCTCGGCGCGCGGCGTGCGTTCCTAGGACCGACGCCCTCGCGTCCTTCGACGGCCCTGCGCCTCGGGCGTCGCCGCCTCCAGCTCGGGATAGTACCGGAAGACGTCCTCGGTGCTGAACGGCAGCCGGCGCGGCGATTCGAGGTAGGCGGCGACCCGTGGCCGCATCCGTACCTGCTCGGCGAGCGCGCTGAGCCGTCGGATGCGCGGCGCGAGGGTGCCCATCGTGAGGGGGAAGGCGTAGCGCAGCCCCTCGAGCACCTGGAACAGCGAGAGGTCGACGTAGCTGAAGCGGCGTCCCAGCGCGTGGCGTCCTCCACCGGCGTCCAGCACCCGCTCGAAGTACCCGAGGAACTTCGGCAGGCGTTCGGCGGTGAAGTACGCGGCGCGGCGGGCGGACTCGGCCCGCTGCTCCTCGTAGGTGAGGCTGACCGCGACGGGGTGGTGCGTGTCGTGCGTCTCGGCCACCAGGTCGGTGATGGTGAGCTGCAGCTGGTGCGCCCAGAGCCGGAGCTCGGGGGCGCGCGGGACCAGCCCCAGCCGCGGCCCCAGGAAGTGGAGGATGGCCGCGGTCTGGGCGACGACCACCTCGCCCGCGCGGAGCACCGGCGGGGCGAAGGGAAGGTGCGGACCGAGGTCGCCACGGAGCACGCGGAGGATCGCCTCCACGCCTCCGCCCTTGCTCCGCGGCAGCCGCGCCACGTCGACGTACGACGCGCCAGCTTCCTCGAGGGCCAGGCGGACGAACTCGCCGCGTCCCTGAATTCCCGGCCAGTAGTAGAGCGCGTATTCGGGGTCGCCCACGGGCCACCCTCCTGTCAGGCAGACCTGCTAGAGAAGTCCCTCAGCAACCGGGCCGCAACGGTCCGGTTCTCGAAGGAGGTCTCACGAACATGGCTGGAGGCGTCAACAAGGTCATCCTGGTCGGTAACCTGGGTGCGGATCCCGAGGTACGTTTCACGCCCGGCGGGCAGGCCGTCGCCAACTTCCGCATCGCCACGAGCGAGAGCTGGACCGACAAGTCGGGGCAGAAGCAGGAACGCACCGAGTGGCACCGCATCGTGGTCTGGGGAAAGCTCGGCGAGCTCTGCGGCGAGTACCTGGCCAAGGGCCGGCAGTGCTACGTCGAGGGTCGGCTGCAGACCCGCGAGTGGACCGACAAGGAAAACAAGAAGAACTACACGACTGAAGTCGTGGCCAACAACGTCGTGTTCCTGGGCGGTCGTGGTGAGGGCGCCGGCACCGGCCGCCCACGGGCGAACGGCGCGAGCGACTTCGGTCCCCCACCGCCCCAGATGGATGAGCTGAACCAGGCCGCCGGCGCGGCCGAAGACGACATCCCGTTCTGATCCATGAGCGGAACGCGCCCCGGACCGGGGGTGGTCATCCGCCGTCTCGGTCCGGGGGATGCGCACGTTCTCGCGCTGCTCGCCCGCGATGACGCCGACTTCCAGCTCGACGGCGGCCGGGGCGCGCGGTCGCCGCTCTCGGGAACGGCGGCCGAGGCCTACCTCACCGACCCCCCGGCGCTGAACCTCTCAGCGCTGCGGCCAGATCTCCACCAGGGGCCGGACTTGGTCGGCCAGCTCGCGATCTGGCAGGTGTCCCCAGTCCTTGTGCGTGCTCGCCCGAAGCCGCTGAGCGAGCTCGGGCGTCAGACCGCCGCGGAGCAGGCCGAGGAGCTTCGGGGGCGCCACCACCACGAGGTGTTGGAAGTGCGTGTCGGCGACTCCCCGGTCGAGCACGCGCACGAGCTCGTGCACGAAGCGGTGCTCCTCGGCCTCGCCCGGGGTGTAGTCGCCGGTCGTCCAGCCGTGCTCCGGGCCGCCGGTCTTGGCGCCATGGCCGGCCGCCTCGTCCGGGCGCCCGCCCTCGATCGCGGCTGACCCGTCGGGACGGGCGTGCAGCGTCATCCGGAGGCGCGGCACGAGGCCGGCGTCCTCGACGTCGAAGATGCGTGCGTGGTGGGCATCGGCCACCAGCACCCACGTGTTGCCCTGACCGGTCGCCATCGCTGCCTCCGTGGCGAGAGGCGAGACAGTCCTGCCCCTCACGCATCGGGACTTAGCAAGTTCCGGTCAGAGGGCAACCTGGCAGTGACGCGGCCTTCCGAGACCTCGGGCTCGCGTTCCTGGCAGGCTCCTGGGACCGGTGACGGCATCGGCCTTCGATCCGGTAGCTCTCCTTGCGCTTCTCCTGACGGCGCTCACAGGACGGCGCCGAACAGGCGGCCGACCCCTGCGGTCACGGCCATCGCCAGTGCGCCCAGCACCGCCACGCGGATCATTGCCGGGAGGACGGGCGCTCGTCCGACCCATGCCGCCAGCCCTCCCAGCACAGCGAGCAGCGCCACCGAGGCAACGGTGAGGACCGGGAGCACGAGCCGGGACGGGACGACGACCGCGAGCAGGACCGGGAAGGCGGAGCCGGCGGCGAAGCTCGCGGCGGAGGTCAGCGCGGCCTGCACCGGGCGCGCGGTTCCCGCCGGGGAGATGCCGAGCTCGTCGCGGGCATGCGCCGCCAGAGCGTCGTGGGCCATGAGTTGCTCCGCTACGCGCTTGGCGAGATCAGGCGTCAGCCCTCGCGCCACGTAGATGGACGCCAGCTCCTGCTTCTCGGCCGCGGGCTGGGCGGCGAGCTCGGCGCGCTCCCGGCGTATGTCCGCGCGCTCTGCGTCCGCCTGGGACCGAACCGAGACGTACTCGCCCGCGGCCATCGACATGGCTCCCGCGACCAGCCCGGCCATCCCCGTCACCAGCAGCTCGCCTCGGCTGGCGCCCGCCGCTGCGACGCCGACCATCAGGCTGGCGGTGGAGACGATGCCGTCGTTCGCTCCGAGGACGGCGGCCCGGAGCCAGCCGATTCGCTCGGTGCGGTGCAGCTCGGGGTGGGTGGTTCGGGGCATCGCTCCTCTTGGCCCGTGCGGCGAACTATGTCCAGCGTTCGCTGGCGCCTCGGGCGTTCAGCTCTCCGCTCGAGTCGTCTGCACTAAGGTCAGAGTTTCTCGATTCGTAAACGCGTAGTCAGAACGAATCCGAGGTCTCACCATGTTTGCTCGCAACGTGCATATTCAGCTGAAGCCCAACACCGCCACACAGTTCACCCCAGACGCTGGAGAAGGACGCCCTTCCCCTTCTGCGCAAGCAGCCTGGTTTCCAGGACGAAGTTGCCTTCATCGCCTCCAACGGATCCGACGCGTGCGCGATGAGCTTCTATTCCGAAGATCACCGCCCGCGCCTGAGGCGAGGGACTGAAGCGTTGTGGAGGGGCGGCCGCGGGCCGCCCTTTCTTTTGACCGGCAAGTCGTCTGCCTGCCTCGCGCTCCACGCCTGCGCCCGGAGGGGCCTGTCCGGGTCAGCTTGCGGTCGCCAGGCCCGAGAAGAGGCGGATCACTTCGTGGTTGAAGCGGGCCGGGGCCTCGAAGAACACCATGTGCCCTGCCCCGTCGACGATGACCAGCTCCTTCCGGGGGGCCCGGAGCCGCTGGAAGTACTCGCGGGCGAGGGACGTGGGGGTGTTCTGGTCGTTGGCCCCCACCAGGATGAAGACCGGGACCGCGAACTCGGTGTGGGTGGCCTTGAGATCGAGGGACCAGTAGTCGGAGGTCAGGTGCTGCCGGAGGCTCCGCCGTGAGCCGCGGTAGTAGTTCACCAGGTCCCTGAGCCGGTAATACGGGCAGGTGAGGAGCTCGCTCGTGGCACGGCGCAGTGGCCATCCCGGCCCGCTGAACCCTGGCGTCCGCGCGAGGAGCCAGCGCTCGGCCATCACCGCCCGGAAGGGGTCGGCGTAGGGCGGGGCGCCGAGGCGGTCGAGCCGGGCGACGGCGTGGGTCTCGCCCCGCTCGGCGTAGAAGTCCCGGACGTACGCCGCCGAGAGCTGCTCCTGCCGGGTGGCGTCCACCAGCGGCCCCACCGCGAGGAACGCGTGGTACCGCTCGGGAAACCTGGCGACGAGGTGCGCCCCGAGCAGACCGCCGTGCGAGTGACCGACGAGGAAGATCTTCTCCTTTCCGAACGCATTCCGGAGCTGGTCGGTGACCGCCAGGGCGTCCGCGACGTAGGTCTCGAGGGTGAGTGGCTCGGAGAGCCCGGCACGGTAGGACTTCCCCGCGCCGCGCTGCTCCCAGTGGACGACCACGAACCGTTCCTCGAGCGCGCCCTGGTACCGGGTCCCGGCCAGGCCGGTGACCGGCGAGCCCGGGCCTCCGTGGAGGAACAGCACCAGCTCGTTGCTGCGCCGCCTGCCACGGATCAAGAGCCACTGCCGGGTGCCACGGACATCGATGAAGCCGCTCCACTCGATGCCCTCCGGATCACGGATTGCATCGATGGCCCGCTCCCGGGCGATGCGGGCCTGTCGCGCCGCCAGCGCGAGCACGGCCGCCCCGCCGGCCATGGCGGCCCCGATCCTGAGTCCTCTGCGGAGTCGTCCCACGAGGAACCCGAGCGTATGGCCGCGATGGGCCACAAGGGCAATTGGCCCGAGTGCCCATCCTGGAGGAAGAGGGGGGACCCAACTCCCTGGAGCGGCCATGAGGACCATCGACCTGCGGAAGCAGCATCGGGAGCTGTACCAGGCCGGGCGCAAGGAGCCGGAGCTGGTCGAGGTGCCCGAGCTGTCGTTCCTGAGCACCGACGGGCGGATCGAGCGCGGCTCGAGCCCCGGAACCTCCGCCGCGTTCCAGGAAGCGGTCCAGGCGCTCTACGGGGCCGCGTACACCCTCAAGTTCTCGTTCAAGAAGCGGAAGACCGGCGCGGTCGACTGGCCGGTGATGCCACTCGAGGCGCTCTGGTGGGTGGAGAACGGGCAGTTCGACCTCGCCCGTCCGGACGACTGGTCGTGGCGGGCGATGATCCTCCAGCCGGAGCAGGTCACGGCCGAGGCGCTCGAGGAGGCCGTCGCGCAGCTCCGGAGGAAGAGGCCCTCGGCTGCGCTGGAACGGCTCTGGCTCCTTCGGTACGAGGAGGGACCGTGTGTCCAGTGCCTGCACCTGGGGCCCTACGCCAGGGAGCCCGCGACCGTGGAACGGATGCGCGCCTTCGCCGAGGAGAAGGGCCTCCTCGAGCGGTACGAGGTCCGCGAGCGCCGCGGCCACCGCGACGTGTACGCTCACCACGAGATCTACCTCGGCGATCCACGGCGGACCGCACCCGAGAAGTTGAAGACCCTGCTTCGCCACCCGGTGCGGCGGAGCAAGGCGCGCCCGGGCTGAGTAGCCTCGGGACGGATTGGGAGGTGCACCGTGTCTGACGCCTCATCGGCCCTCGACGATTTGCTTCGACTGCTCGACCTAGAGCCGCTGGAGGTCAACCTGTTCCGCGGCCAGTCGCGCGACCTGGGCGGGAAGGCGGTGTTCGGAGGGCAGGTCATCGGCCAGGCGCTGGTGGCGGCGAGCCGGACGGTCGAGGGCCGCTGGCCGCACTCCCTCCACGCCTACTTCCTGCGCCCGGGCGACATGGCGCACCCGATCGTCTACGAGGTCGACCGGGTCCGGGACGGCAAGCACTTCACCGCGCGCCGGGTGCAGGCGATCCAGGGCGGCGAGGTGCTCCTGAGCCTGATCTGCTCCTTCCAGGTACCGGAGCCCGGCCTCGAGCACCAGGCGCCCATGCCCGAGGTGCCCCCTCCCGAGTCCCTGCGGCCGCAGACCGAGCTGGTCCGGGAGTGGCTCGCCGCGGTTCCACAGGTGCCGCCCCGCATCCGCGAGGCGTTCGAGCGGCGCACGGCGGTGGAGTTCCGGCCGATCGAGCCTCGTAACCCGCTCCTCCCGACGGTACAGCCGCCGCGGCAGGCGTTCTGGGTACGGGCGAACGGAACGCTCCCCGACGCGCCGCTCCTCCACACCTGCGTGCTGGCCTACGCCTCGGACTTCAGCTTGCTCTCCACCGCGCTGCTGCCGCACGGGGTCTCGTGGCTGACCCCCGGGCTCGCGGTGGCCAGCATCGACCACGCCCTGTGGTTCCACCGCCCCTTCCGGGTGGACGACTGGCTGCTGTACGCGATGGACAGCCCCACGGCGCAGGGTGGACGCGGGCTGTCGCGGGGGCTGTTCTTCGACCGGGGCGGCCGGCTCGTGGCCAGCGTCACGCAGGAGAACCTGATGCGGCGGATCGGTCAGTGACGTCATCCGGGGCCGACGGGCTGCGAACGCTGATCAGCAGCGCGCCGCCGGGTTAGGCTCCACGGGCGTTCATGTCTCCGCGATCTTCCAGGCGCCGTCCCGAGTCCCCCCAGCCGCCCCCCTCGCCCCAGGGCGAGCTCCCGCGGGGGCTGCTCGGCCAGGACCGCAGCGGCCCGCGCACCATCGTGCGGGAGATGAGCTGGGCCCAGTTCGACGGCGCGGTGCAGGCCATGGCCCGGGCGATCTCCGCCGCCTACACCTGCGACCTCGTGGTGGGCATCGCGCCCGGCGGCCTCTACGTCGGCTCGGCGCTGGCCAGCGCGCTGGGCAAGCCGTTCCATCCGGTGCGCATCCTGGGCCGTACCCGCGATCCGCTCACCGGACGGATGCCCAAGGTCATGGCCATGCCGCGGGAGGTGAAGGGGGCGCGCATCCTCCTGGTCGACGATGTCATCGCCTCGGGGATGACGCTCCGCCGGGCCGTCGAGCTGGCGCGGAAGGCCGGCGCGCGGCAGATCCGCACCGCGACCTTGCTCTGCCGCGATCAGGGCGCGGCGCCGGACTGGACGGTGCTGGTGATGGAGGGACCGCTGGTCTTTCCCTGGGACTACCATCCGGTCACCGAGGATGGCCGCTTCGACCTCGCCCCGGAGCCGGAACCGGAGCCGGGGTCGCGGCGTCCCCGGTCGCGGGCGTGATCATCGGGACCGCCGGGCACGTCGACCACGGCAAGACGTCGCTGGTCAAGGCGCTCACCGGCATCGACACCGACCGGCTCCCCGAGGAGAAGCGGCGGGGCATCACGCTCGAGCTGGGGTTCGCGCACCTCACCTTGCCCGACGGCACCGTGGCCGGCGTGGTCGACGTCCCGGGTCACGAGCGCTTCGTGAAGGCGATGGCCGCCGGCGCGGGCGGCGTCGACCTGGCCATCCTCGTGGTCGCCGCGGACGAGGGCGTCATGCCCCAGACCCGCGAGCACCTGGACATCTGCCAGCTCCTCGGCGTCCGGGCGGGCGTCGTCGCCCTGACCAAGGCGGACCTCCTGCCCGGCCTGGGCGACGACTGGCGGGCCCTGCTCGACGCGGACCTGGCCACCCTGCTCGCGGGCAGCGTGCTGGAGATCGCGGAGGTGGTCCCGGTGTCGGCGAGGACCGGCGAAGGGCTGGACGCGCTCCGGGCCGCGCTCGGTCGCGCCGCGGCCAGCGTGCAGCGCCGCCCGGCGGATGGTCCGCTCTTCCTCCCGGTCGACCGGGCGTTCACCATCAAGGGATTCGGCACCGTCGTCACCGGCACGCTCCTTTCCGGCACGGTCGAGCCCGAGGCCTCGGTCTCGTTGCTCCCGGGGCTTGCCGGTCCCTTTCGCGTGCGCGGGGTGCAGACCCACGGGCAGACCGTCCCCCGAGGCTCGGCGGGGCAGCGCACCGCGGTGAACCTGCCGGGCGTGGCCACCCAGGACGTCCGGCGGGGAATGGTGCTGGTGCGCGCGGGCGAGCTGCCCGAGACCCGCTCGCTCGATGTGGAGCTCACCCTGCTCCCTGCCGCCGAGGCGCCGCTCCCGCGCCGCCGCACGCTGCTCCTGCACCTGGGCACGGCGCAGGTCGAGGCCCGGCTCACCTTGCTCGACCTGCCGGAGCTCGCACCGGGGGAGACCGGGCTCGCCCAGCTCCGGCTCCAGGCCCCGGTCGCCGCGCTCCCCGGCCAGCGGTTCATCCTCCGCGGCGCGCGACCGCTGCCCGGGCGTGGGGCGACGCTCGCCGGGGGACGGGTGCTGACCATCGGTGCTCCGCGGCGGCGGCGAGGGGCGTCCGAGCTGCTCGCGCCGATGCAGGGCGAGGACCTCGACGCGCGCCTGGTCTGGCTCACCCGCCAGTCGGGGTACCGGGGGATGACGGCCGGGGAGCTCGCCGTCCGGACCGCCAGCTCGCCCCGGACGGTCCAGCGCCCGCTCGACGTGCTCAGCAGCAAGGGGCAGGTGCTGCTGGTCGACCGCGAGCGGAGGCTCTACCTCGCCGGGGAGACCTTCGTGGCGCTCCAGGCCCGCGCCCTGGCGCTCCTCCAGTCGTTCCACGACCGCGCCCCGCTGGAGGATGCGCTGCACCGGGAGGAGCTCCGGCAGCGGCTCTCGCCCGACCTCGACCCGCGGCTGCTCGGGCGCCTCGTCCAGGCGCTGGTGGAGCGCGGCGCGGTGGAGGCGATCGGCGAGGGCCTTCGGCTGAAGGGGAGGGGCCGGAGCCTGTCGCTCGACGAGGAGGCCGCGCGCACCAAGGCGGTGGCGGCCATCGCCGCGGGAGCGCTCGCCCCGCCAACGCTGGCCGAGATCGGCCGCATGCTCTCGCTGCCCGTCGAGCGTGTCGCCGGGCTGCTCCAGGGCCCGATCGCCGACCACACCGTGGTGAAGGTCACCGAGGAGCTGTGCTTCCACGCCTCGGCCATCGCCGAGCTCAAGCAGCGGCTGGTGGCGCACCTCACCGAGCACCGGGAGATCACCACCCAGCAGTTCAAGGAGCTGGTCGGCGGGAGCCGCAAGTTCGTCATCCCGCTGTCCGAGTACTTCGACCGGGAGAAGGTCACCCTCCGGGTCGGCGACAAGCGCCTGCTCCGCCGCACCTGAACGCGGGACGACCGACTGTCCGGAATTCCCTGGTTCGAGGTGTCAAACACCTCTGACGGGCACTTCGTGCGTCCGTGCGAAAAGGCTTGTTCCGCTCAATCAAATAACTTACCCGTCAGTTATATGGAGAGAGCGCAAGGCGCGAAGCGGTGGGAGCGGCGGAAGGAGGCGCGGCCTGCGGAGATCGTCGCCGCTGCCCTGCAGCTCTTCTCGGACCGGGGTTTCGCCGCGACGCGACTCGAGGACGTCGCCACCGCCGCCGGAGTCAGCAAGGGAACCGTCTATCTCTACTTCGACAGCAAGGAGCAGCTCTTCGAGGCGGTGGTCCGGGAGGCCATCGCGCCGAACATCGACCGCGCCGAGGCGATGGTCGACGGCTTCGAGGGCCCCACGCCGGAGCTCCTGCGTGCCCTCTTCCAACTCCTCGGCGCGGCGCTGGAGACCCCGCTCACCGGGGTGATGAAGCTGCTGGTCGCCGAGTCCGGCAACTTTCCGCAGCTCGCGCGCCTCTACGCAGATCTCGTCTTGCGGCGGGCCTTCCGGCTGCTGGAGCGCATCCTCGAGCGGGGGGTCGCCCGGGGCGAGTTCCGGCCCGTGGATCCGCAGACCACGGTGCCGCTGATCATCGCCCCGGTCCTGCTGCTCGGGATGTGGAAGCACTCGTTCGGCGCCCACACCGACCTCGTCCTGGACCGGCGCGCCGTCCTCGAGGCGCATCGAGAAAATCTGCTGGCCGGGCTCGCCGCGGACCCCGGAGGTCGGTCATGAAGGCCGGAGCCACCCTCGCCGCGGCCCTGGCGCTGGCCGGATGCAGCCGCACCGAAGGCGTCTTCCACGGCTGGGCCGAGGCCGACGAGACCCGCGTCGCGCCGCTCACCACCGGCACCCTCACCCGGCTCGCGGTCGAGCGCGGCCAGACGGTCGACGCCGGGACGCTGCTCTTCACCCAAGACTGCGAGGCCGAGCGCGCGGCGCGCGACGAGGCCGCGGCGAAGCTCGCCCAGGCCCAGGCGCTGCTGGCGAACCTCGAGGCGGGGGGCCGCGCGAACGACCTGGACGCCGCGGTGGCGCAGGTGCGCGAGGCGAAGAGCGCGCTCGAGCTGGCCCAGGCCGACCTCCGGCGCACCGAGCAGCTGACGAAGGAAGGCGCGTCCACCCAGCAGCGGCTCGATCTCGCGCGCTCCAACGCCGACCAATCCGCGGCCCGGCTCCGCTCGGCCGAGGCCCGGCTCCGGAGCCTGCAGATCTCGGTGGGACGGGTGCAGGAGATCGAGGCGCAGCGCGCGGCGACCGGGATGGCCCGCGCCGCGCTCACCTCCGCCGAGTGGAGGCTGCAGCAGCGCTCCGCCGCCGCCCCCGCACCGGGCCGGGTGGTGGACACCTACTACCGGGCCGGCGAGATGGTCCCCGCGGGCGCCGCCGTGCTCTCGCTCCTCCCCGACGGAGCGCTCCGCGTCCGCTTCTTCGTCCCCGAGCCGCAGCTCGCCTCGGTCCGGCTCGGTGCCCCGGTGCGGGTGCGCTGCGACGGCTGCCAGGGTCCGCTGGAGGCGCAGGTGAGCTACGTCTCGCCGAAGCCCGAGTACACCCCGCCGGTCGTCTATGCCGGCGACGCCCGGAGCAAGCTGGTGTACCTGGTGGAGGCGCGCTCGTCTGCGCTGCAGGACCTTCACCCCGGCCAGCCGCTCGACGTCCAGGTGGGGCGATGACCGCCGCCGCGCCGCTGGCCATCGACGTGCGCGGGCTGCGCAAGTCCTTCGGCGGCCGCGCCGTGGTGCAGGGCCTCGACCTGCGCGTGGCCAGGGGGCAGATCTGCGGCTTCCTCGGCGCCAACGGCAGCGGGAAGACCACCACCCTGCGGATGCTCTGCGGCCTGCTCACCCCCGACGCTGGCGAGGGCACCTGCCTCGGGCTGGACGTCCGCCGCGACGCGTCCCGCATCCGCCGCCGGGTCGGCTACATGACCCAGCGCTTCTCCTTCTACGAGGACCTCACCGTCCAGGAGAACCTGGACTTCGTCGCCCGGCTCTACGAGCTGCCGGACCGGCCCCGGCGCATCGACGCGGTGCTCGAGCAGGCCGGGCTCACCGACCGGCGCACCCAGCTCGCCGGGCAGTTGTCGGGCGGATGGAAGCAGCGGCTCGCCCTGGCCGCCTGCGTCCTCCACCAGCCCGAGCTGCTGCTGCTGGACGAGCCCACCGCCGGCGTGGACCCCAAGGCGAGGCGCGAGTTCTGGGACCTCATCCACCTGCTTGCCACCCGGGGCATCACCGTGCTGGTCAGCACCCACTACATGGACGAGGCCGAGCGCTGCCACCGCATCGTCTACCTCTCCGGGGGCAAGCTGGTGGTCGAGGGGTCCGCGTCCGAGGTGGTCTCGCGCTCGGGCCTGATCACCTTCGTCGGCACCGGCGAGCGGCTCGACCAGGCCGCGGCCGCGCTGGCCCACGAGCCCGGGGCCGAGTCGGTGGCGGTGTTCGGGCAGACGCTGCGGGTGAGCGGCACCCGGCGGGCCGCGCTGGAGCAGGCCATCGCGCCCTGGCGAGCCCGGGGCCTCACCTGGGTCGAGGAGCCCCCCTCTCTCGAGGACGTCTTCATCCACCTGCTCTCCGACCGGAGGTTCGCCGGATGAACTTCTCGTTCCGCCGGTTC
>Ga0335070_10000757_pt1 | contig 36766 bp, 34 predicted proteins | sample Lox_Sample_13_FD_206722 | JGI IMG/M metagenome (GOLD analysis project Ga0335070, IMG submission 206722) | Soil microbial communities from Loxahatchee National Wildlife Refuge, Florida, United States - Lox_Sample_1.3 | ecosystem: Environmental > Terrestrial > Soil > Wetlands | place: USA... | reverse complement strand
TCAAATCGGTAATCGCTCAACGGCTGGTCGTGGAGCGCATCCTTCCTATCGAAGAGATCGGGGAAGTGGGGATCGCCCAGGCTGAAGAGATGGCGCAAAAAGAGAAAGAGCGCGCCCTCGAGGCGGCCAAGGGAGCGGGCGTGGCCATCCGGCCCGCCGACACCCGCGAGATTGACACTGCCGCGGCGCGCTTCGCCGCTGCGCCGGTGGATTACATCTACGAGCAGCCGGCGGGGGAGCTGTTCAACTCTCTGCTGCCCAAGTACGTTGGCATCCAGATTTTTCGCGCGCTGCTGGAGTCGGTTGCGGCCGAGCATGCCGCCCGCATGACCGCCATGGACTCGGCCACTAACAACGCCACCGATATGATCGATTCCCTGACGCTGGCCATGAACCGCGCCCGCCAGGCGAAGATCACGAAAGAGATTATCGAGATTGTGAGCGGAGCTGCTGCTCAGTAGTTGCGAGTACCGAGTACCTAGTACCGAGTACCGAGAAAGGTAATTAGCACTTGGCACTTGGCCAATGCGGGTCGTTGCCGATGCCTGCAAGAACGGTTAGGGGCTAAGTGCTAATTGCTGATTTTGAGGTCCTATGCCCGAAAACATTGGTCACGTTGTTCAAATTGCTGGTCCCGCCGTGGACGTACAGTTTGTCGAAGCCGCCATGCCGCCGATTTATCAGGCGCTCAAGGTGGTGAGCGACGGCTTCACCGTTCCTGCGCCTATCAACGTCATCCTGGAAGTGCAACAGCATCTCGGCGAAGGTCGGGTGCGCTGCGTCGCCATGGAGCCCACCGATGGCATGGTGCGCGGCATGAAGGCCATTGACCAGGGAGGCCCGATTTCGGTTCCCGTCGGCCCCGGCACACTAGGGCGCGTGATGAACGTGATCGGCAACCCCGTGGACCAGTTGGGACCGATCCAGCATACCGAGAGGCTCCCGATTCATCGCCCGGCGCCGCTGTTCGATGAGCAGTCCACCACGGCGGAGATGTTCGAGACCGGCGTGAAGGTTGTTGACCTGATCCAGCCTTTCTTGAAGGGCGGAAAGATTGGGCTGTTCGGTGGCGCGGGCGTCGGCAAGACCGTCGTCATCATGGAGCTCATCAACAACGTCGCCAAACAGCACGGCGGCTTCTCCGTGTTCGGCGGCGTCGGCGAGCGTACCCGCGAGGGCAACGACTTGTGGCTGGAAATGACCGAGTCGGGCGTGATCAAGCCGGGCGATCCGTCGAAATCGAAGGCGGCGCTGATCTACGGCCAGATGACGGAGCCGCCGGGTGCCCGCCTGCGGGTGGCCCTGACCGCGCTGACTGTCGCCGAGTACTTCCGCGACGAGGAAGGCGCCGACACCCTGCTCTTCATTGACAACATTTTCCGCTTCACCCAGGCAGGCTCGGAGGTCTCGGCGCTGCTGGGCCGCATGCCCAGCGCCGTGGGATACCAGCCCAACCTGGCCACCGAGATGGGCGAGTTGCAGGAGCGGATCACTTCCACAAAGAAGGGTTCCGTCACCTCGGTGCAGGCGATTTACGTGCCTGCTGACGACCTGACAGATCCGGCTCCGGCCACCACGTTTGCTCACTTGGACGCGACCACGGTGCTGTCGCGCGCCTTGACCGAGATCGGGATCTATCCCGCGGTTGATCCGCTGGCTTCGACGTCGCGCATTCTCGATCCCCGCATCGTCGGCCCGGACCACTATGACGTTGCACAGATGGTGAAGAAGACCCTGCAGACCTACAAAGACCTGCAGGACATTATCGCCATCCTGGGTATTGATGAGCTGAGCGAAGATCAGAAGTTGACCGTAGCCCGTGCCCGCAAGATCCAGAAGTTCCTGTCACAGCCCTTCCACGTGGCCGAGCAGTTCACGGGCGCTGCTGGCCGCTACGTGAAGATTGCCGACACGGTGAAGGGTTTCCGCGGAATCGTCGAAGGCAAGTATGACGACATCCCGGAGCAGGCGTTCTACATGAAAGGCACGATTGATGAGGTGCTGGAAGCCGCAGGGAAGATGAAGACAGCGTAAAGGCAGTCGTCAGTCGTCGCTCGTCAGTCTTTGGCAAGATGGCTGAGTGCTGACGCTCAACCCAGCGACCAACGATGAACGACCAATGGCTGATAAATTCCAACTCGAAATCGTCACCCCAGAGAAGATGGTGGTGCGCGACGCGGCCGAGGAGATGCAGATTCCCGGCAAGCAGGGCTATCTTGGCATTCTGCCCGGCCACGCCCCTCTGATTACTGAACTCTCAGTAGGCGAAATCAGCTACACCGCCAATGGCTACACTCACCATCTGGCCGTGGCCTGGGGGTTTGCCGAGGTGCTGCCCGACAAAGTGACGGTTCTGGCCGAGACCTGTGAGCGAGCTGAGGACATTGACATAAGGCGTGCCCGGGAAGCCAAGCAGCGGGCCGAAGAGCGTCTGAAAAGCGCGAATCCCGATGTGGACTTCAACCGCGCCAGCACCGCCCTGCAGCGCGCTGAAACGCGGATTGAAGTGGCGGAGAAAAAGGGCTAGGCCCGGACGTCAGACTTCGGACTACTCAAGCGCGCCGGATTCGCCTAGTTTGGATCCTGAACTTCCCCCGCCGGCAAAATCTTCGTCTCCGCCCGGAACTTCTTGTAATCGCGATAAGTCACGTCCTCGGATATGTTGAGGCCCTTTAGCAGCGCGATGCGCGCATCGAGTTTCAATGCCACGTGTCTAGGAAGCCAGACCTCGTCATTAACCCGGGTCTGCTCAATCTGGATATTCGAGCCTTTGTGAATACGCGCCAGAAGCAACCCGACCGAGACCGTATCAATGCACTGGATGTCGAGTTTCACCCACTGCAGCTCGGCCTTGTCGACCCAGGCGCGGAAACGGAACTTGGGCAGGAACTTCGCATTCTTCATATGGGGCTGGTAGCCAGGGCGAGGCTCGGCGTCGATCACGTAGGTTGATCGGCCCTCCAGTTCCTCCGTACCTGCCATCCGAAAGTCGTAGGCATCCGCGATCTCCTTTACAAAGGCGCGGCCCTCTTCTAGGTCCTTCTCCTGTTTCTGCAAACGCTTTCTTCGGTCTTCGTCACTCTCGTTCTTGCGCTTGTCGATGATTTTCTGAATCTTCTCGTCTTCCTTGTGCGCATCCCTCTCGGAGAGCGGCTGGTCGTCCTTGGCGATCAGCTTTCGCACTGGTTCTTCGTAAAGCACCATGATTTCGAAGGTACGGGTTTCGGTGGACTTCGTCTGACCCTTGCCGTCGAGCCTGTGCTCTTCCTCGCGCTGAATATAGGTGTAGTCGCGCTGTTTCTTGTTGTTTTCGATGTCCTTGTCGGCGACCTGGCGGATGAGCGCCGGAATCTGGTCGTTGGTGAGCGTCTTACCAGTGCCACCATCCCTCAGAGTCGTCGGCTCCGCTGCTGGCACGGGCGAGCTGCTCTCCTGGGCCCCGGCCAGCCCGGACAGAAACAGAAGCAGGCAGACAGCAGTCTTGCTGAAATTCATGGTGGCCTTTACGCCCTTAGAATCCGCTGGGTTCCTCGGAAGATGCCTGTAATCGCAGTTCGATCACGACAAAGCGCGCCGGTTCGGTGTCATTGTTCACGAGGTCAGACTTGCGACCGGGATCAATCCAGAGCAGTTCTCCCTGCGACTTGCGTACGCGGTGGTTCGTCGTTTTCAGGTCGAGATCGGTCAACGCGATCACGAGTTCGGCGGCCTCCTTCTCCGGCGGTGGATAGGAATCATCCGGCAACAGTTGCACGTCCTTCACCGTGCCCTCGCCCAGGTCCAGGACATCCGCAAACTTGGCCCGCGAATCGACCGGGGGAGGCATGGCGCTGCTGCCGTATTCCCAGCGGCCAGCCTCAGGCTGGTAGCCGAATGTAGTCACCTTCGGGCTCAGGAACTCCACGGTGAGGTTGTGATACTCATTCGGCGTATCGTTGCGCATGGTGCGGGCCGGCCCGCCAAAAAAGAAGCGGATATCGTTGCGGTTGTAGCGGTAAGTGATGACGCCCGCCTGGCCTTCGGCCCAACTGGCGATCTCACAGTCACACAAGGTGATGACCAGGTAATTGTGCTCGTGACGGGTGAGCAGGGTGGAACTGTGGGCAGCGATCGTGACGTCAAAAACCCGGAGCTGGGCGTTCTCCAGCAGTTGGTGATGATGTGGCTCGGAGGCAATGTCCACCGCAGTTTGCGCCCTGGCCGTGACCGGGCCCAGCAGGCATAACAAGACGCCAGCTGCCTGCAACCGCTTCTTCATAACAAAACTCCAACTGCAAGTCTGGCCGGTCGCAGAGAACTTGCAAATTGTTGACAAGGTTCTGACAACCCACCAGCCCGAGTGCTCTAAGGTGGGGATGTTTTACGGAGCCGTCGAGAAAGATCTTCGCAGAGATCGCCTCATCCCTTCATCAGCCCCAAAAAGGCGGTTTCTGCGATCTCGGCGGTCTTCTCCTCCTTCAGCCATCCCCGTTTGTTGCGGACTTCTCCGCCCGGTCCAAGCATCCCGCCCGGAAGGAACGATCGTCCAAGCGGTGCAGCCGCTTCGCCATCGCCGGCGTCAGCAGACGGTAATGATGAATGTCGAATAGGTACTCAGCGATGAACCAGAGCGGCTTGTCGGTAGTCATCCACGCCAAAGGGTCAAAGCGTGCCAGGTTGACGGGGCGCGAGAAGCGGCGCAACGAGCGCTCCCGCCGCAGGTTGAAATAGACGTCAAAATAACTCAGCGCCAGTTCGCGCAGCGAGCGGTACACCGGCTCGCGGTAGCGGCAACCGGTGTAGTTCGACTTGGCGACCGCGCCCCAATGGTCGTTCAGCCGATAGATGGCGACCACGTGGTCGGTGTCATTCTCGGCTTCCAGATCGAAGACCAGTGGGGGATATCCGTTCACCCGCAGCGCCGCGGCGGCCAGCATGGCGCCTTCAAAGCAGTGCGAGGCATTTTCCGCCAACACGCGCCGTGGCGACCAGGCGGTGTCCGCCAGGTGGTACGGCATGTCGTCGAGGAAGCGCTGGATGCCGTGCGGGTCCTTCAAGCTGCGCAGCTTGCGCAGTTCCGCGGGAGAAAAACCGGATATACCGTTGGAACTCATCTCTGGTTGAGTTTACTCGATCAGCGGGCAAACAACGTTAACCGCGAAGGGCACGGGTGGCCGGTGAGTCCTAGTCGGTCGTCAGGGTCTTCCGTTTTTTCACCACACCCGAATCATTGAACCAGAGCCTGCATTGGACGCCGTCTTCCTCGAGAAGCCAGGTCTTCGTCTCCGAATCCGGGGAGGCGAGGTGGCGCGATTTTGCGAGAGCCGCGACTGCTTCCTTCTTCATCCCCATGGAAACAGAATCGCAGATTGATGCCGCGCGGGTATCGAGCTTTGCCGATGGAGGCGCAAGTTGCTCCGGGGTGGAGGTACCTGGGGCAGAACCGATCTTCCGCCTCCAGAGCAGCACCCCATCGGCGGTGTATGCGCGGATATAGGTCCCGTCCGCACATTGGCTTTGCTCAAATATGTCCGCTCCGCTCGCGCTGGGGACAGCGGGCATGATTTTGGTGGTGTGACACCCCGGTAAGTCCCCGGAGCTCCACATGATGGTGCCTTGTGGGAGAGTGTCGCCTCCGATCACTTCCACATGAGCGTCGGCAAAGCCCGATGGAGCATGAACGGTCAGACTCACGCTGCCCACCTTGACGGCCGTCACCACAACCTCATCGCCGGAGGAAACTTCCACAATCCCTGGCTGCGAGACCGTCCACTGCACTTCATGCAGGAAACGGCCGTGGCCGTCCACGGCGCGAAATGGGCGGCTTTCCCCTACCAGCATGGTCGCGGAAGCGGGACTTACGCTGACCGGTGGGGCAGATTGCGCACACAGTCCGCTTGTGACGATCGCCACCGCCAGGGCGGCGAAGCGGTGAGGCAAGCGGCTCACTTCGAGACCTCCAATCCAGCATGGTGCACTCTTCCCGGTTGGTGGCTCCAGTTACGTTGGACGGTGGTCGGCGGGACGTGCCGCGCTAGTAAGGAGGGTGACTAAATCCCAAGGACTATCGACTATCACGTCTGGGGGCGCCTCGCAGAGCGTGTGGGGAGCGAAGCCGTAGGTCACCCCACAAGTCCACAAACCAGCGTTGCGGCCGGTAAGCACATCGTTGGAGGAATCCCCCACCATAAGGGTTTCTTCCGGACGCATCTTGGTCTGGTGCAGGATGGTCCTGGCCCCGAGCGGATCGGGCTTCTTGGTGGCAAAGCTGTTGCCTCCGTACACATGGACGAAGCACTCAGCGATGCCGAGAGCCTCCACAATCGCGCGGGAGGGGTTCACGGGTTTGTTGGACAATACCGCCATCTGGCGCCGGACGCCGTTGGAGTTCCGGATCGCAGCCAGGGTTTCCTTGATGCCGTTGTACAGGTGCGTGTGGTCGAGTTTGTGTACCCGGTAGTAGGCCAGGAAATACTCCAACGCCTCTTTCAGGAAACCCTCGTCCCGAGGATCGCCCAGCGCGCGTCGCACCAGCATCGGAGCCCCGTCCCCCACGTAAGAGGCCACGATCTCGTCGGGCAGTTCGGGGCAGTTGAAATGCCGCAGCATGGCATTGATCGAGTGCACCAGGTCGAGCCGCGAGTCGATCAGGGTGCCATCCAGATCAAAAATCAGCAACTTGATGGCGTGGGGGTCGAACTGGCGGTTGAACCGGATCATGCAAATTCAAGCATAGCACCCGGGAAACCAGCGATTAGCGGTTAGCGATCAGCAATTAGCAGGCTCAGTCACTGCCCTGCCCTTTACCGGCCAATTGCTAACTGCTAATTGCTGGTCATCCTGCTGCAGAATGTTCACTGCGATGATTTACAATACTTTGGCATCGTTCCTCCCCCCGAACGGGGATACGGATGGCAACTACCAAGACAGATCCCAAGGCGGCGCTGGCGGAGCGCGAAGCGGGTAAATCCTACGAGGGGCTTACCCGCCAGCAACTGATCGAAGCCTACCGCATTATGTACACCTCCCGGCGGGTGGACGACCGCGAAATCCTGCTTAAGCGCCAGCAAAAGATATTTTTCCAGATCTCCGGCGCTGGACATGAAGCTGTCGGCGTGGCGGCGGGTTTCACGCTCAAGTCTGGCTACGACTGGTTTTATCCTTATTATCGCGACCGTTCCCTCTGTTTGGCCCTGGGGGCAACGCCGTACGAGATGCTGCTGGAGGCCGTGGGCGCGGCCGACGATCCCAACTCCGGCGGCCGCCAAATGCCCTCGCACTGGAGCTATCCCAAGCTCAATATCGTCACCCAGTCTTCGCCTACCGGGTCACAAGTGCTGCAGGCTGTGGGGTGCGCCGAAGCGGGCCGCTACTTTGCCGCGCATCCGGAAGCGGCCAAGCAGGCCAGCGCCGATTATCGCCAGTTCAAGGACGTGATCTTCCACGGGGACGAAGTCACCTACGTCTCCTTGGGCGATGGCACGACCAGCGAAGGCGAGTTCTGGGAAGGCTTGAATACCGCCTCCAACCGCAAGCTGCCGGTGCTCTTCGTGATTCAGGACAACGAGTACGCCATCTCGGTGCCGGTCGAGGTGCAGACCGCAGGCGGAAACATCTCGCGACTGGTGGCCGGCTTTCCGAACTTTCATTTTGAAGAGGTGGATGGCACCGATCCGGTAGCGACCTACGCAGCTTTCACGCGCGCGGTAGCGCACTGCCGCGCCGGCAGTGGGCCGGCCTTCCTCCACGCCCACGTGATCCGGCCGTACTCGCACTCGCTCTCCGATGATGAGCGGCTTTATCGTCCCGAGTCCGAGCGCCGCGAGGAAGTGGCGCGCGATCCCATCACCCGCACGCAGATGTTCCTGATCCGCGAAGGCATCCTCGACGAAAAAGGAATCAACCAGCTGGAGAAGCAGGTGGAAGACGACCTGCAGGCAGCCGTAGATCAGGCTCTGGAAGCGCCTTTGCCTGCGCCGGACACCGTCGAGCGTTACGTGTATTCGCCGGACTTGGATCCAACATCCCCGGCCTTTTCGACGCAGCCTGCGCCCGCGACCGTCCAGGCAGCGGCCAATGACGGCAAGAAAGCCGCGCAGCCGAAAACCATGGCCGATCTGATCAATGCCACGCTGCGCGACGAGATGCAGCGCGATGAACGCATTGTCATGTTCGGCGAAGATGTGGCTGACTGCAGCCGCGAGCAGTATCTCGAGCAGAAGTTAATAAAGGGAAAAGGTGGCGTCTTCAAGCTGACCTCCGGCCTGCAGGCGGAATTCGGTTCCGACCGGGTATTCAACTCACCGTTGGCAGAGGCCAACATTGTGGGTCGCGCCACCGGCATGGCTACGCGCGGGTTAAAGCCGGTGGTGGAGATCCAGTTCTTCGACTATATCTGGCCCGCCATGATGCAGCTGCGCGACGAACTGCCACTCATCCGCTGGCGCTCGAATAACGGCTTTTCCGCACCGGCCGTGGTGCGTGTCGCCATCGGCGGCTACCTCACAGGTGGGGCCATCTATCACTCGCAGTGTGGGGAGAGCATCTTCACCCACATTCCCGGCTTGCGCGTGGTGTTTCCTTCGAATGCGCTCGATGCTGCCGGACTGCTGCGCACCGCCATACGCTGCGCCGATCCCGTTTTGTTCCTGGAGCACAAGCGCCTTTACCGCGAGACCTTTGGACGCGCCCCCTACCCCGGTCCCGACTACATGATTCCTTTCGGCAAGGCGAAGGTGGTGCAGCCGGGGACCGACCTGTCGGTCATTACCTACGGCGCAGTTGTGCCCCGCGCCCTGCAGGCCGCGCAGAAACTGGAACGCGAGCACAGCGTCAAAGTGGAGGTGCTCGACCTGCGCTGCCTTAGCCCCTTCGACTGGGAGGCCATTGCTGCTTCTGTCCGCAAGACCAGCCGCGTGATCGTCGCGCACGAAGACTCACTGAGCTGGGGTTACGGCGCGGAGATTGCCGCCCGTATCGCGGATGAGCTCTTTGAGTATCTGGACGCGCCGGTGCGCCGGGTTGCGGCCAAAGATACCTTCGTGGCTTATCAGCCAGTGCTTGAGGATGCCATTCTGCCTCAGGCAGATGATCTATTTCAGGCGATGAAAAACCTGAGCGAATTCTGAATTGCAAGCACGGAAGTACGACGTACCAAAGTACTTCCCCCTCCTTTACAAAACTTTGCCTTTCCCTCTAGCAACCCTCATACTCTAACCATCGTCTGATAACTCATGAGCAGTGCTGCGCCTCATCGTCTACCGAGTGCCTGGGAGGGCTCTATGAAAACGTTGCTGGGAATTCTTGCCGGGGTGATCGCGATAACCTCGCCGCTGGCGGCGCAGACACCGGCTTCAGCAGTGAGTGGCAGTGCATTGCGGCTGCAACCAGTGCTTTTCCAAGATCAGGATCGCGATGACCAGTACCACCACGACCATGACCGGGACCGCGACCACGACCACGATCGGGACCGGGACCGTGACCGCGACCGGGACCATGACCGTGATCATGACCGCGGGCACGATTACCACCATGGCCGTGGGAGTTACGCGCGGTTCTCGGCGAGCGACCAGCAGCGTTTTGACAGCTATTATTCGCGCTGGCAGCAGTATCGGGCCACCAACAACCGCGACCAGATGATCAGCATGGAAAAGCGCATGAATGACATCTACAACCACTACGGCGTCCCTCCCGGGACCCCCTATCAGAATTTCGCCAGCAACGGGGGCGGCTACTACGGGGGCGACGGACGCTTTGGACACGGAGGTTACGGCTACGCCCGCTTGTCTTCCTCGGACCAGAGCCGCTTCGACAGCTATTACTCACGCTGGCAGCAGTACCGGGCCACCAACAACCGGGAGCAGATCGCGAGCATGGAAAAGCGCATGAACGACATCTACAGCCACTACGGCATCCCTCTCGGCACGCCGTATGAGCGGATCGCTTCGCAGGGTCGGTACTGATCGGGAGAACAGCGATGATTTAAGAGGCCCGGGTCTCCGGGCCTTTTCGTTTTGTGACTTACTTCTTGGGGGACTTGCTGGCGCCTCCGCCTCCAGCCCGCCGAATGCTATCGAGAGCCATCGGACCGGCGCCATAAAAGATCAGCGCGAAGGCGATCGCGGCCAGGGCGAGCGGGAGCTGGTAGCCCTTGTCTCCCAGCAGACCGTTATGCCAGTGCACTTTCCAGATGGCGACACCCAGGTCAATGCAGATGGCCAGAGCTGAGAGCCGGGTAAACAGTCCTGCGATCACCAGGATGCCGCCGAAAAACTCCGAGGCCGCCGATAGATAGGCCCACCAACCCGGCAGGCCCAGGCTGGTGACGTATTGCACATGATGCGAGAGTCCGCCGAATACCTTGGAATACCCGTGGGCTACCATGACTACACCCAAGACCACACGCAAAACCAGCAGGGCCAGCGGTTGAAGGCGATCGAGGTAGCGCAAGCGTTTCCTCCGAAAGACGACAGCTTATCCTAGAGGGATTGCCGATTGTCAATTGTTTCCAGAGCCCCCAGTGGCAATTGGCAATCGACAATTGAAAATAACATCCTCACTCCATCGCGTACTCAATCCGGATGCCCCGCCGTGCCATCTCTTCCAGAAACGTGTCGGCCGGCACGTCGCGCTCCTGCAGCACCGCGCCGCGCTTGGCAATTGCGCCTGAGGCCAGCATCTGCACCACGATCGAAGCCGGGAAGGCCGTGGTGCGCATCATGGCGCTCATATCAGTCTTGGGATCGTAGTGGTCCACCAAGGTGAAGGAGGCCACGCGGCCTTTCAGGCGCCCGCCCAGCAATCCCCGCACCCCCGGCGCGCGCACCGACTCGTGCGCTTCCAGCCGCATGATGCACACGTCCGGCCCCTTGCTGGCAAACTTGCCTTCGAAAACCTTCGACATGACCGCCCGCGGCGCAACCTCGGCCTTGCCGATCTTCATCTTCTCGCTGGAGAACAGGCCCAGTTCCTTGAGTTCGCACAGCAGGTCGTAGTGTCCGGGATAGCGCAGTGTTTTCTCAAAGCACTCGCCGACCTTGCCTTCGAAGCTCTCTGGCAGGGTCGAGGTGCCACCTGAGGTGTGAAACGCAATCAAGGGCGGGAAGCCGGGCATGGAGAATTCCTCCGGCTCGGTGAGCGCTTCAATCGTTACGAGCTTGCCTCGGCGCAGGATGCGTGCCGGCTCCACGTACTCGTTGATCAGTCCTTCGACCGAGAACACCAACTGATAGTGAAACGGAGGCATGGGCCGCTCCGGCAGCCCGCCCACGTAGAGCTTGAGCGCGTCGGCGCGTCCGCCGAGCCGTCGCACCAGTTCTCCGCCCAGGATGGAGGCCATCCCTGGAGAGAGCCCGCAGTCCGGCGCGATGGCCACTCCCCGCTTTTCGGCCTTCTTTGCCAACGCCAGCTCCTGGCGCACGACTGTGTTATTGCCGCCCAGGTCGGCGAAGTGGCAGCGCGCCTCCACCGCGGCCCTGGCCAGGCCCAGGTTTAAGAAGTAAGGGACCGCCGACAGGCAGCCGTTGTAGCCGCGCATCAGGCGGGCGGCAGCCTTCTCGCTGGAGGCGTCCAGCGAGACCGCGCGAACTTTCTTCTGCCCAGTGATCCTGTTGACCCGGGCGGCGACTTCACGAGCATGGCGGACCTCGCTGTCCGCCAGCGTGACCGCCTCCACTTCCTCCTGCCGCGCCATGTCGAACGCGGCGGCCGAACCCATCATGCCGGAACCGATGACCAGAAGTTTCATGAGTGCACCTTGCGCCGATAGCGGATGAATTAGAAGACCCTAAAGGCTACAGGAAATCGGTGGCAGGCTGAAGTGATGTAGCGCACAACTGATGGAGAGTAAGGAATGGAGGATACGGAAACAGCGGGGTGGCTATCGACTAGGCGGACCTTGCCAAAGGAGAGTGCGCACCGCGTAATAACCCGCACACAGTCATGCTGAGCGGAGCGGGGCGAAGGCCCCGCGGAGTCGAAGCATCTCTACCTCCAACGAAACTGCCCACGGTAGGGATTCCTCCTGCTTCGCTTCGCTCAGCGTCGGAATGACAAGTTCTTAAGCGGAGCCGTCAGGGACAGCCGGGGGCGGCTGTCCCTGCGCGAGCTTACCTGGCTCCGTCTACCTTCTCCCGCTCCGCGTTGTAGGTGCCAAACTTCTTGGCCACCGGCTTCAATGTGGGGTAGAACTGCACAAAGCTGTGCTCAACCGCGGCGTGCGCGTCATGGCAGGCAAAGCAGCCTTCCTTGGGATTGGCTTTAGCTGACTTGGTGTCTTCGCCGAAATTGAAGTAGGCCCAACCCTCGGGAAAGTGGCTCTTGTCCTTGACCTCGACCCCCATGCCCATGAAGTCAGTCTGGAAATGTCCTACCTTGTTGATGGAGCCTTTGGTTTGCGACCCGCGTTCCTCGACGACGAAGATGCTCTTCTCCGGCCACTTGCCGGATTTCAGAAACTCCTGGTAGGCCCTCTGCGGAACGAAGACATTGGTGAACATCTGGTGGTCGCCGGCTTCCGGGCTATAGCTCATGCCCAGTCCCGAGGACAAGAAGACCCAGTCACGGTAGTCGTCGGGACGCAGTAGTTGATTGTCGGCAGTGTAATGCGGCAGAGCAGGGGGCGAGGTAGGAGCGGCAGCGAGTAGCATTGCGATAGCAGTCACCGCCAAGATAAGCAACGCGATATTCTTCATCAGTCTCTCCTTGAGTAACTGCGAGATCGGTTTCCAAGGTCCTCTGTTCATGCTTGTCACTCACATCGCAAGGCCACGTTGGGATCCACCCGGGCCGCGCGCCGCGCGGGCACGTAGCAGGCCGAGAGCGCGGCGATGGCCAGCACAGCCGCGACGCCGACGAACGTCAAGGGATCGGTCGGCGTGACCTCGAATAGAAGTCCACGCAGCATGCGGGTCAAGCCGATCGCTCCCAGCAGGCCGAGAGCTAACCCAACAACGGTCAGCGCCACACCCTGGCCGAGTACCATGCGAAGGATCTCTCGCGGCCAGGCCCCGATCGCCATGCGCACCCCGATCTCGTGGGTGCGCTGGCTGACGGACAAGGCCATCACTCCGCCGATTCCCGCGGCAGCGATGGCCAGCGCCAGCAGCGCGAACAGGCCCAGCAGGTTGGCCGTAAGGCGTGGGGCGGCAACGGAATCGGCCCGCACCTGCTCCAGGGATGCCACGCGAGCCGCCGGTTGGTCGGGGTCAATGTCGTAAATCTGCTGAATGACCCGGCGGGCAATACTCAGCGGCTCGACTGAGGTTTTAACCACCAAACTCAATCCCGATACTGGGCTGTCGGCCAGGGGAATGTAGATCTCATCGGGTGTGTCCCTGTCTAGACCGTCTTGCTTAACGTCACCAACCACACCCACGATCTGGATCCAGGTCTTGCCCTTGTCGGTCGAGATACGCTTGCCCACTGGATCCTCAGTGCCCCAGAAGCGATGTGCTGCGGTGCGATTCACGATAGCCACAGTCGGCGTATTCGGCCGGTCCTGGCGGGTGAAATCGCGCCCTCCCAGAAGCGGGATGTGCAAGGTCTTGAAATACCCGGGCGTCACGACGCGGAAGTCGGCAATGGGCAGCGAGGCCGATTCGCGGCCTTCGATAGTGAAATCGTTGCTCCAGGGGTTCAATCCACTCAGCGGGAATGTCATCCCACCCGCGACTGAAAGGACGCCGGGCTGGGCCTGAACCTTCTCGAGCAATGCTTCGTAGAAGGCGAGGCGCTTGTCGGCAGTGTTGTACTTGGTGAAGTTCAGGTTCAGGCGCATGGTGAGCACGTTCTCGGGATCGAATCCAGGATCCACCCGCTGGAGGTTGAGGAAGCTGCGCAGCATCAGTCCCGCGCCGATCAGCAACAGGAAAGACACCGCAACCTGCGACACGATGAGGACGCTGCGCAGGCGGCGACGGCCGATGCCGATGGTGGATTGAACGCTGCCTTCTTTCAGGTTGCCGATGTTGTGGTCGCGGCTATCCAGCGCGGCAAACGAGCCCGACACCAGGCTCACCACGACTGCAACCGCTAGCGTGAACAGAAGAACTGTGCCGTCCAAGTGGATTTCACGCGCTCGGGGAGTGAAGCGGGCGACGTAGCTTACCAGCAGCCCCAAGCCATTCTGGGCAAAGACCAGCCCCAGGGCCGCGCCGGCCAGGGCGAGTAGCAAGCTCTCCGTGAGCAACTGGCGAAGCAGGCGGTTGCGTCCAGCCCCGAGGGCGACGCGGACCGCCAGTTCACGCTCACGCTTGACCATGCGCGCCAGATTCAGGTTGGTCACGTTGGCACAGGCGATGAGCAGCACGAAGCCTGCGGCCGCGAGCAGTACCAGCATGGTCGCGCGCGCATTCTGCGTAAGCTGCTCGCGCAACGACAGGGCCCAGGCGCCGACATCGAAGGTGGGCGGATAGACATCCGGATACTCATGCTGCGCATTCTGGATGATGCCCGTCAGGTCTGAGGTCGCCTGACGCGTGCTCACCCCGGGCTTCATCAGGCCGAAGAGGCTCACCATGCGATCCCTGCGGTTGGCGACCATCTCGGGATCGGAGCGGAACGGACACGCCGTGGTCGGCATGTACACGTCGTTCTGGTCGGGATACTGCGGCAGGGGCGGCAACACGCCAATCACCGTGTGCAGGCGGTCGTTCATGGTGAAGGTCTTGTTGACTACAGTGGGATCGCCGCCAAAGCTGCGGATCCAGTATTCGTAGGTCAGCAACAGGACCGCGGGCGCGCCGGGTTTTTCGTCATCGGCGCGGAAAGGGCGGCCCAACAGCGGCTTGACCCCGAAGGCATCGAAGAAATTCCAGGAAACCACGCCGGTCAGGACGCGCTCCGGTTCCTTGCGTCCCAGCAGAATGAACGCCATCGAGTGGTACTCGACCAGCGCATCGAAAGAACGGTTCTGCGCCCGGTAGTCGGTAATCTCCGGCACCGAGAACGACACGTCGGGGAAGCCGGCGCGCGGCGCACCCTGCTTGACCACCACCATGCGCTCGCCGTTCTCATAGGGTAAGGGCTTAAGGAGCACGGCGTTCACCACGCTGAAGATGGCAGAGTTGGCGCCGATACCCAATGCCAGAGTGACCACGGCCACGGCGGTGAAGCCAGGGTTGCGGCGCAACATGCGGGCCCCGAAGCGCAGGTCCTGGAAGAAGGTTTCGAGGAAGGGAAGACCGCGGCGGTCGCGATAGCTTTCTTTGGTGGACTCGATGCCACCGAGTTGGATGACGGCGTGACGTCGCGCATCTTCGGGAGACATGCCCGAGCGCAGATTGTCATCCACGTGCATCTGGAGATGACTTTCCAGTTCCTCGGCCAGTTCGCGGTCGCGACGCTGTTTGTGAAACAGGCCGCCCAGGCGCAAGAAGAAGGCTCGCAAGCTTTTCATGACTCCTCCGAGGGCGCCAGGAAGCGTGCCAGGATGGCGGTGGTCTGTTGCCAATCCTGTGCTTCTTTCTCGAGTTGCCTGCGGCCGGCGCGGGTCAGCTTGTAGTACTTGGCTTTGCGGTTGTTGTCGGACACACCCCACTCCGAGGCGATGTAGCCTTCCTGTTCCAGCTTGAGCAGGGCGGGATAGAGCGTCCCATAATTGACGGACAAGAGTTTGCCGCTGGTCTGCTCGATGCGGCGGGCGATGCCGTATCCGTGCAGCGGGCCCAGGGTTTCGAGCGTCTTGAGCACCATCAGGGCCAGGGTGCCCTGCCAGACGTCGGCTTTGTCGGTCATGCTGCCGCTCCTATGGGAAAGCCATAGTAAGATGGCACAAGTCCTATGGGAAAGCAATAGGAAAAAGTCATTTGCGGATGCGTGGCTGTCGAACTTGCTTGTGACGCGTCTAAGATAATGAAGACAGAGGATCGCTGGCATTGTTTGCAAGACGACCTGCGCTTTTGGTTGTGCTTAGCCTCGGGGTTACGGCCTTGCAGGCTCAGATTGGGCTGCCTCCGCTGCCCACCGGCCAAGTCATCGAGAACGTAGCCTGTCTCTCCGATCCCACGCAGAACTACGCGCTCTATCTTCCTTCTGGCTACACTCCCGCCAAGCGCTGGCCGATCATCTACGCCTTCGATCCCGCGGCGCGGGGCAAAGTTCCAGTCAAGCTATACAAAGACGTCGCGGAGAAGTACGGCTACATCGTGGCCGGGTCCAACAACTCGCGGAATTTTGCCCTCGAGGAATCTTCGAAGAGCGCTAATGCCATGTGGGCGGACACGCATGCCCGGCTCTCGCTGGATGAGCGCCAGACGTACACTACTGGCTTCTCAGGTGGCGCACGCATCGCGGGATCGGTGGCCTTGCGCTGTGCCCCGTGCAGGATCGCCGGCGTGATCGCCCATGGCGCCGGGTATCCCAATACCGCTGAGGCGTCGCCAAAGTATGCGTTGCCCTACTTCTTCGCGGTTGGCGACCAGGACTTCAACTGGCCGGAGGTCATCGCCATCCGGCGCCAGCGGGAGGACCAGGGTTGGCCCTACCGGGTGCGGGTTTTTCCCGGTGAGCACCAGTGGGCCCCGGCAGCGATGATCGAAGACGCGGTCGCATGGATCCATCTGAAGGCCATGCAGGCCGGCGTCCGGGCCCCGGATGCCGTTTTCATCGCTGATTTCTTCGCTCGAATGCAGCGGGAAGCGGCCGAAGCTGAGCAGCGCGGAGACTGGATCGGTCAGCTCAGCGCCTTGCGGTCGCTGGCCTCCGATTTCACCGGCCTCAAGGACGTTCACGAGTATGAAACCGAACTTGCAGCCCTCAAGACATCGCGAGCGCTGAGGAGGGCACTGAAGACAGAGTCGGACGCGATGGCCGAGCAGCAATCGCTCACCGCCGATCTTTCCGCGAAGCTGCGAGACCTGGCAGATGCCAGCGCTGAGGATCGCGAGGAACGACGGCGGGACTTTGCCGAGGGCATGGCTCTACTCAAGCGCCAAGCTGAGCGCTCCAAGAGTGTGGACCAGCGATTGATTCGGCTGCGCGCCTTCAACGAGCTGTGGGCGCAGGGGATTGAAGCGGGACAGGGGGAGTTTTCCCGGAACCATTTTGTCAACGCGGAATACTACTTCCGGCTGATGGCGGAAATCACCACGAGCGAGCCGTGGCCCTCCCTGCTGCTGGCCGAGACTCATGCCGCCCTGGGTAACAAGAAGCAGGCAATCCAGGACATCCGGGAAGCGGTCCGGCGTGGCCTAAGAAACCCGGAGGCGCTGGAAAAAGACCAGAACCTGGAGAAGTTGCATTCGGAGGCAGAGTTTCAGAAGATCGTGGCAGAGTTGAAGGGGAATTAGACATGTTTCGACGGCGGGCATGGCAGTGATCGCTGCAGACAGGGGACAGAGGCGGGTTGCGCCGTGTGTTCAGGATGTTCCTTGGCTTTGGCTGCGGATGTGTAGGCAGTCATGGGGTTTCCACCTGTCGTAATACCTTGGTACCGTCTCTAGTACTTTGGTTATGTGAACGGGCAAAAGCCCAGACCAGGTGCACAAGCACCCCCGTATATTGCGTTCATCTGACTGCAAGCCTCAACCTATAGGGCTCATCTGCAACTGCACCTTGGTTACTTTCCAGAAAAACCCCAAAAAACCCCAGAAAACGCGGTGTTTCGCCTTGAGCTTGGCAGATTCCGGGTTGATATATGCTCGGGACACTGAAATTCACTCGAAGGCAATTCTGAGCGAGGAATTTCCTCCCAAGTTCGCCCTGCCAGCCGGAAAAAGCGGCCGCGCGGAGCTTGATTCTGTGGAAAGGGTGAATGGAACTATGGCCGACTCGCGTGAAGTGATGAACATTCGCCAGGCGTCGCAGTACCTGGGGGTGAGTCCGGACACGCTGTACAAGTACGTGGGCGAGCAGAGGATTCCCGCCTTCAAGCTGGGCAACCGCTGGCGCTTCAAAAAGTCGAAGCTGGACCAGTGGATGGAAGAGAAGTCGAGCCAGATGGAGGCGAAGAGCAAGAAGAAACCGAAAGCGGCCGCCAAGGCCGCCGGAGAGTAAAGGCGGGCACATGTTTGGATTCGGATCGAAGACGATTGTTGGTCTGGATGTGGGCTCCTCGAGCATCAAGGCAGTGGAGTTGAAGCGGGGGCGGGCGGGGATCGAAGTCGCTCACCTGGGGCTGGAACCGCTGGCTCCGGACATTGTGGTGGACTCCATGATCGTGGACTCGGGCACAGTGTCCAGCGCGATCTCCAAGCTGTTCACCGAGAACCAGATCAAGGCCAAGAACGTGGCCACGGCGGTGAGCGGGCACTCGGTGATCGTGAAGAAGATCTCGCTGCCTTCGATGAGCGACCAGGAACTGGCGGAGACCATTCAGAAGGAGGCTGCCCAGCATATCCCCTTCGATCTGGCCGATGTGAACCTCGACTACCAGATCCTTTCCGAAGATTCGGGCAGCCCGCAAATGGATGTGCTGCTGGTGGCGGTCAAGAAGGACAAGATTCTGAACTACACCAACGTACTCTCGATGGCGGGCAAGACCCCGGCTATCGTGGACATTGATGCCTTGGCCCTGCAGAACTGCTACGAGTTCAACTACGAGCCGGCGCCGGGCCAGGTGGTGGCCTTGTTAAACCTGGGCGCCAGCGTGATGAACATCAACATCGTCAAAGGCACCACGCCCCTGTTCCCGCGCGACGTCAGCGTGGGCGGGCACCAGTACACCGACTCGCTGCAGAAAGAACTGGACCTGAGCTTCGAAGACGCGGAGTCGCTGAAGCTGGGCAACAAGGTGGGTACGGTGAGCGAAGACGCCAAGACCCCCATCCTGCAGCAGGTGACCGAGATCATCGTGCTGGAAATCCAGAAGACTTTCGACTTCTTCCGCGCCAGCTCGGCGGGAGAGCACATCGAGAAGATCTACCTGGCGGGCGGATCCTCGAAGGTTCCCGGGCTGGTAGACGCCCTGCGCCAGGAGTTCTCGCTGCCGGTGGAAATTTTCAATCCGTTCCAGAAGATTTCCCCCCCGGCGGACGGCATGGGAGCAGACCTGATCGAGCAGAACGCCGGCCAGATGGCAGTTGCAGTGGGTTTGGCCTTAAGGAGTTTTGAAGACCTATGATCCGAATCAATCTGCTGGGAGCACCAAAACCGAAGAACAAGCGGGGCAGCGCAGCCGTGTCGGCTGGGGCCGTGATGGAAATGGGCGATCCCGGCTCCGCGAAAATGAAGGTGCTAGTAGTGGTGGCCCTAGTGGCCGTTTTCAACCTCGCCTACTGGTACCGGCTGGACAAAGTGAAGAAGGACCTGGCGGTCAAGATGCAGCAGGCCGAGCAGAAGAACCGGGAACTGGCCGACGTCAAGGCCCGCTACCTGGAGAGGCAGAAGCAGGCAGACAGCTACAAGCGGCGGGTGGATGTCATTGATCAGCTGCGCGCCAACCAGTCCGGCCCGGTGAACCTGCTCAATATGATCGGCGACACCGTGAACGGAACCGAAGCGGTGTGGCTGAACACCATGAAGGACCAGGGCAACAGCGTGGACATCGAAGGCATGGCGCTGAGCACCGACGCCGTCGCCAACCTGATGGCCAATCTGCAGAAGACCGGCTTCTTCCGCAACATCGAGATTAAGGAGACCTTCCAGGACACGGCGTTCAAAGACATGCAGGCGTTTCAGTTCACCTTGACCTGCGAAAAGGGCGGGGACAAGGGCGCGGACAAGGGCAAGAGCAGGTCGTAAGGGACGGGACACTATGGCGAACTTTGGCGAAATGTCGGGTGTGAAGCAATGGGCGGTGCTGCTGGCGGGGGCAGCGCTGATCAGCGGGGCCCTGTATTTCACGCTGTTCAAGACGCAGCGCGAAGCCAACGCGACCGCACAGCAGAACTTGGAAGCCAAGCTGCACGAGAACGCGGAACTGGAAGCCTACAAGCCTAAGCTGGCGGAGATTGAACGGCAACTGGCCAGCCTGAAACAGCAACTGGAAATCGAGCGCAAGATCGTGCCCGACGAGAAAGAAGTCGACAACTTCATGAAGATGATGGACGCCGAGGCCATGAAGGCCGGCATCGAGCTGCGGCGCTACACCGCCAAGCCGGTGAGCGTGCGCGACTTCTACAGCGAGTTGCCGTTTGAGATGGAGCTGGATGGGCCCTACTACTCGATGCTGAGTTTCTTCGACCGGGTGGGGAAGCTGGAGCGCATCGTCAACGTCTCGGGGCTGTTGCTGGCGAACACCAAGAAGCCCTCCGACGCCAAGGCCAAGCATACCTATCAGTACGCGCCCAACGAGAGTGTGGTAGCGACCTGTACGGCGACCACCTTCTTCAGCCATGACATGGAAGTGCCGGCCAGTGCACCGGCACGGCCTGGCCAGCCCAAGCCGGCCAAGAGGTAACAAGGGAACCCTATGAAGCTGACGACTGGAATTCTGATATTGGGAATGGCAGCCGGAACTGCCTGGGCGCAGAACCCGGACGTCATCCAAGACACGCGCGACACGATGAAGGCGGTGGTGCAAAAGAAGGCGATCGACTCGAACGCTGCTTTGGCCGCTTCACAGGGACAGGCCGCGCAACCGAGCACGCCCGCCGGCAGCCACGCGGCCGGGGCGCACGCCACACCGGTTTCCTCCAGCGCCAGTCATGCCAGCGCGAGGCCGGCATCGCATGGCAAAGCAGCCAAACCGCTGAAGATTGCGGTGGCGCCCCACGCCACCGCCAAGAGAAAGACGGCCGGCAAGCCGACCGCTGCCAGGGCCAAGGCGGCGGCCAAGCCGGCGCATCCCGAGCCGCCGGTCGCGGTGGCCGACAAGAAAAGTCCTGAGGTGAAGAAGGAAACGGCGAAGGCCATCAACCTGACAGGGCGGCGGGATCCGTTTGTCAGCCCAGTGGTGAACCGCAGCATGGTGGGCTCGGGCTGCAGCACCGGCAAGAAGTGCCTGGCGGTGGACCAGATTAACCTCAAGGGTGTGGTGAAGGCGGAGACCGGGATGATCGCGGTGGTGGTGAACGCCATGAACAAGGCGTACTTCCTGCGCGAGAACGATCCGGTGTTCAACGGCTACGTGGTGAAGATCACGGGAGACTCGATCATCTTCAAGGAGACCATCCCGGACAAACTGGGCAAGCCGTTCACGCGGGAAGTGACCAAGAGGATCATTACGCCGGCGGTGTAAAGGTCCGGCGGCATGGGGCCGGCGGATGCCGGCGGGCAAGAAGAATTTTGGGAGAGAGTTCACGGGGCGAGCCGAGGCAAGCCCGTGGGGAGAAGCGAAATGCGAAAGCAACTGCTGGGTGTTTTCCTACCGCTGCTGGTGATGGTGCTGTTTGCAGCGGCTGAGACGCAGAGCACGGGCACCGAGGCCAGCCCGCACGCCGCGCTGCAAAAGGTCAGCGTGGTGCGCGGCCAGGACGGGATCAGCGTGGAGATCACAGCGCGCGGGCAAGTGGCGCCGCAGCTGAGCACGCTGGACCGGCCGGAACGCGTGGTGCTGGACCTGCCCAACACGGTGATGGCGACCGCACAGAGCCATATCAGCGTGGACAGCGAAGGCGTCAAGGGCGTGCGCGTGGGCATGGATGGCCAGAAGCCTCCGACGACGCGCGTGGTGGTCGACCTGGAGCAGGCCTGCCGCTACGAGCTGGTGCCCGGCAGCGACCATAAGCTGGTTCTGAAGCTGCGCCCCGCGGCAGCCCAGGCGGCCAAGAAGCCCGCCAAGGCTCCGGTGGTCACGGCGGCGGTTGCACCGGCCCGTCTGGTGGTCAAGAAGGAAGTAGCCACGGCCAGGCCGGAAGCAGTGCCGGCCCCGGCGGTAGTGGTCCCGGCAGCGGAGAGCAAGCCGGCGGCGAGCGCTTCCTCGGCGACTGACTACGTGTTTGTTGAGCCTTCCTACAAGCCGAAGGACGCGACGGCGACGGCGGAGAACAAGCCGGCAACGATCGCGCCCCCGGCGCGTGTGATGGAAGCGGCTGCCAAGTTCTCGGAAAAGCCCGAGGGCAACCTGCTGCCCACGCCCAGCGCCTCCATGCAGGCGGAGGCGGCAGCTCCCCAGCCGGCGGTGAACATGGCCGCCGAGCAGAAGGCGCAGATGGAGCAGCATCACGCCATGACCGGCCCCAAGTACACCGGCGAGCCCATCTCGGTGAACCTGAAGGACGTGGATCTGAAGGATTTCTTCCGATTGATCCACGAGATCAGCGGGCTCAACGTGGTACTGGATCCCAACGTGAAGGGGACCCTGACCATCGTGCTCGATGACGTGCCATGGGACCAGGCGCTGGACATCGTTCTGAAGAACAATGCCTTAGCGCGGCAGCTGGATGGCAATGTATTGCGCATCGCGACCATGGAGACCCTGCGCAAGGAAGCCGAAGCGCGCCGGGCGCAGCAGGAAGCGGAAGCTCTGGCCGTGGACAAGGTGACGGTCACTCGCTTCCTCAGCTATGCCCATTCCAAGGACGTTGTGCCCACGATCAAGAAATTCCTCACCCAGCGCGGCGATGTGATCTCTGACGATCGCACCAATGCGCTGATCATCTCCGACATTCCCAACGTCATGCCGGCGATTGACCGCCTGCTGACCCAGCTCGACCGCAAGACGCAGGAAGTGGAAATTGAAGCCCGCGTCGTAGCTGCCACCCGCAGCTTCGCGCGCGACATCGGCACCCAGCTCGGCTTCGGGTGGGGCAACGGACATACGGCAGTGGGCGGCGCCTCCAGCGTCGGCACCACCCCGACCCAGGTCAACGGACTGAACCCCGGTTACATCACGGTGGGCGGATCCTCGACGACGGCCGGGACCCAGATTCCGCTGTTCTCCAACCTGCCGGTCACCAGCCCAACCAGCGGCCTGACCTTCATCAACGCCAGCAACAACGCCCGGATTGACTTCATCCTCACCCTGGCGGAGTCGCGCGGCTTGCTGAAGATCCTGTCGCGTCCGCGGGTGGTTACGCAGAACAACATCCAGGCGCTGGTTCGCCAGGGCGTGCGCGTGCCCATCGTGACCCAGGCGCAGTTGGGCGGCCCCCCGACCGTGACCTACGTGGATGCGTTCCTGCGGCTGACCGTAATTCCGCAGATCACCTCAGAAGGCACCATCTTCCTGAACGTGGACGTGGAAAACACCACGCCAGACTTCGGGCGCACGGTGCAAGGCAACCCCACCCTGATCACGCAGCAGGCCACCACCCAGGTGCTGGTCACCGACGGTGGCACGGTGGTGATCGGCGGCGTCATCCAGACCCAGAACTCGATCAACGTCCTGCAGGTGCCGTTGCTGGGCGACATCCCGATATTCGGCAACCTGTTCAAGCGGCGCACGGTCAACACCTCCAACCAGGAGCTGATCTTCTTCATCACGCCGCGCATCATTCAGACCTAGCACAACGTAGCCGTACCGCAAGCCGCCGGCTTCCCAAACCAGGGGGCCGGCGGTTGTGTTATTGGAAGAGCGCCTTTCTGCGCCGGCTTTCCTTTCGCTGACCCCTTTTCCAGCCCGCGAGTTGAGCAACCCGGCAATGGCCATTTAGAATTCCGCATCTCCTACCGGAGGTGTGGAATGAAAATTGGCTTTGCTCTCGGTAACATTGGTCCCATCGGGACGGCGGAGGCCGTCTCGAAGATTGCGCAGCGCGCCGAAGCTTTAGGCTACGACAGCCTGTGGACGGTGGATCGGCTGCTTTGGCCGGTCAAGCCGCAGACCCCCTATCCTGCCACTCCCGACGGCTCACTGCCCGAGCCTTATAAGCATGTCCTCGATCCGCTGGACGCTCTGACCTTCGCTGCGGCGCAGACCAGGAAGATTGCTCTGGGCACCAGCGTGCTCGATATCCCTTACTACAACCCGGTGGTTCTGGCCCGGCGTTTAAACGCCATTGACGTCTTCTCCAACGGCCGGCTGCGCGTGGGTTTCGGCCTGGGCTGGTCACAAGACGAAATGGATGCCACCGGCGCGGACATGAAGAAACGTGGCGCCATGGCCGACGAGTTCCTGCACGTGCTCAAGTTGATCTGGACCACCAACCCGGTGGAGTTTCACGGGAAGTTCTACCGCGTGCCGAAGTCCTACATCGGCCCCAAGCCGGTGCAGAAGCCCCATCCGCCTATTTATCTGGCGGCCTTTGCCCCGGCTGCACTGAAGCGCCTGGCAGTCATGGCAGACGGATGGAACCCGGTGGGCGTCCCGATAGCCGGCATGGAGCAAATGTTTGGGGCGATCAAGCAGATGGCCAAAGAAGCAGGACGCGATCCGGCAGCGCTGGCAATGGTGGTGCGCGCGAACCTGGAGATCACAGACAAGCCGCTGGGCAAAGAGCGCTTCATATTCTCCGGCACGAGCGAGCAGATCAAGGAAGACATTGCGGGATGCCGGCAGATTGGAGCGCACGAACTATTCTTCGATCCCACCTTTATGCGGGGAGCGCAGGTGCTGGATAGATGGCTGGCGATCATGGAGCGGGTGCGCGGGTTGATCTAGCGGAGGGCATAGCTCGCTGTCCTTAGTGGTTAATTCTCCGACGATGAATAGACCACGGAGGACACTGAGGAGAAGCTACAATCTGCCCCAGGAAGTAATGCGCTCGGCAGCAATCCGCAGGATGGGGGCCTCATCGGGAAGCATGCCCGCGGCATACTGCGGATACTTTGCCCGCAGCTCCCGCACCACCCTGGCGCGCTCGGCTCGGGCCGATTTGGCCAGCAGCTTGGCCTTCCCACGCACCATCACATACCAGAGCCGTTCCCAGTCATCATCGTAGTGGTCGATGAGCAATGCGACCTGCGGTGCTGCCCGAACGTTGCGCAGCCGGGCTAGATTCTCGGGTGCGACTCGCTTCGGCTTGCGGTCCACGGCGGTGTAGAAGGCGGAACCGAGCTGCACAAAGCAGACCGGCACAAGATGCGGCCGGTGGTTTGCGTCCAGGGTCGCCAAGCGGGCAACCCGCGCCTCGCGCAGCTTTGTCCGGATGGCATTTGAAATCGTCTTTGGCTTGCCCGGCATGGTGTGGCCTCAATTGCACCGCATTCGAAGTTCGAGTGCAAGTGACAGCCAGCCGCTGTGGTTGGTTAGCATCGACATCAGTGGGTTGGTAGACTTTCAGGGATGGACTATCGGGGTCGTCTTCAGCGTTTGCGGCAAGTCCTCCGGCAGCACAGGCTCGATGCCCTGCTAATTACCCATCTGCCGAACCTGAGGTACCTCTGCGGCTTTACTGGCAGCGCGGGCGCACTGCTGGTGTCCGACAACGCTGCCGTTTTCGTCAGCGACGGGCGCTATAAAGCACAAGCCCGTGCCGAAGTGCAGAGCGCGCGTGTATTGATTAGCCCAAAGTCCCCGCTGGTGGCAGCAGCAGAATGGCTGAAAGCCAAGCGGAAGAAGGGGCGCCACAGCCGCCCTGGCAAGCTGGGTATCGAAGCCGAACACCTGACGGTCGCCGGACGCAGGCGAATTGCAGAGGTTCTTCCCTCTGGCGTTCGGCTGAAGGCAGCTCCGCCCCTCGTCGAACAGGCCCGGATGGCCAAAGATGCGGAAGAGATCGAGCGCATTCGGGCCGCCGTCCTGTTAGGCGCGAGACTCTTCGACAGAGCGCTACAGACCATCCGCCCTGGAGTGAAGGAAGCCGAGGTCGCGGCGGAGATTGAGTACGCCGCGCGCCGTGCCGGCGCTGAGCAGATGTCGTTTGAGACTATCATCGCCGCCGGGGAACGCTCGGCGCTGCCTCACGGGCGGGCGTCGGAGGCGCCCATCCCGGCCCAGGGATTCGTGGTCTGCGACTTCGGTGTTATACTCGCTGGCTACTGTTCCGATATGACCCGCACCCTGTACGTGGGTCGTCCTACAGACGAGGCCCGCAACGTGTACGAGACGGTGCGGGAAGCGCAACAAGCCGCGGTGTCCGCAGTCCGGCCCGGGGTGAGCGTTGGCGAGGTCGACCGGGCGGCCCGCAAACTACTGCAGAAGAACAAGTTAGGTCGCTATTTCACGCACTCGACGGGGCATGGAGTGGGGTTGGAGATTCACGAAATACCCCGGGTGGCGGCCGGACAGACCGAGATCCTGCGTCCTGGAATGGTCATCACCATCGAGCCCGGAGTGTACATCCCGGGAAAATGGGGAGTGCGAATCGAGGACATGGTTGTGGTTACGGAACGGGGGTGCGAAGTTCTAACGCCCACCGGCAAAGAACTGATCGCGATTGCTTGAAGCGGGCAGCTGGCGACTGCCGTTTGCCTTTCCCAGACGATGAACCAGAAAGAGCTCAAGGAACTCATCGAGTTCCTAATCGAAAAGGACATAACCGAGTTCGAACTGGAACGCGGTGATGTCAAAGTGCGCATTAAGCGCGGGGCGGCTTCCGAAGGCCTTGCGGGAAGTGATGCGCGCTTTTTCGCGGTGCACGCTGCGCCACCTGCTGCTGCCGGGGGAGCGGCCGCGCCCACAGTTGGCGCTCCACCGCCGACTCCTCATCCGCCCCCGCTAAAGGAAGCCGTCGCTGAAGCTGGCGAGGAGCTGCACATGGTGCGGTCTCCCATCGTCGGCACCTTCTACGAGGCGCCTTCCCCGGGAGCGCCCCCATTCGTGAAGCCGGGCGACACGGTCGAAGTGGGCCAGGTGTTATGCATCGTGGAAGCTATGAAGTTGATGAACGAGATTGAGTCGGATGTGGCCGGCGAGCTGGTGAAGAAACTGGTGGCCAACGGTCAGCCCATCGAATATGGGCAGGACCTGTTCGCCATCCGGCCGCGGAAGTAGGCGTCTGGGGGAATGGCATCGGGGCGCGCTGGGCGCGCCTTTTTTTGTGTAATTCGCCTATGGGAGCGTGAGGGAGCGAGCAGCCGGCGGCATGCCGGCGCGACGTCAGCATGTTCAAGAAGATTCTGATTGCAAACCGCGGCGAGATCGCTCTGCGGGTGATCTGTGCCTGCAAGGAGCTCGGAATCCGCACCGTGGCGATCTACAGCGAGGCCGACCGCAACTCCCTCCATGTCCGTTTCGCTGACGAAGCCATCTGCATCGGGCCGCCGCAGTTGGCGCAGAGTTACCTCAACATTCCCGCGGTCATCAGCGCGGCGGAGATCGCCAATGTGGACGCCATCCATCCTGGATATGGGCTGCTGGCTGAGAACGCCAACTTCGCGGAAGTGGCCGAGACCTGCAACATCAAGTTCATTGGCCCGCCGCCCGAGATCACCCGCTTGATGGGGGAAAAAGAAAAAGCGCGGGCGGCGATGAAGAAGGCCGGGGTGCCGATTTTGCCGGGGTCGGAGGGGATTCTGGCCAATGAAGACGAAGCCCTGGAGTGGGCGCGGCAGGTCGGGTTCCCGGTCATCATCAAAGCGTCCGCCGGCGGAGGCGGACGCGGCATGCGCATTGTGCGCAATGAAGAAGCCCTGCCGGACTTGTTCAAGGCGGCGCAATCGGAGGCCGCGGCCGCCTTCGGCAATGGCGACCTTTACATGGAGAAGTTTATCGAGCGGCCGCGGCACATCGAGTTCCAGATTCTCGCCGACCAGTACGGCAACGTGGTCAGCCTGGGGGAACGCGAGTGCTCCATCCAGCGGCGGCACCAGAAGCTATTGGAAGAATCGCCCTCCACGCAGATGTCGCCCGAATTGCGGCAACAGATCGGCGATGTGCTGAGCCGTACTCTGTCGGAAATCGGCTACGTGAATGCCGGCACGATCGAGTTCCTGATGGACGAAGACCGGCGGCTGTATTTCATCGAGATGAACACCCGCATCCAGGTGGAGCACCCGGTCACCGAAATGGTCACCGACGTGGACCTGGTGAAAAGCCAGATTCTGCTGGCTGCCGGTGAGCGCATGGAAGACGTGCTGCATGGCCCCATCGTGCATCGCGGCCACGCCATCGAATGCCGCATCAACGCGGAGCATCCGGAGAAATTCACGCCTTCGGCGGGGAAAATAACGGCATTCCATCCGCCCGGCGGGACGGGCGTGCGCATTGACACTGCAGCCTACGCCGAAGGTGTCATTCCGCCCTACTATGATTCGCTGATTGCCAAGCTCGTGGTGCGGGGAAAAGATCGGGAGGAGGCTCTTTCGCGCATGGGGCGCGCGCTGGAGATGTTCATCGTGGAGGGCATCTTCACCACCATTCCGCTGCATCGGAAGATTCTGGCGGATCCGGATTTTCGGGCGGGGAGATTCGATACCACCTTCATAGAACGATTCCTGCAGAAGAATGAGAAGGCGAAGGCTCCAGCATAGATTGTCCAATGAACGCCCCCATAAGAACCATAGACGATCTTCCTCAGTTTTATGTCCTCAAGATGGATGCCTTGCAGTCTGAAGAACCCTCTTCTGTTGAAACCATGATCGTCGGCAGGTTTGACCGAACAGAGGGTGTGAGTGAGGGGAATTGCCATATGCTCACATCAGATGGTGAGGTTTTGGTCGGCCTATTTGGCATGCTGACGTCACTGGTGACGTCCGAGAAGACAGCAGTATTTCGCACCAGCGAGGAGGATATTCCGCCGATTGTAGGACGAAAACTCCCGTATCTTCATTCTCCCTGGAAACCGCACCACATCTGGATGGTCGATGAGCGATGGAAGTGGAAAAGAACAATCTTCCAAAGCTCAGATGCGGTAAGTCGTCGAATCACAGCCGACGACGTGAGCATCGTCGAAGGCAAGGAAGTACGATGTTGGATCGAGATCAAGAAGGCTGGCGACACGAGCGGGAACTCACGATACTATCCAGTGTTCGCTGATGGCCGGGTTGATCTTCCCGGGGCCCAAGCGGATGGGATTATCCCCGGCGGATGGGACCATGAGCATTGTGAAATCTGCAACTCCAACATAAATGTGAACGCAGAAGGCTATTTAGATTTGGGTGAACATTGGCTGTGCGAACCGTGCTATGACAAGTACGTCAAGAACCATGACCTTTCATTCTTGACCCCATGAGCTTAGTACCACACCTCTATGCCATTCTGGACACGGGATTCTTTGGTAGCCGTAACGCGTTATTTTCGGCCGCTGACGAGTTGCGGACAGCGGGTGTGAAGATCGTCCAATACCGCAACAAGACAGGCAGTGCCCGCCGGATGCTGGAACAGGCCCTGGAGCTGAGACGCCGGGTCGGCAGTTCCGTCAAACTCATCATGAATGACCGAGCCGACCTCTGCCTGGCCGCGGGGTTTGATGGAGTGCATGTGGGGCAGGATGACTTATCGCCGGAAGGAGCCAGGAAAGTCATCGGGGACAAGCTCTGGCTGGGAGTTTCCACCCACAACCCGGAGCAAATTGCGGAGGCGGACCAGACTTCCGCGGACTACCTCGCCATCGGCCCGGTCTTTTTCACCTCCAGCAAGCTCAATCCGGATCCCATCATCGGCCTTGAAGGGGTGCGCCGTGCCCGGTCGCTGACCCGCAAGCCGCTGGTGGCGATCGGCGGAATCACGCGGGCAAACTGCGGTTCGGTGATTGAGGCGGGAGCGGACTCGGTGGCGGTGATATCCGATCTGTTACGGGAGCCCCGCAAATCAGCAGAGGAATTCTTGCGCGTGTTAGGGTAAAGTCTTAGCACCCGTAGCGCCGCCGTCCCGGCGGCTGCCGCTGGGGCGTCTCGCCCCTGCAGCGACGGCGGGACGCCGTCGCGACTGCCGGCACGATGCCGGCGCTACAAACTCTATGAGCACCGAGACGAAGCCCCCCACTCCGGTCACCGCGGTCAGCGACTGGGAAATTCATCGCCAACAGGATACGGAACTGGTCAAAGGCCTGGGCCTGACCAGCGCCACCATGCTGGTCATGGGCTCCATGATCGGCTCCGGCATCTTTATTGTGTCGGCGGAAATCGCCCGCGAAGTGGACTCTCCGGCATTGCTGATTCTGGCGTGGGTGGTGACCGGCTTCATGACCATCGTGGGCGCCCTGAGCTATGGCGAACTTGCCGCCATGATGCCGCGCGCCGGCGGCCAGTATGTCTACCTGCGGGAAGCGCTCGGGCCGCTCTGGGGATTCCTGTATGGCTGGACGCTGTTCCTGGTGATTCAGACGGGGACGATTGCGGCGGTTGGCGTCGCCTTCGGGAAATTCCTCGGTGTCTTTCTCCCTTCGATTTCTTCGTCCAACTGGATCCTGCATTTCTGGAAGGTGCCACCCATTCCCATCGGCCCCATGGTTCTGGGAAACATGGACGTGGGATTGAGCACGCAGAACCTGGTGGCGATTCTCGTAGTCGTGCTGCTCTCAGTGATCAATATCTTTGGGATCAAGACGGGCGCTTTCATCCAGAATATCTTTACCTTCGCTAAGGCCTCCGCGCTGTTCGGGTTGGTGCTGCTCGGTTTGTTCATCGGACGCAATGCCCAAGCACTGGCGGCGAACTTCCATGGAAATTTCTGGCACAACGCCGGACTGGGCGCGCAACACGTGATCCAGGTCGGGGTGGGCGGCCCGATGGTGCTCGTGGGCACGCTGACGATTCTGGCCGTCGCCCAGGTTGGATCCCTGTTCTCGGCTGATGCCTGGAACAACGTGACCTTCACCGCGGGAGAAGTGAAGAATCCGCACCGCAATCTGCCCCTGTCCTTGGCGCTGGGCACGGGCTTCGTGATTGCTCTCTACATCGGCTGCAACTTCATCTACCTGAACGTCCTTCCTCTGGATGGCGTGGCCAACGGAGCTACAGTTCTGGAACGCGGCATCAAGTACGCCACCGAGGACCGGGTGGCCACGGCCGTCCTCACCCAGATGTTCGGAGCGCTGGGCGGATTCCTCATGGCCGCCGCCATCATGCTCTCCAGCTTTGGCTGCAATAACGGGCTCATCCTGTCGGGCGCACGGGTCTACTACGCCATGGCCAAGGACGGTTTGTTCTTCCGCAAGGTGGCCAAACTGCATCCTACGTACAAGACTCCGGCCGTCTCCCTGATGGTACAAATGGTGTGGACGTGCGTGCTTTGCATCTCGGGCACTTACGGGCAGTTGTTGGACTATATCGTCTTCGCGGTATTGGTGTTTTACATCCTCACGATTGTTGGGCTGTTTGTGCTGCGACGCACACACCCCGAGGCCGAGAGACCCTACCGGGCCATCGGCTACCCCGTGCTGCCAGCCATTTACATTGTGATGGCGTTGTTTATTGATGTCGTGTTATTACGCTATAAACCGCAGTACACTTGGCCCGGGCTGATCATCGTGCTGGTAGGGATTCCCGTGTACTATTTGTGGTCACGGCGCTCGGGTGCGGCGACGGCAGGAGCGACCGTTCCATAATTTAAGGAGAAACCAATCGGATGGCCAACCTTCTGGCAACCAAACCTCTGGAGATGATCCTGACCGAGTCGAGGGAAGAAGGGGAACACTCGCTCAAGCGGGCGCTCGGTCCGACCAACCTCATCACCCTGGGAATCGGAGCCATCATCGGCGCCGGTATCTTCGTGCTCACCGGAGCCGCCGCCGCCCAGTACGCCGGCCCGGCGATTGTGCTCTCGTTCGTTCTTGCCGGTATTGCCTGTGCCTTTGCCGGACTGTGCTATTCCGAGTTCGCCTCGCTGATCCCCATCGCCGGCTCCGCCTACACCTACGGCTACGCGACGCTGGGGGAGATTTTTGCCTGGATCATCGGTTGGGACCTCATTCTGGAATACGCCTTCGGCGCCGCCACAGTGGCCTCGGGGTGGAGCGGGTACTTCAACAGCTTCCTGCAGGATTTCGGCATCCATATACCGCCCGCCCTGACGTCCACGCCGGGAACCGACATGGTGATGTACAACGGACGCTGGGAGCGACTGGCGACCATTCTGCCGACACTGAAGGTTCACGGCGTCGATCCTGCCGCCCTGCCGCACGTGCAGGGCAGCTTTAACCTGCTGGCATTTCTGGCCATTGCCGTGGTCACCACCATTCTGGTCATCGGCATCAAGGAATCAGCGAACCTGAACTCAGCCATCGTGATTGTGAAGGTCGCCATTGTCCTGACGTTTATCGCCATCGCCAGCGCGTTTGTGATGAAACATCCTGATGTGGCAGCCGGCAACTGGCATCCTTTCGTCCCACCGAACACCGGGGAATTCGGGCACTATGGCTGGTCGGGGGTGGCGCGCGGCGCGGCCGTAATTTTCTTCGCGTACATCGGATTTGACGCGGTCTCCACCGCCGCGCAGGAGGCCAAGAAGCCGCAACGCGACATGCCCATCGGCATCCTTGGATCGCTGGTGATTTGCACCATCCTTTACATCCTGGTGTCGGGACTTTTGACTGGGGTGGTTTCTTACACCACGCTGAACGTCCCCGATCCGGTCGCAGTAGGAATCGACCATACCGGCGTGCGCTGGGGCAGCTTCCTGGTGAAGCTGGGAGCGATCGCCGGGCTGGGCAGCGTGATGCTAGTCATGTTGCTGGGCCAGTCGCGGGTGTTCTTCTCCATGTCGCGGGACGGCCTACTGCCGGCTTGGGCGGGCGCCGTGCATGCGCGCTTCCGCACACCCTGGATTTGCAGCATCACGGTGGGGATTTTCGTCGCGATTTTTGCTTCCCTGATTCCCATTGGGATTCTGGGCGAACTGGTGAGCATCGGCACCCTGCTGGCGTTCGTGATCGTCTGCGCCGGGGTTTGGATCCTGCGCGTGCGGCGGCCACAACTGGAGCGTCCTTTCAAAACGCCCTGGGTCCCCTTTGTGCCGATCATGGGAATCCTGGTTGCCGGATTGATGATGGCCAGCTTGCCGCGCGACACCTGGTTGCGCCTGATCGTATGGCTCATTATCGGTATGGCCATCTACTTCGGCTATGGAAGGCACCACAGCCGGGTGCAGGCAGGCACGACCGTTCCGGAGCCCAAGGCCCCGAAGGTGATGGCGGACTGAGACCCGTCGATAGCCTGCAGCGGTCTGGTGAAAGGGCCTTCCGCACATACGCGGAAGGCCGTTTTGTCTTATAGTCAACGCTGCAGTGTGGTCGTTAGTCGTTCGTCGTTGGTCGTTAGCCAGCATCTGTGCGACGAACGACAAACGACTAACGACCATCATGAGCGCTTTTCGCAACCTCCGCCTGATCGGTCTCGCCCTGGTCGGGGTAATGCTCATCGGGACCGCCGGCTACCACTTCATCGAAGGCTGGCCCTGGTTTGATGGCTTCTACATGGTGATCACGACGCTGACCACCATTGGCTACCAGGAAACCCATCCGCTCTCCCACGCCGGGCGGGTGTTCAACGTCTTTGTCATCTTCACCGGGGTGGCCCTGGTGTTTCTCGCCATCGGGACCCTGACCCAGGCTTTGCTAGAATTCGAGCTGCGGAACTTCTTCGGCAGGCGGCGCATGGAACGCGACATCGAGCGGCTCTCTGGGCATTACATCATCTGTGGAGCGGGGCGCGTGGGACGCAGCGCCGCACGAGAACTGGCACGCAAGCCGGTGCCGTTTGTGCTGATCGAGCAGAACGAAGGCAAGGCAGCGCGTTATGGAGGCGATTGGCTTACGATGATTGGCGACGCCACCCAGGAACAGACGCTGCGCCAGGCGCACATCGAGCGCGCGCGAGGCCTGGTTGCCGCTACCACCACCGATGCGACCAACCTCTACATTGTGCTGACTGCTCGGGGGCTCAATGCCAAACTGAAGATCATTGCCCGGGCCAGCGAAGAAGACGCGGAGAAGCACCTCCTCAAAGCGGGCGCTGATTCTGTAGTCTCCCCCTACCACTTTGCCGGGCAGCGCATCGCGCAGTCCTTCCTGCGTCCCCACGTGGTCAGCTTTCTAGACACGGCGACCACACATCTCGGCATGGACCTGGAGATCGGCGAGATCTGCGTCGGCCGGGAGTCGTCGTTTGCCGGCAAGACGATTGAGACGTCGCGCATTCGCCAGGATCGCGGTGTCATCGTCCTGGCCATCAAGCGCGGCGACGGCATGCACTTCAGTCCTTCGCCCGAGGATCGCATTGAGCCGGGCGATTACCTGATCGCTATGGGCGAACCTTCCCAACTGCGACAACTGGAACAGATGGCAGCGGCGCGGGTATGAAGATCGTCCTCCATAGGCCGTGTGGGGACGGGCGCCCCTTCGGCTACACTCAGGGCAGGCTCGCCCGTCCAACCGGGCGAAGCGGGACCGCCGGGATTGATCCCGCATGAAAATTGTCACCGCAGCCGAGATGCGTGAGATCGATCGCGTCACCAGCGAGCGCTTCGGCGTGCCTTCGCTCACGCTCATGGAGAACGCCGGCTTGGCGGCGGCGGAGTTCGTGCTCGCGCAATATTCCTCGGCGCGTCGTGTCGGCATCGTCTGCGGCAAAGGCAATAACGGCGGTGACGGTTTTGTCGCCGCCCGCAAGCTGGAGCAGGCCGGCAGGGAAGTGCGCCTGTTGCTGCTGGCGGAGCCGTCGGAACTGCGCGGCGACGCCGCCGAGATGTTCAGCAAGCTTCGTCTGCCCTACGTCGTAGCGCGTTCCGGAGAAGAACTAAAGGGCGAGAAAGCCCACGCGGTTTTTCAATCCGACGTGCTGGTGGACGCGATCCTGGGGACGGGTTTTCGACCGCCGGTGAGCGGCCTCTACGGCGAAGCGATCGCGCTGTTGAACGCCAGCGAAGCCCCGATAGTGGCGATGGACATTCCTTCCGGGGCCGATGCCGACGTTATGGGCGGACAGACCGGTTCAGTGGCCCGGGCGGATGGAGTGGTCACGTTTACGGCCCCGCGTCCGGCCCACATATTCGGCTTGCTGACCGCAGGACCGACTGTAGTTGCGCCCATCGGTTCGCCTGAGGATGCGATCGTGTCCTCGTTGCAGCTCAATGTGATCACCCCGCGAGAGGTGGCGCCGCTGATCGCGCCACGCGCTCCCGCTGCCAACAAAGGAAACTTCGGGCATGTGCTGGTGATTGGCGGATCGGTTGGCAAGGCGGGCGCGGCAGCGATGGCGGGAATGTCAGCGTTGCGCGCGGGAGCAGGCTTGTCCACCGTGGCGACTCCCAAGTCGGTGCTGCCGACGGTGGCCAGTTTCCATCCCGAGGTCATGACGGAACCGCTGGAAGACACTGAAACCGGCAGCATCTCCATGCGCGCCTTGGAGTACGGTCGAGTGGACAAACTGGCCGAGGGCAAGAGTGTGCTTGCGGTTGGCCCGGGAATCTCCCGCCACGCGGAGACGGCGGAGTTCGTGCGTACGATAGTCACGAAATACAAGATCCCCATCGTCCTGGACGCCGACGGCCTAAACGCCTTTGAGGGCCGTGCCAAAGAGTTGCGCGGCAAGGGGCGCACACTGGTGATCACGCCCCATCCGGGGGAAATGGCGCGGCTCACAGATTCCACGCCCACCGCGGTGCAGCGCGACCGCCTGAATGTGGCCAGAACCTTTGCCCGCCAACACGAAGGCATTGTGGTGCTAAAAGGCCACCGCACGCTCGTCGCCCAGCCGGACGGGACGGTATGGGTGAACACGACGGGAAATCCCGGCATGGCGACTGGGGGAACTGGCGACATTCTTACGGGAATGGTGGCCGGCTTCATGGCACAGAATCCTAGCCAGGTGATGGAAGCCGTGATTGCCGCGGTTTACCTCCACGGCCTCGCTGGAGACATAGCTCGGGAGAGCGTGGGTGAGCAATCGCTGGTGGCCACCGATCTGGTACGGGCTCTCCCGGAAGCCATGCGGCGTACGCGGGCAGCGGCGGCCACGCCGGGCCACCTCGTCACGATCTCCGGCTAAGCGATGTACAACCGGACATTGGCTAGATTGCCAACAATTCCATCCCTTTGCTAACTGGGTAATTAGCGTAACCTCGCGCTCCCGGCCGCATTCGAATCCGGACAAGTGCTTCGGTAATCTGTCGGGAACCCCACGGAAGTGCCATAGTTACCTTGCTATGACCCACTTCCCCCAACCGCACCCACAGCGACGCGCCCCGCGAATCCAACTCGGGGGCTCAGTTCCCGCCCTGGTCATGCTGGAAGATGGCGGACGCGCCAAAGGCAAACTTCAGACGATCTCGGTGACTGGCGGCCTGTTGCGTTTGGCCAAGGCGCTCGAGCAGGGCGACTTTGTCGAGGTCGCATTCCAGACGCAGTCGGGGCCGGTGCACGGCATGGCCGAAATGCTGGTTCCCATGCGGGCGACCGACGGTGTGCTGCAACCCTTCCGCTTCGTGGCCTTGGGCGACGACGATCACCGCGTGCTGCGCATGGTGGTGGACTCGGTGACCGACCGCAGCTTCCTGGGAATCCGCTCCAGCCAGTGGACGGCGTCGAAGACGCAGTGAGGGTGCTCTGAGCCATACCCCGCCGCCAGGCGAGGACGCTGTCGCTATACTGGTCTCGTACCAGTATGTCCAGCCAGGAATTCACTACGCACTCAGAAGACGAGACCATTGCGCTTGGGCGCAGATTGGCGCATGCCCTTGTTCCGCCCAAGCTGGTCGTGCTGCGCGGAGAGTTGGGTGCGGGGAAGACCACATTGATCAAAGGCATTGCGGAGGGATTCCACGCCGCATCCGAGGAAGACGTCACCAGTCCCACCTTCACGCTGGTGCATGAATACCGCGGGCCGCAAGCGAACGTGTACCACATTGATCTTTATCGGGTGGATGCCGCGCGAGAGCTGGAGACGCTGGGCATCGACGATTTGATCTCCGAAAACAGCGTGCTACTGATTGAGTGGGGAGAGAAATTCGCCCGCTTCCAGCGCGAGCGGGACGTGGAGATCGCATTGGAGCGGCTGGGAGAAAACGAGCGAAGGATCAAAGTGGAGAGCCGCTGATTGTCTTTCTTTGCGTTCTTTGCGGTGAAGAGCTTTTGACGGCAAAGTTCGCGAAGGACTCGCAAAGGGCGCAAAGAGAGGCCCTCTAGAACCCCATGATGTTGTACCCGCA
>Ga0335070_10000756_pt1 | contig 36775 bp, 27 predicted proteins | sample Lox_Sample_13_FD_206722 | JGI IMG/M metagenome (GOLD analysis project Ga0335070, IMG submission 206722) | Soil microbial communities from Loxahatchee National Wildlife Refuge, Florida, United States - Lox_Sample_1.3 | ecosystem: Environmental > Terrestrial > Soil > Wetlands | place: USA... | reverse complement strand
ACAAGCCGGCGACGTGAATCACTTTCTTCCGGCTCCCTTGGCCGGAGGCAATACTAACCGACGAGCGTGGCACCTTCAAAACGTCTGCGAAAAATGCGATGCAGGCTTCGTTGGCCTTCCCCTCCACCGGCGGGGCAGTGAGGGAAAGTTTGAGGGCGTCACCAAGTTCGCCAGTGATGGCGTTCCGGCGGGCGCGAGGATGGACCTTGACGGCGAAGCTGCATCCGCTGACATTTTCATGGATCGCAATCATCCCGTTCCCAGAGGCGTCATCCTGAGCGAAGCGAAGGATCTGGCGCGGGGTGGTGCCGGCGATGGTGCGCGCAAGGTCCTTCGTCGGGCTGCGGCCCGCCTCAGGATGACGTCAACAGCAGAGAGGGCTTGGCTCACGGGCGCAGACGTTCCCCAAAAATCGCGGTCCCGACTCGCACGCACGTTGCCCCCTCTTCAATCGCCACCTCGAAATCGTGCGACATTCCCATGGAAAGCACCTCCATGCGGACCGCGGGCAACTTTCGCGCCGCGATCTGATCGCGAAGCTGGCGCAACTTCTGGAAGTACGGGCGCGCCTGTTGGGGATCCTCGGTAAGGGGAGGAATCGCCATCAGACCGCGGATTTCGAGGTGCTGCAGCTGCGGCGCAGCCTGGAGGATGTCTTCGAGCTCGCGCGAATCGGGCGCCACGCCGCTCTTGGCGAGTTCGCCGGCAAGGTTCACTTCCAGCAGCACCATCATTTTCTTTTCGAACAACTGGGCGGAGGCGTTGAGCTTGTGCGCCAGGCGCAGGGAGTCCACCGAGTCCACCGCGGCGAAATACTCGGCGGCTTTGGCGGTCTTGTTGGTCTGCAGGTGCCCGATCATGTGCCACTCGGCCCCGGCCAGATCGCGGAGGAATTCTGCCTTGTCGGCAAAGTCCCGCACGCGATTCTCGCCAAACAGCCGGATCCCGGCGTGGTAGGCTTCGCGGATGGGATCGGGCGGCACGGTCTTGGTCACCGCCATAAGCGAAATGTCTTCAGGCTTGCGCCCCGCGCGAGGAGTGGCGGCAGCGATTCGCTCGCGGACCCGGGCGATATTGTCAGCAACCGACATCAAGGGGATTTAACCACAGGGGACACCAAGGACACAGAGGAATAAAGAATGCAGAAGCAGGGCATAGATTTGTGCCTTGCTTCTGCATTCTGATCTTTCACATGATCGCCGTCGGCGGCGCCGGATCTTCGGGCCTGCCGGCGTTGGCCAGCGGCACGCGGATCATCACCGCCACTATGACCGCCAGCGCGATCAGCGAGACCACAAACGGAACGGTCCACTTGAAGAGGGTGACGTCGTGCCCGGTCCCGACCAGGCCGGCGATCACCAGTCCACACAGAGCCTCTCCGGCGATCAGTCCCGACGCCGTCAGCACCCCGGCGTTGTCCACCCGCGCCTTCTGGGCATCGTTGAAGCCGCGTTTGTCGCGCAGTTTGTCGGTAATCCACCGGATCACGCCCCCGACAAAGATGGCGAAGGTGGTGCCCAATGGCAGATACATGCCGACGGCAAACAGCATGACACTCTTTACCTCGACCAGGATGGCGGCAAAGCCCAGCAGAATCCCCACGATGACCAGCGGCCAGGCCATATCGCCGCCTACGATGCCTTTGGAGAGCATGGCCATCAATCCAGCCTGAGGAGCGGGGAGCGCGGCGGTGCCGAAGTGATAGGCCTTGTCCAGAACCGCCAGCGGTACGAACAACACGAGAGAGGCGACAGCGATGCCGAACAGATCGCCGATCTGCATCTTCGCCGGGGTGCCCCCCAGGATGTGGCCCACCTTCAAATCCTGCAGCATTTCGCCGGCAACGGCGGAAGAAACACAGACCACCGCCGCTACGCCCAGCACAGCCGCCACGCCGCCAGTACCGGAGACTCCCAGCGCGACCATCAGCAGCGCCGCCACCACCAGGGTGCAAAGCGTCAGACCGGATACCGGATTATTCGACGATCCGATCATGCCGACCAGGTTGCCGGAAACTGCAGCGAAGAAAAATCCCAGGATGACCATGACGACGGCCGCCACCACGGCCCCGCTCAACACCTGCGATCCTGCCAGGTTCCCCGCACCTGCGATGAAGTAGTGGTAGAGGAAAATCATGGCCACCAGCACTGCCGCCACCCCGGCGAAGACCACCTTGGCATTCAGATCGCGCTCGGTGCGGTTGCTGGCAGCGTGTGCAGCAGCAGACTTCTTCAGGTCCGACACCGCGCGCTTCATGCCCACGGCAAGCTGTTTGCGCATGCGGAACAGCGTGTACGATGCGCCGACCAACATGCCGCCCACCGCGATGGGACGCACAACCGAGAAATAGATGGCGTTGGCCAGCAGGTCCCAGGAAATCGTTTGTCCCGCGGGAAGACTGGCCTGGATGTAGGGTCCGACCGTGAAGGTGAGGAGCGGAACCAGCAAGCCCCAGGCAAGCACGCCTCCAGCGAAGTTCAGCGCTGCCAGCCGGGGTCCAATGATGTAGCCCACGCCGAGGTAGGCTGGGCTGATGTCGGGGGCATTGAACAGGGTTGCGCCCCCGGTAACGGTCGTGGCCACGTTGGGATTGGTTCCGGTGCGCAGCAAGAGTTTCTTCCCCAGATTGCCAATCGTGACAGGGAATTCATTGCTCGGGTTGAAGACGTTGACCGCGCCCAACAGGTACATGAAGGCGCCAAAACCCATGTTGGCGAACAGAATCTTGGCCGCGCGGGAGCCCTGTTGTCCGGCCTTGTGGATCTCCGATGCCGCCACAGACTCGGGGAAGGGCAGTTCGGGATCTTCCACCATGACCCGCCGCAGCAGGGTCACAAAGAGGATGCCCAGAGTTCCCCCGATCACCATGAGCGCAACCGACTCCCAGTATCTGTCGGCGGTGAGACCGGTCCACAACCCGGCCATGACGAAGGCGGGAATGGTGAAGACCGCACCCGCGGCTACCGACTCGCCGATGGAGCCCACCGTCCGGGCGATGTTCTCTTCCAGCAGTGAGCCTTTCATCAGGCGCAGAATCGCCATGCCGATCACGGCCGCCGGATAGGTCGCGGCGATGGTCATGCCCGCTCGCAACCCCAAGTAAGCATTTGCGGAGCCCAGAATTCCAGTCATCACCATGCCAAGCAATAGCGCTCGGAAGGTGAACTCCTTCATTTCCATGGTCTCAGGCACATACGGCCGATACTTCTTTTGACCGGCTTCGTCCTTGGCGGTGGTTGGTGTGCTCATCAGTAAGATCCTCGCGATCAGCGCATTAGTGATAAGAACAGACGGCGCACGTTAGCACGCGGGCTGCCTGCTTTACAAGTGCGCCCGGCACCCAGTCCCCTTGCAACGCCCAGATCCCGCGTTATTAGTGAGATGCACAACTTGCGCAGCCTGGCCGGGTTTGCCATTACAATTAACCCATACCGTCCATCTCTGGCCGCGCATACGAGGAGCGCCAGTCATGCTCTCCAGGCAATTTCATTGTGCTAGGTGTGGCAGTTTTGTCGGGTATCGCTCCCGGCGCAGAGGTTGGCTGGAGAAATATCTTCTGCCGCCGCTGCTCCTGCGGCCGGTGCGTTGCGGGGACTGCTTCCGGCGGACCTATCATCTGATTTTCGTGCCGGTGCGAGAGCGTGACCAATCTCATCTGACCAATCAGGCGGTCGCCTAGACACTTCGGTACTCGGCTGGTCGTCCCTCCTGCGTTGCGTGCGGCGTGCCGTGCCGCTATACTGATGAGGATTCGTCCCGGTTGGAGCCCCCGTAGCACCGCCAGGGCGAGGGAGGCTCGTCTTCAGCAGTAGTATGTCCCCAACTCGGGCCACTGGGACCAAAGATAGCAAGGAGTTGGCGAAGCAAAGCTCGTTGGTCTCCTGGGCGGGCGATCTGGCCGAAAGCCTGTTCGCCACGCTCTTTCCGTCGGATTGCCGTGTCTGCGGTGCCCCCCTGCTGAAGATCTCCCGGCTGCCGGTATGCGAGGAATGCCTCTCCGCCATGCGCCCGATCGCCGGCGGCGTCTGTTCCGTGTGTGGTGAGCGCCTGGTAAGTCCTTATGCATTTTCTGGGCAGCACGGTGAGCCCCGATGCGGACTGTGCCGCCGGATGGAGCCACCGTTCGCCCGAGCTGCGGCCTACGGAAGTTACGATGGTGGGTTGCGCGAGCTCATCCACTTGTTGAAATATGAGCAGGTGCGGCCCGCCGCCAACGTGCTGGGGCGCATGCTGGCTGAGGTGATCGCCGGCCTGGAGCAGGGCTTCGGCGACAGCGCCGTACTCGTTGTACCCGTGCCTTTACATGCGCGCAAGCTGCGCCAGCGGGGATTCAACCAGTCGGAACTGATTGCGCAAGTCGCGCTCAAGCTTATGGCCCAGGGGGACCGCCTGGCGCTGCGTCCCAAGGGGTTGGAGCGCGTCCGCGAGACGCAGTCGCAGATCGGGCTCACTCGCCATCAAAGACGGGAGAACATGCACGGCGCGTTTATAGTGACAGAGCCGCACGAGGTTGCCGGACGCGAGGTTCTCCTGGTGGACGATGTGCTCACCACGGGCACGACGGCTTCGGAATGCGCGCGGATTCTACGGCGAGCAGGCGCAGCAAAAGTCTGGGTGGCAACCGTGGCGCGGACACTGAAGCACGAGGCCACGCTGGCCAGGCCGCAGGAAGATGTGGAGGCCGGCAAAGTGATGGCCGCCTTCGGATAGGGAATCGGTAGTTGGTCGCTGGTAGCTGGCGCGTAGTGCCCTCCGGTCAGCCACCAGCCACTCGTTACTATGTCAGGCAATTGGCACAACTCGGCAGTCAACCCGGGCCGGCAGCAGATGGTGCCGCCCATGCTGGCCACGCACCAGGACGGCGACGGCCATGCCCTGCATGCGCCGGTGCTGGTGTTGAACGCGTCTTATGAGCCGATCAACGTGTGCGCGGCCCGGCGTGCCATCGTGCTGGTGCTGAAGGGCGTTGCCATGACCGAGGAGGAGAACGGGCACTTCCTGCATGCTGCGCGCCTCGCACTGCGTGTGCCGTCGGTGATCCGGCTGCTGGAATATCGCCGCATCCCGCACCAGTCGCGGGCGCTCTCCCGCAAGAACATCCTGCTGCGCGATCGGAATACCTGTCAGTACTGTGGCGAAGTCCTGCCTTCGAGCGAGCTGACGCTCGACCACGTGGTGCCCCGCTCCCGCGGCGGCGCCTCCACCTGGGAAAATCTGGTGGCCTGCTGTCACCCCTGCAACCGGCAGAAGGGCAACCAGCTTCCCACCGAAGCCGACATGCGGCTGATGCGCGAGCCCCGCGCCTTCAACCTGCACACCAGCCGCCACATCATGCGGCTGATGGGTCGGTCGGACGATAAGTGGCGGAAGTATTTGTTCTACTGAAGCAGCCAGCACTCAGCATTCAGCATTCGGCCAAATCCCACCGCAGCGTCATCCTGAGGCGGGCGCTAGCCCGGCGAAGGACCTTGCGCGGGGCGGCGGGACTCTTACTCACGACGCCTGTCTTGGCCAAAGCCCGAGCTGATGCGCGCAAGATCCCCTTCGGCTTCGCTCAGGCAGGCTCTCGCCCGGCTAAAAAGCGCCGGCCTTCGGGATGACGCCAATAGGTTGTTTTGGCTGAATGCTGAATGCTGATCGCTACCTCTGCGGCGGCTGGGGCTGCTCCGGCGGCTTTTCGCCCTTCGGCACTTCCTTGCCCTCGTAGGTGATTTTCACGTTAGACCCGAACTGCTTGTAGTCGGTGTACTTGACGATTTCGCGAATGTGCACATCGCCCATCGAGAAATGCAGTTCGTCGTCAGCCTTGGTGTAGGTCGGGAACCAATACTTGCCATCGATCTGTTCGCGCCACGTGGTGAACTTGGGAAACAGGTTTTCCTGTCCCTTCTTCTTGCGAATATCGGGCACCGTCTTGCCATACGTCTTCACGATCTGAAGATCGTGATCGTCGACCCAGATGCGGCCCTGAAAGTAGCGCTTCTTGCCCACGATCTGTTTGGGGGCAATGTCAAACACATAGCAATGCAGCTCATCCTCCTGCTGCTGGCCCACGTAGAGAATGTCGTACTCGGGAATCTCATCGCTGGTGAGCACGAAGGGGAGGCGATGGCGGATGTCATCCAGGTCCTCCGGCGACATCGAGATCAAAGCTAGCGAACTCTGGGGCGCAAAAACCACGTTCTCAACACGTTTCCCCTGGTCGTCGAACAAAACGTCGAAGACCTCGTGGTACTCGCCGTTGTCGTCGGGCGTCTGCACCCTCACATCCTGCCGAAACGTGTAGCGGTCACGCGCTTCTTTGAACTCTTTCTCTTTGGCGGCGAACCGCTGAATGATCTGCTCAGGAGTGATTCCCTTGGGCTGGGACTTATCGAGGGGGCCCTCCTGGGCGAGCGCGGGCAGGGCTGCACAGAGAGTCAGGGCGGCGACCAGCCCCAGTAGGAATCGTTGGATGGATTTCATAGAGATTAGTCTAGCGAAAAACCAGGAGTGCAGTTACTGCCGCTCCCCCACTTTCGTGCCCTCTCCGCTCAGGGGGCCGGAGCAGGGGAGCTGCAGTTCTGCCTCTTAGTTAGATGCGGAGAGGGGGATGGGGTTGCCGGAAATAGCGCTTAGGAAAGCACGCATTCGCCCTACAGTAAAGGACGCCCCGAAGCCCGGTTCAGCCGTATGAAATCCGAACGGCTGAGTGCTAACGCTCCCCGCCCCAAACGTCATACAATGCTGTTTACCCAGAGCCCCAGTATGTCTCCGCTTCCTGACGATCTCGCCTCCCTTCACGACGACATGGTCGCCTTCATCGAGGGCCACGGCATGCGCCGCTTTCCCGGCTACATTGACTACGAAGAAGTGCAGTGCGTGATGTGGAAGACGGAGGACAATCCCGACAGCTGGAAGGATTTCGTCGAGCTCGCCAAGGCCGCGAACGCTCCCTTCCTGACCATGGACTCCTGGCGGCTGCAGCGTGAAGAGCTCGACGAATTGATCCAGCGCCTCTCCAACGCCGAGTTCACCAACGACGAGGACCTGGAGGACGCCCGCTGGCTGCGCACTTACGTAGGCAAGACCGGATTCGTGCAGCTCGGCTTCGCCCAACAGGGCGTCATGATGGTTTACGAGGCCTCCACCGAGTGGTACGACCGCTACCAGCGCATGATGGAACTGGCGGAGGACTTCGGCGGCATTCCCATCGACGAGCCCGATCAGGACGACGAGCCATAAATCATTTTAGATTTTTGATTGTCGATTTCAGATTGTTCGAGTGATAAGCGATTGGGAAGTTTGGGCTTTCAATCAACAATCTAAAATCATCAATCTGCAATCGTCTCATGCGTTGGCTGCTAAAGTCTGCCGATCCCGTCCAGGTTGACCGCCTCGCCACGGAACTGCGCGCCAACGCCGCGCTCCACCTCAATGACGGTGCGCTTGCCTCCACGCTGGCTCGCCTGCTGGTGATGCGCGGCATCACCGAGCCTGACACCGCCGAGCGTTTCCTGAGCCCTTCGCTCTCCCACCTGCACTCGCCTTACGCCATGCTCGGCATGAAAGCCGCCGTGGACCGTCTCGACGCTGCCATCGAGCGCAAAGAGGGCATCCTGATCTACGGCGACTACGACGTGGACGGCACCACCGCCATCGTCCTCCTCAAGACCGCCATCGAACTATGCGGAGGCGCCGCCGACTTCCACGTGCCCCACCGCATCCGCGAGGGCTACGGGATGAAGGACGACGTCATCGAGCGCGCCGCGGCTGCCGGCGTCCGCCTCGTCATCAGCGTGGACACGGGCATCCGCGCCTTCGCCGCTGCCGAAACCGCCCACCGCCTGGGCGTTGACCTGATCGTCACCGACCACCACCTTCCCGGACAGGAGGGCGTCCCCGCCGCGCTGGCCGTGCTCAATCCCAACCAGCCCGGCTGCGACTATCCCTGCAAAGCCTTGTGCGGCGCAGGTGTAGCTTTCAAACTCGCGCAGGCCCTGATGGAGCGCCGCCTTGCCCCCACCGAACAAACCCGCCTGCTGATGTCATTCATGAAGGTAGTGGCCATTGCCACCATCGCCGACGCCGTCCCGCTCACTGGCGAGAACCGCGTCTTCGCAAAACTAGGACTCGATGGCCTGCGCGCTCCGGTGAACGCCGGCCTGCGCGCCCTGCTCGAAGTCGCCCAAATCCCCTCTGGACGTCCGCTCACCTCCGGCGAAGTCGCCTTCCGCATCGCGCCCCGCATCAACGCCGCCGGACGCATGGACATTGCCCGCGACGTGATCGAACTGTTCAGCGTCAAGGATCCCGCCCGCGCCCGCGAGCTGGCCAACCGCCTCGACCAGCTTAACGCCGAGCGCCAGCAGGAAGAGCGGCGCATCCTCGATGCCATCCAGCAGCGTTTCGAGCAGGAGCCCGCGCTGCTCGATGCCTACTGTCTCGTTATTGACGGAGACGGCTGGCATCGCGGCGTTATCGGCATCACCGCCACCCGCGTGGTCGAACGCTACAACCGCCCCGCGCTGGTCGTCTCCCGCGACGGCGACGAGGCCCACGGCTCCGGCCGCTCCATCCCCGCGTTTCATCTGCTGAACGCGTTAGAGTCCTGCGCCCCGCTGTTCACCCGCTACGGCGGACACGCCCACGCCGTCGGCTTCTCGCTGCCCTCGGCCCGCCTGCCCGAGCTGTGCACCAGCCTCGACACCTACGCTCGCGCCCGCTTGACTCTGGCCGACTTCGAACCAAGCCTCCGCCTCGACGCCGAACTCCCCCTCGATCAGGTCACACCCGAGCTCTTTCAGGCCTTGCGCCGCCTGGAACCGTTCGGTATGTCCAACCCCGAGCCCGCGTTTGCCGCCCGCAACGTCCGCCTCATGGCTCCGCCCCGCGTCATGAAAGACAAACACGTCAAGCTGAAGCTGGCGGCAGCGACTTCACTGTCGAGTGGGGCGAATCCCGATGCCGCCCTCGCCACCGCTCCGCGCTGCCATCCCGACTCTTCGAACGTGCGCCGCGCCGATCTCCGCTCCGCCACTGAGAACCGGGAACCGGGAACTGAGAACTCTTCCTGGCGAAAAAACATCACCTTCGACGCCCTCGGCTGGCACATGGCCGAGCGCTTCACCCAATCCCAACTCCTCCCCGGAGACACCCTCGACATCGCCTACAGCCTCGACCACAACGACCACCCGGAGTATGGAGGGCTGGAACTTTCGCTGCGGGATTTCAAGACGCAAGCGAGCACCGTCGAAAATGCGGCGGGGAGCAAGGCGTCTGTGGCCTCGTGAAGGGTCGCGGGCACGATTGTTGGAGATGCGAGACTTCAGGGATGGGAAACAGGATGCGGTCTTGGGTGGCGCAGCGCTTCAGCGCTGCGATGATGTCCCCAAGAATCAGGAGCGGCTTCGGGCGTTGAGGTATTCACTGAGTTTCTCCCGCTGCCTCTGTAGTCCACGAATTCCTGTTTATCCATGCCCTTCATTGCTAAACTACCCGGTTTGAGAGCGGGAGAATCTTATGTCCAGGTCTGTTCTCGCGATCATTGTCGTTCTTGCCTTGACCCCAATAGCAGGAAGCCAGGAGAAAGCTGGCTCCCGGCATCCAGAGAAGTCGCCCGCCGCCACAGGGCCGACCGAGTCTGCCGGCCGCTTGCCCGTCAAGCGCGTCGTCCTTTACAAGAACGGTGTGGGCTATTTCGAACACTCGGCCCGCGTGCATGGCAGTGAAGATCTCACCATCGACTTCACCACCGCCCAGCTCAATGATGTCCTCAAGTCGCTGACCGCAGTTGATCTGGGCGAGGGACGCATCTCGAGCGTGCGCTACAACTCGACCGCGCCTCTGGAAGAGCGCCTTAAGGTGTTGCGCCTTCCGTTTGGCGAGCAGGTTACCCAGGCAGACTTTCTTTCTGCTCTGCGCGGGACGCGCGTGGAGGTTCGTACCGGCACAGCCACAGCTACCGGGCGGCTGCTCAGCGTTGAAAGGGAACGAAGATCGAATGGCAAAGGCGACTTCTACGACGTGACGGAATTCTCCATCGTGACCGACGGTGGGGATATGCGGAGTTTCGATCTTGGCCCGGGCACCACAGTTCGGATTGCCGAGCGCGAACTGAACGACGACGTAGGCCGCTACCTGAACCTGGTGGGCTCCTCGCGTGCTCGCGATCTGCGCCGCATGACCATCTCCGCAACAGGAACCGGAGACCGGGAGATCTTTGTCAGCTACATCAGCGAAGTTCCCATCTGGAAAAGCACCTACCGCATCATCCTTTCCGACAAGCCCGGTGAAAAGCCACTGCTGCAGGGTTGGGCGATTGTGGACAACACCATCGGCGAAGACTGGAAAGATGTGAAACTGTCGCTGGTGGCCGGCGCGCCACAGTCGTTCATCCAAGACATTTCACAGCCCTACTACGTGCGTCGGCCAGTTGTTGCATTGCCGCCATCAATAATGTTGACTCCGCAGGCGCATGAAGGAACGCTAGAGTCAGGAAATGCAGGAGGAATCGGTGCTGGGTCCGCAGGCGGAGTCGGGGGAGGTGTATTCCGGACTGGCACCGGCGGACTGCAAGGGATGGTGACCGATCCCAGCGGTGCAGGTGTGGGCGGGGCGCAGGTTACGGTGCGTAACGAGGAAACTGGAGCGTCACAAACCACCACTACCGATGCCCGTGGCATGTATCAGTTCTACAACGTCCCCGCTGGAAACTCTGCTCTATTCGTGGTGGCGCGCGGGTTTAAGAGATTTGACCTGACTAATTTCTACCTCGGTATCGGGCGCATGAACGAGATTCATGCCCGGCTGGAGGTAGGCAGCGCTACAGAAACAGTTACAGTCACCGCCGAACCAGCCACAGTGCAGACTTCAGAGTCATCCCTGGCGGAAGTTGCTTCCAAACAGCACGTGGAAGCCGAAGGCAAAGATCTCGGAGACTACTTCGAATACAACATCAAGCAGAAGATCACGATCGGCAAGAACCAATCTGCCTTGGTGCCCATCCTGCAAACTCGCGTTGATGCGGAGAAGGTTTCCATCTGGAACGAAGACTCCAAAGAGATCCGTAGGGCGCTGTGGCTCAAGAATACGGGCGACCTGACCCTGGATGCCGGCACATTCAATATTGTGGAAGGAGACAATTTTTCCGGTGAAGGCCTCATCGAAACGCTTCATCCGGACGAGCGCCGCCTTATCTCCTATGCTGCGGACCCGGCACTTAGAATCACCATGGACGTAGATTCAAGCGAGAAACCGGTGAACCGCGTACGGATAGCCAAGGGCATCATGATTACGACGCGGGAGGAACGCGCTTCTCGGAGCTATGTATTGCACAACTCCGATTCCATGCCACGCCAAGTGGTGATCGAGCATCCCGCACGCCCGGGATGGAGATTGGCGGAAGGCGCGAAGCCAGAAGAAACAAGCACCTCTTTTCTTCGCTTCCGGGTGGTGGTCGGTCCGGGCCAGACTGAAAAGCTGCAGTTCGAAGAGGTTCACCCTGATGACACTCGATACGAGCTCACCGACCTTGAAGACGAGCAGGTCAAAACGATTACGGCACTGGTTGCCGAGAATCATGTAACTCCCGCATTGCTGCAAGCGCTCCATCGCGTGCTGGATCAGAAGAACCAGATCAGTAGTTTTGAGTCACAAATCAAGGAGCGCCAGAAGGAAGCAGCTACGATAACTGAGGACCAGGCTCGGGTGCGTGAAAACATGAAAGCTCTGAAGGGGAGTGCCGAGGAGAAAGCCCTGCTCCAGCGCTACGTCAAGCAACTCGATTCGCAGGAGGACCGGCTCAACACACTGCATCGGGAGATTGACGATCTGCAGTCGAAACAGACGCAGGCCGAAGAGCAACTCGATCACATGGTGCAAGAGATCACGCTGGACGAGAGCTTCTAGGTCCTCCTTTGCTCCCAGGATGTTGTGCAAGCCACCTAGATGGCTCCCTCGGTACTCGCAACTCGCAACGCGGTACTGGCACGCGAAAGCGGTAAACTGAGAGGGAATGCTGGTCTCCCGCCTTCGCCGCTGGTTTGCTGCCATCGCCATTGCCGCTGTGCTGGTGGTGGCGGGGGCCTACGTTTATGCGCGCTGGCGGGTGCGCAGTGCGCTTAAGGAAGTCCCCGGCAAGCTGGGCATCGAGATTCAGCAGACCGCGCAGGGCTTCACCGTCTCCCGCTCCGAAGAAGGACGCACCATCTTCAAAGTCCAGGCCAGCAAGGCCGTCCAGCTGAAAGAGGGCGGAGTCACCGAACTGCACGACGTGGCCATCACGCTCTACGGGCGCGATTCCAGCCGCTTTGACCAGATCTACGGCCAGGACTTTACCTACAACCCGCACACTGGAGACGTCACCGCGCAGGGCGAAGTCCAGATTGACCTTGAGGCCAATCCCGAGGGCTTGACCAGCCCCGACCAGACGCCGCCCAAAGAACTGAAGAATCCTATCCACCTCAAGACTAGCGGGTTGGTGTTCAACCAGAAATCCGGCGACGCCTACACCAAAGAGAAAGCTGAGTTCCGAATCCCCGAGGCCAACGGGACCGCCGTCGGTGTGAGCTACGTGGCCAAAACCAACGTGCTTACCTTGCAGTCGCAGGTGAATATCAACTTCACCGGGTCGGCTCCGGCGAAGCTGATCGCGGTGCATGGCGCGATCACCAAGTATCCGCGTGCGGTTCTGCTCGATCAACCCCGCCTGCAAAGCGCAAACCAACGCGCGCAGGCCGACCAGGCCACCCTGTTTCTGCGTCCCGACAACACCCTGGACCGGCTGCTGGCCAAGGGCGACGTGCAGATCGATTCCCAAGGCCCGCAACCGGCGCATGCCCGCGCTCAGCAGTTGGAGCTGTTCCTCCAGCAGCAGCCGCGGGACACGCTGCGTACCGCCATCTTCACCGGCGACGTGCACGTGGAACAGGCGGGAAAGCAGCCCATGCAAGGTGACGCCGGCCGCGTAGTGATGGATTTCACCGGCAAGAACCTGGTTTCCAAGGTGCACGCCGAGGAGAACGTCAAGTTGCTGCAGCATCAGCCGGCAAGTTCGCCTTCAGCCAGCGCCCAGGACCTGGAGCTCACTGCGCCCATGGTGGACTTCTTCCTGGCTGCAGGCCGCCACCTTGACCGCGCTGAGACCTTGGGAAGCGGTCCGCAGATTGCCATCCGCCCGACTGGAACGAACACCGTTCAGCAGACGCTGATCACCGCGGCCAAGTTCAACGCCCGCTTCGACGCGCTGGGCCAGCTCAGCTCCGTGCACGGCGCGCCCGACGCCCGGATCGTCACCAACACGGCCGGCCAGCCAGACCGGGTCAGCACCAGCCAGACGCTCGACGCCACCTTTCGTCCCGGACAGGGCATCGAGTCCATCCTTCAGCAGGGCAACGTTGCCTACGTGGATGGCGACCGCAGAGCCTGGGCGGACCGCGCCCGTTACACTCCTGCGGACCAGATGCTGGTGATGACCGGCTCGCCGCGTGTGATCGAAGGCGGCATGACTACTACCTCCCGCACCATGCGGGTGAACCGCGGCACCGGCGATGCCTTCGCCGATGGGGACGTCAAGAGCACCTACAGCGATCTGAAGCCGCAGCCCGGGGGCGCGCTTCTGGCCTCCTCAACCCCCATCCACGTCACCGCACGCAGCATGACCGCCCACCGGACGCCCGCAGTCGCGCTTTACACGGGCGATGCCCGCCTCTGGCAGGACGCCAATATCGTCGAGGCGCCTTGGATCCAATTCGACCGCGACCATCGCTCGGTGGTGGCCCAGGAGTCGCCGGGGCTTCCGGTCTCCACCGTGCTCGTCCAGACCGGCAAAGATGGCAAGACTACGCCCATTACCATCACCTCGGCACGTCTGACCTATACGGACAGCGAGCGCAAGGCGCACTTTGAGCGTGGTGTGCGGGCCGAGGGGTCGGATGTCACCATCACCGCTCACGAGGCCGACGTGTTTCTCCAGCCTAGGAGTCAAGCAACTGAAGGTCAAACACTTGCAGGCCCGGGAAGGATTGATCATATGGTCGCCCAAGGGCAGGTCGTGGTGGTGCAGCCCATGCGTCGGGCGACGGGGGATCGGTTGGTCTATACCGCCGCCAGTGACCAATTCGTAATGACAGGCGGTCCGCCTAGCATTTTTGATGCCGAACGGGGCAAGATTACCGGGGTTTCGTTGACTTTCTTTAGGCACGATGATAGGGTGCTGGTGGAAGGCAACGACTCCTCCCCAACAGTTACACACACGCGAGTGGCACGCTAAATGCGCACGCTGGCGACCGACGAAATCGGCAAATCCTATCGCGGCCGCCGGGTTGTAAACGGGGTCAGCCTCCGGGTGCAGCAGGGCGAAGTCGTTGGTTTACTTGGACCTAACGGCGCCGGCAAGACAACCACCTTCTACGCCATTGTGGGCCTGATCCCCCCTGACACAGGCCGGGTCCTCATCGACGACGAAGAGATTACCGACGTGCCCATGTATCTGCGGGCGCGCCAGTACGGCATCAGTTATCTCCCTCAAGAAGCTTCCGTATTTCGCAAGCTGACCGTCGAGGAGAATGTCCTGGCGGTGCTGGAGGCGCAACCTCTGTCGTGGCATGAGCGCCGGGAGAAGATGGAGAAGCTGATCGACCAGCTGGGGCTGGAGCATATCCGCCAGAATCGCGGGTACGCCCTGTCGGGGGGCGAGCGGCGGCGGGTGGAGATTGCCCGCGCGCTCTGTATCAACCCCACCTTCATTTTGCTGGACGAACCGTTTTCCGGGATCGACCCGATTGCCGTGCTCGACTTGCAGAAGATCATCAGCGATCTGAAGGCCAGCGGGATCGGGGTTTTGATCACCGATCACAACGTCCGGGAGACGCTGTCGGTCACCGACCGGGCGTACATCATTAATGAAGGCCGCATCTTCCGGCAGGGGACGCCGGAGCAGTTGGGCAGCGACCCGGAGGTGCGGAGGGTTTACCTGGGGGAGAGTTTTACGCTGGTATAGGAAAACAGTCGTTGGTGGCTGGTTGTTGGCGAAATCGCCGAGGCCAACGACAAACGACTAACGACTAACGACCAACGACTATGGTGTTGTTGCAACCCAAGTTGCATTTGAAGGTCTCGCAGCGGCAGATCCTGACCCCAGGGCTGGTGCAGATGGTCAGCGTTCTGGCGCTCAACAAGCTTGAGCTGCGGGACATGATCACCGCCGAAATGGTGGAAAACCCGGTTTTGGAAGAACTGGAAGACTCCGTTCCTCTGCTGGATGACGTGGACCGCAAGGAAGAGGACCGCGACCGTCCTGCTCCCACGCCGGAGGAAAACCCAATTGCGGCGGTCGAAAAGAAAGACCCCTTCGAAGAGATTGATTTTGGCTCTTTCTTCCAGGACTACCTCGACCCGGGGTACCGCAGCCCGGGCGAGATGGAAGAAGTGGAGCGGCCTTCGTTTGAGAATTTTCTCTCCAAGCCCAGCAACTTGAGCGACCACCTGATGTGGCAATTGGGGGCTGTCTCGGTGAGCGCGGCAGTGCGTGAGGCCGCCGAACTGGTGATCGGCAACCTCAACGAAGATGGCTACCTGATTGCGAGCGATGAGGAGCTGTTGGGGGTTGCTCCTCCGGCGCCGCCCGAAGCGGACGCCGTCATCGCTGAGAAACTCGTCAAGGAAGCGGCCGCGCTCGGCTTGGCCACGGAAGAGGACAAAGCCACAGCCGAACCCGGCTCATCTGTGGAATGGAATCTATCGGGAGCGGCTTCCGGCGACTCCCGCCCTGCTGCCACCGCGGTCGCCCCGGCGCTGGATGTCGCGACCGAGGAACTAGCGACTCCCGAGCCGGCGGCTCGTCCCTTGCCCGCCGCGGCCTCGCACCCGACATTTCAGCCCAACTTCAATCTCTCCGAGCTCCATGAAGCCATCGAACTGGTCCGCCAGATGGACCCGCCCGGTGTCGCCTGCCGCGACCTGCGCGAGTGCCTCCTCTACCAGTTGCGCTACCACCGGCAGCACCTTGCTGAGCACAAAAACGGCAACGGCACGGCCCAGGTGCTTGCCGATGCCATCGCCGTCGTGGACCACCACCTGCGGGCCTTGCAGCTCAAACAGCACAAGGAGATTGGCAAAGCCATCGGCCGCCCAATCGAGGCCGTGCAGCAGACCTTGGAATACATCCGTACCCTCGATCCTCGCCCCGGCCTGCGCTACAACAAGGTGCAACCCCGGCTCATCGAGCCCGACGTCGCTTTCGTGAAGCACGGCGACGAGTGGCTGGTCATCATGAACGAGGAGGATGTCCCGCAGCTCCGCTTGAACCCCGCCTACAAGCGTCTGCTCAGCCGCGACACTCAGGACAAAGATACCCGCAACTACGTCAAGGAACGCTACAAGTCGGCGATCCAGCTCATCAAGAACATCGAGCAGCGCAAACAGACCATCATGAAGGTCTGCTATGCCATTGTGAACCGCCAGCAGGAGTTCTTGGAGAAGGGCATTGATGAACTCAAACCCATGATGATTAAGGAGGTGGCCGAAGAAATCGGCGTGCATCCTTCCACCGTTTCCCGAGCGGTGGCCAACAAGTACGCTCACACTCCGCAGGGCGTATTTGAGCTGCGTTACTTCTTCAGCGAGAGCGTAAACGGCCCTGAGGGCAGCAACACCTCGTTGCTAATCCTCAAGCGCCGGGTCAAGAAGCTCATCGAGGAAGAAGATCCCACCCGGCCGTTGACCGACGAGCAGATCACCCGCATCCTCCAGTCGCAGGGTATCCAGGTCACTCGGCGCACGGTCGCGAAGTACCGGGAAGACATGCGCATCCCGAGCACCCACCAGCGCAGAGTGAAGAAGTAGCAGCACCGGTTGTGCCCAGCAGTGAACGAACTTTTTGGAGGGCGCACGATGAACGTGGAATACACCGGAAGGCAGTACGAAATCACTCCCGCCATCCGCAAGGAAGTAGAAACCGGCCTTAACAAGATCCGCAAAATTCTATCTGATAAGTTTGAAACCAAGGTGATCCTGGCCGTGGAAAAGCACCGCCACAAGGCGGAAATCACCATCAGCCCGCGCAACGGACCCATCGTCGGCCTCGCCCAGGCAGGCGACATGAAATCGGCGGTGAACCAGGCCCTGGAGCACCTCGAGAAACAAGCCGTCAAATACAAGACCCGCTGGCGCACCAAGAAGCGCCAGGCCGGACGCAAGTTCAATGGGAGCTCCAGCCAGGAAGAGCTACAGACCGCGGTGGGCATCAGCGAAGACACGGCTGTGCCTATCGTGGTGCACAAGTTTCCGGCCGTCGCCAAGACCACTGAGGTGCACCTGGTGCACTCCGACGACGCCGTGGCCCTGCGCCCCATGACCCTGGAGGAAGCCATCAAGGAAGCGCACTTCCGCGACCGCGACGTTTTCGTCTTCCGCGATCCCAAGGGCAAGGTGATGGTGTTGCACCGCACGCGAGATGGGAAAATGGAGCTGATCGAAGCGCCTTAGAAGCAGTCGTCAGTCGTCGGTCGTCGGCCTTCGGGGCACGCGTGAGCGTGCCCCGTTTTGTTTTGTGGTGCATTTTTCCTGGCCATGAAACGGCTCTCAAACTTCAGCTCTAGGTGTCGCGGCGCAGCCGAGGGAGGCCCCCGTTCCTGACCTTTTCCCTTTCGGAACGCCATCACATGGTCTCGTGACTAGCGGCATAGCCTGGCTGCGGCCTCTTTCTCTAACATAAGGGCACTCTCGTCCCGGGCTGGCCTCGATTCTACTTGCGAGGCTTGCAATGCCGTCATTCTGGAAAGTATCTGCCCTCTGGATTTTCCTGTTTCTCCTGCCCAGGTTGCATCCTCCGATTCTTGCGCAGGAAAGTCGTTTAGGTCGTGAACCCGGCGGCCCCACTCTGTCGCAACTCAGCCGAAAAGCCGGCTACATCTTTGCAGGTACAGTCACGGCAGTCGAGCGCATCGCTCCTACCTCAGCGGACAAGCTGGGCGTCATGCGGGTGAGCTTCCAGGTAGACGAGGCGATTCGCGGCGTCCAGGCCGGCCAGACGCTGACCATTCGGGAGTGGGCGGGCCTGTGGGAGTCGGGGGAAGGCTATCGTCCCGGCGACCGGCTGGTGCTCTTCCTTTATCCGCCCAGCAAATTGGGATTGACCAGCCCAGTCGGCGGGCCGGCGGGCCGCTTCTCGGTGGACAACGACGGGTACGTCGCTCTCCATCAGCCGCGGAGCACGGCCAACGGTCCCCCCCGAAGCGACATCTCAAAGCGACTACCCGCGTGAGCCGCGGCGATCTTGTGCGTGCGATACGCCGGGCACAGGAGGAATGAGCCATGCAGATCCGTCCTGGTTCTTCTGGTTTGAGTCGTGGCGACCGCTGAGGCTTCCAGTTGTTGGCCGGAGGCGCCCAATCGCCATCTACGCCGCTCGTCCGCCTGTTCTGGTGGGTGCTGTGTGCAGCGCTGCTGGCGTTCCTGGTGCTGGTCGTGCTGCCGCAACTCGCGCACGCGGGCGGCCCTCGCTACATAGCGGGAAGCAGTTACTTCGATCCGGGAACAAAAGGTATGCCCTTGACCTGGGCGCAGGGCGCGGTCAACTACTACACGGACCAGGGAGACCTCAGTCCGCTGCTGCCGCAAGCCGGGGCCAACCAGCTTGTGGCCGATGCCTTCAGCCGCTGGACCTCCATCTCAACTGCCGCGGTGTCGTCCGCGTTAAGTGGCCAGCTCGACGAGGATGTCAATGGCTCCAATGTGTTCGCCAACGCGGATGGCACCATCACCATGCCGTCGGACATCCTGCCCGCCGCTCTGACCAAACCGCTGGCCGTTGTTTACGACGCCGATGGGGCGGTCACAGACGCGCTGCTGGGCTTGGGCGCGGGAGGGGCCGACTACTGCTTTACCAACGGGGTCTTCGGCGGGCCTGACAACCTCAGCACGGACGCGCACATTGTCCACGCTCTGGTGATCATAAACGGAAACTGCGCCCAGACTGCCGCCGAGTTGCCAGACGTGAAGTATCGCCTGGTGCGGGTACTGGGGCGCGTGCTTGGCCTCGACTGGTCGCAAGCCAACCTGAACGTCATCACCCGTCAGCCCCCACCCACCGCCGACGACTATAACGGCTTCAGCGTTATGCACGCCCAGGACCCCGGCACCTGCGTGCCCATCTCGGCCTGCTATCCCGATGCCGACGTGCCCAAGATGGATGATCGCGCGGCGCTCTCTCGCTTGTACCCGGTGACCTCGGAGAACCTGGACAACTTTCCGGGCAAACAACTTTTTTCTGAAAACACGATCCGCATTCACGGCAGCGTGCATTTTGTGGATGCCGGCGGGTTGGCCGCTCAGGGCATGCAAGGCGTGAACGTGGCAGCGCGCTGGATCGATCCCGGCAGCGGCAAAGCTTCACGCAGTTCCGTGGCGACCTCGGTTTCCGGATTTCTATTCCGCGGATATGCCGGGAACCCCGTGAATGGTTTCACCGACGCTACGGGGCAGAACTATGACCGCTTCGGCTCCGATGACGCCGCGCTCGAAGGCTGGTTCGATCTCGCCGGACTGGAGATACCCAACGGCGCCGAAAGCGCCCAATACCAACTCAGCATAGAAGCCCTGGACCCGCTTTGGTCGCAGGCCGTGGGCCCCTACGGGCCCTGGCAGGTGCAGCCCTCGGGCGCGGCGCAGCCGATCACAGTGACGGTGAGCAAAGGTGGAGACGTGCAGCAGGACATCCTAATGCAAGGCAGTGCAGTTCAGACCCAGGATTCCTACGGCTCGCAAGACTACTCCAACCCCGCGCCCGTACCTTCTTCCGGAGATTGGATGGGGTCGCTCAGTGGCTACGGCGATACCGACTACTTCCGGTTCTCCGCCCAGGACAAGCGCACCCTCTCGGTAGAGGTGACGGCGATGGATGAAGGCGGGGCCGCCTCGCAGAGCAAGGCCCTGCCGGTCGTCGGCATCTGGGCGCTGCCCGATCCGCCGGGAACTCTGCCTCCGGCAGCGACGCCCATGGCGTTTAACACCCTCAACTTCGGGATGACCCGCCTGGACGCAGCCTTGTTCGGCGCCGGCGACTTCCGCATCGGCGTGGCCGATTATCGCGGCGACGGCCGCCCCGACTTCCACTACCACATGCGGCTTTTCTACGGGGATACGGTGACGCCCAGCCGGGCCAGCGTGAGCGGCGGCACGGCCCTGACCGTGAAGGGCTTCGGCTTCCAACCAGGGACGACGGCAGCGGTGGGGGCCAGCACCGCGGCCGTGCTGGCGGTAGCGCCGGACGAGGTCATCCTGAGCGCGCCAGCCATGGCGGATGGGCTGCAGGCCATCAACCTCAGCGATCCGGACACCGGTTCCGCCTCCAGCATGACCGATGTCGTGACTTATGGCGCGGGACCTAACGACTGCATCAGCCTGATCGCGGGATCGAATCCGGCCACGCCGGTGGGAGCAGTCGCGGCCAATCCAATCCGTGTGGCGGCCTATGAGGCGGACGGTGTTACGCCGGTCGCCGGGGCGAGCATTCCTCTTCAGCGTAGCTCCGGCAGCGGGGTTAGGCGCGTGTGCTGGGGCCTCCAGTTGCACGCTCCTTACCGATGAGAGCGGGCAGGTTTCCACCCGGGTGACGGTGTTGAGTGCGGGCACCATGACCATCACTGCGGCGCTGGCCCCGGCCTCGTACGATCCGGCAAAAAGCGTTCAGACCGGCCTGCAGGGCACATCGTCGGCGCTTGACATCGCGTTGACTTCGCCGTACGTCTGGATCGCCCAAGGGGCCAGCCTCGACGTGCCCCTGACCGCGCGCGTGCTGTCGTTCGGCTCGCCCGTGCAGGGGCGCACTGTCAACTATCAGGTGGTGAAGGGTGCGGGCACGCTCACTTACACGACTACCACCACCAACGCCAGCGGAGACTCCAACAACACCCTGCATCTCTCCAACATGAGCGGAGATGTGTGGGTCAGCACCTGCGTGGAGCCGGGAGACACTCCGTGCCAGACCTTCTATGTGACTTCGGTGGCCACGTCGGCGCTCAGGCTGCAACCCGTGGCCGGCAGCAACCAGGTGATTTCTGCGGAGCAGAATTTTCAACTGGTCACAGTGCGCGTGACCGACTCTTCCATCCCGCCCAACCCTGTACGCGGCGCCGGCGTGCTCTTTGAGCAGATGGTGTACCGGATGGAAGGAGTCTACGCGCTTCCGGGGGGTGACGGTGACACCATCATCATCCGGAACCCGACGCCGGTGATTGTGTCGTCGTCGCAGACCACCGTGCAGTCGGATGTGGATGGGCTGGCAAGCATCACGCCTTCTACGGGAGGCGTGCCGGGGGCTGCTGAGATTCAAGGCACCGCCAGCGCGGGCAACAGTTCGCTGTCGTTCAACCTGGAGTCGCTGGCGGCGATGGGGGAGCAGGGGGATGAGACCACACGGCGCGGTGCCCGCGAACACAAACCCCCTGGGCCGTGGAGAGGAGTACAGTAGCCGCAGGACGCAATCTGAGGCAAGCAGGCGTTGCAACTCACCAACCCGGCGTCATCCCGAAGCCCGGCGCAGTTCAGCCGGGCGAGAGCCTGCCCTGAGCGAAGCCGAAGGGGGTCTGGCGTGGGGAGGCAACGCAGCATGCGAACACCCAAGCGTTTCTATGTTTACATCATGGCCAACAATTCACGGCATCATGTGCTTTATACCGGTATCACAGGCAACTTATCCCGCCGCGTCTTTCAGCATAAGCACAAGTTGATTCCTGGCTTCACCAGCAAGTACAACGTCACGCGACTCGTCTACTACGAAATGTTCTGTTACCCCGGCATGGCCATTGCCCGCGAGAAAGAAATCAAAGGCTGGCGGCACAGCAAGAAGGTCGCGTTGATTGAAAGCACGAATCCACACTGGCGCGATCTGGCAGCGGATTGGGAGAATATCTACAAGCCCGACCCAGGCGTAGAAGGCGCTCCGCGCAAGATTCTTCGCGGACTGGAGGGCCGCCCAGAATGACGCCATCATAAAGATTTCCGCAACCTGTGCTACCACAAACAAGGCGTCATCCCGAAGCCCGGCGCAGTTCAGCCGGGCGAGGGATCTGGCGCGGGGAGGCACGATCCCCAGCGTCAGCACCGCCGCCGCGACCACGAGTCCTTGCCACTGCGCGCGAGATCCTTCGCGGCACGCCGCTCAGGATGACGCCAGGGAAAATTCCGTACCGTGTGTATCTATAAGAACCGGCGTCATCCCGAAGCCCGGCGCTCTTCAGCCGGGCGAGGGATCTGGCGTGCAGCGGCACGAACCTCGAGGCAAGCACTACCGCTACCACGAGACCTTGCGAGGCAACGCAAGGTCCTTCGTCGGGCTCACTCCCTCCTCAGGGCGACGCCATCAAGGTGGAGCAACTTACTTCTTCAACCACTGGTCCACCCAGTCATTCACCGTCTTCCACCACAGCTGCGAATTCTGCGGCTTGAGCACCCAGTGGCCTTCGTCGGGGAAATAGAGCATCTTCGACGGCACGCCCATCCGCTGCAAGGTCGTGAACAGTTGGAAGCCTTCCGACACATCAAGCCGATAGTCGAGCTGGCTGTGCACTACCAGCGTCGGGGTCTTGAAGTTGGTGGCGCTCAGGTGCGGAGACCATTTGTCGTACATGGCGCGGTTGGTGTAGGGCGTGCCTTCGAACTCCCATTCAGGAAACCACAGTTCCTCGGTGGTGCCCCAGGCTGACGTGGTGTTGAACATGCCGTCGTGGGTAACGATGCATTTGAAGCGGTCGGTGTGGCCGAGGATCCAGTTGGCCATGTATCCGCCGAAGCTGGCGCCCAGGGCGCACTCGCGGTCCTTGTCGATGAACGGATAAGTCTTCTCGGCGTAGTCCAAGCCCTTCATCAGGTCTTCAAAGGGAGCCCCACCCCAGTCGCCGTTGATGGCGTCAATGAACTTCTGCCCATAGCCGGTCGAACCGTGGAAGTTGATCATGATGACCACGTATCCGTTGACAGCGAACAGCTCGGGATTCCAGCGGTACGACCAGTCGTCTCCCCAGGCCCCCTGCGGCCCGCCGTGGATGAGGAACTTCACCGGGTATTTCTTGCTGGGATCGAAGTTGGGTGGCTTGACGAGGAAGCCTTGGACTTTGTCGCCGTGGGCGCCGGTGAACCAGAAGGATTCGAGCGGGGACATAGAGACTTCGGAGAGGGCGGCGTCGTTGACGTGGGTAAGCTGTTCGCCTTTGGGAAGATCGTACGGATCGATTCTCGGTGGAATCACCAATCGCTGTACCTCTGGCGGTCGTTGTACAGACATACGGGTGAAAAGAAGCGTCTTGCTACCCCCAGCAATTGCCAAGTCGTCGTCGTATCCCCTTGTTATTCTTTTCTCGATCATAGCAGTGTAAGTTGAAGTCGTTGTTTGCTTGGGTAGATGGCGTCGCTCTGTCACCTTCATCCCATGTACGAAGTTGAACAGAAACATCGTCGTTTGCCCCTTGTTTCGGGACTCATCGTCCGTTGACATGTAAAACAGACCTGATGAGTCGGGTGCCCAGATGAAGGTGCCAACCCAATCCCAGAGAGAGTTACCGAGGACATCGTCTTTCTTCCCTGTTTGGCGGTTATACAGCATCAGTCGGAACTGGTCGCTTTCGTATCCAGGCCTCTTTTGGGCGCGGTAGGCGATGTACTGGCCATCCGGAGAGTAGAGCGGAGTCGAGTCGCTGGCGGGATTGTCGGCGGTGATGTTCTTCGCTGGGCCACCCGTCGCCGGAACAATCCACAGATCATTGTTCGTCGAAGTGGCCTCGACCTTGTCGTGGTTGGAGGTGTAGCAGATCTCCTGGCCGTCGGGCGAGAAGGCGTAGTCGTCCTGCCCGCCGAGGGAGAAGACCGGGGCGTCGTAGTCGCTGGGGGTCAGGTCGCGTGCTGGCGGCACACGTTGCAGGTTGTGGACTTCTCCTGTGTCGGACGAATCGCCGCCGAACACCGCGGGAATTACAAAAAGATGCGTGCGCTTGCCTCCTTTGTACGCATTCCAGTGGCGGTAGAGCAGATGGGTGAAAGTCAGTGCCTTCACCTTCGAGTTTTTCTCCTCATCCAGTTTCCGGGCATTGCATGCCGCTTCTTCCGCGGGTGTTCCATCACATTCGGGATACACATCCGACTTGAACAGAATGTTCTTGCCGTCCGGTGACCACAACTCGCCATCGGCTTCGGTTGCAATGTTGGTGTGCATGTGCCGCGCAGTCACGGTGCCGCTCGCGCTATCGAACTCCGCAATCCAGATTTGCGATCCGCCAATCTTCGTCGAGACAAAGGCGAACCGCTTTCCATCCGGCGCCCAGCGCGGGCGGTCCCCATCCTGATCGGGAATGAGCACGCGCTCACCCACCCTCCCCTCCGGGGAAGAATGGGGCACCGCCTTTTGGTCCGAGCCGGCGTTGAGCGGAACAATCCAGATGTGCGGCGTCTTGGTGTTGGCCGCCAGATCCACATCCACCGCCGCGAACAGCACCCACTTGCCGTCGGGCGAGGGTACCGGCTCTTCCACCCGCTTGAGCTTCATCATGTCTTCAAAGGTGAAGGGATGCTTGGTTTGGGCAACGGTCGGTACAACGCAAAGAAGGGCGAAGGTGATCAGACGGCGCATGAGTACCTCCGGGAAACTGGTAAGTGTATCAGCCGTCAGCTATCAGCCGTCAGGAAACCCAACCCCGTCTGGCGTCATCCCGAAGCCCGGCGCAGTTCAGCCGGGCGAGGGATCTCGCGTGTGGGGCACGACCTTCGCCGTCAGCAACGCCGTAACCACGAGTCCTTGCCGCCCCGCGCAGGATCCTTCGCGGCACGCCGCTCAGAATGACGCCATGTATTGGCTGGCGGAATGGGGCCTGGGGGAAATTCAGCCGGTACCGCGGAATGCTCACGGCTGAGTGCTGAATGCTCCCTGTGCTAGACTAATTGTTTCGCATCAGGCGTCTGATCCACCCATGCTTCTGTCGAAAGAATACGTGAGCTATCTGGCTCGCGAAGTCACCAAAAAACTGATTGCCGGGGAGTTCATTGAGACCAAGGCGGCGCCTGCGGTCACCGAAAAGGTGCACGCCGCCATGCTGGAGGAGATGGCACTGGAAGACCGCATCAATGACGAGGTGCGGGTCATCCTGGAAGCCTATTCGGAGGAGATGCAAAAGAGCGGCGCCAACTACCAGGAGATGTTCCGCAAGGTGAAAAACGAACTGGTGCGCAAGTACAAGGCGGTGCTGTGAGACTCAGCCGGGACAAAGTGAACAAAGTGGCGCACGTGGTCACCGACGCCCTGGCCGGGATGAATGAAGTGGAATTTCTGGAAGACCGGAACACCATCCGCCTGGAAGTGCGCAAGATCATGGAAGACCTGCTCAACCAGGAGGCAAGAATCGATCAGGCCGCCCGGCAAAAGATCGAGAGCCAGAAGCGCACCATCCTCGAAGGCAGCCAGGAGTGGGACATTCTGTACCGCAAGTATTACAACCAGGAAGTGAAGAAACTGGGAGTGTGAACCCGGTTGGGAGTTGCGGGTCGCGAGTTGCGAGCAGACTAGGCTGCCAGAGCAGTGATAAGGCCGTTCAGGATACGACTCACCTCATTCACGCGTTCGAGTACGCTCGGTATTTTCTCCGGTTCGGCATAGCTCAATCGCTGGGCGATCAGAAGCTGTGTTTCGAGTTCGGCAAGAGACCCGCGCGCGTGTCGCAGGAAGTGGACGAATTCGCGAGTGTTGTAGTGTGCCTGGCCTTCCGCGATGTTACTGGGTACCGATACAGCCGCCCGCCGAATCTGGTCGGTCAAACTGTAGATTTCTCGCCTTGGAAATGCCTCTGTCAGTTCATAGATCTCCGCCACGAGATCCATTGCCTTCTGCCAAGCCAACAGGTCTTTGAAATACTTTGCCATGGCACTAAGGAGTGGTTCCGAGTCCGCGACTGGCTGCTCGCAACTCGCAACCTGCAACTCGCAACTTCTTCTCGCGAATTGAGAGCAGCTTCTGGTGCATGGCCAGGGCGGCTTTGCGGGCGGCGGCGACGGCGGTGACCACCAGGTCGGCTCCGCGCACGTTGTCACCGGCAGCGTAGAGGTCCTCGCGGGATGTTTCGCCGGTCTCCTCGCTCTGCACCAGGACTGATCCCCACTTTGTGGTTTTCAGGTTGGGTGTGGTCTCCGGAATGTCGGTCTCGGGACTGTAGCCGATGGCCAGTGCCACGGTGTCGCAGTTGATGATGAAGTTCGAGCCTTCGATGGGGACAGGGGAGCGGCGGCCTTTGGCGTCGGGCGCTCCTAGGCGCATGCGGATGCACTCGGCGGCGACGACTTTGCCCTCGTCGTCGCCAATGAACTTCACCGGCGCCGTCAGCCACTCGAACTGCACGCCCTCTTCGACGGCGTTGATCCGCTCTTCGTAACGGCCGGGCATCTCGACCTCGCTGCGGCGGTAAACGCAGTACACTTTGGCATCGGGATTGAGGCGGCGGGCGGTGCGCACGCAGTCCATGGCGGTATCGCCGCCGCCGATCACGATGGTCACCCCGGTGCAGTGAGGCTTGGGGTCGGGCAGGTTGCGCCAAACTTCGGGCAGCAGTTCAGGGGGCAGGTTGCCGCGAACCAGATACTCGGTTGCCTGATAGATGTTCTTCAGCGTGTCCTCGCCCGGTACCTTCATCTCGCCACCCTTGACCGCACCGTATCCCAGGAAGACCAGGTCGAATCCCTGCTTGAAGAAGTTTTCTACAGGGTGGTCTTTGCCCACGCGGTAATTGCAGACAAAGCGGACACCCATCTGCTCGAGGTAGTGAATTTTGGAAAAAACAATGTCCTTGTTCAGCTTGAAACCGGGAATGCCGTACAGCAACAAGCCGCCGGGATAGGGCCACATATCGTAGACCACGACCTCGTGGCCGCGTACGGCGAGTTCTTCGGCCACCGCCAGTCCGGCGGGGCCGGCGCCGACGATCGCCGCCTTCATGCCGGTGGGCGCGGCTTTCTCGCGCATGGGGTAACCGTAGTTCTTGCGGACATAATCGATGACAAAGGCTTCCAACTTCCCGATGCAAACCGCAGGATTGCGGGGCACGACCACGCAGGAGCCCTCGCACTGTTTCTCCTGGGGGCAGATGCGGCCACAAACATCAGGAAAATTGGAGGTCTCCATGAACTTGAGCGCGGCGCCGATGAAATCGCCCTGGCCGAGGAGGAACAGGGCTGCCGGGATGTCATTATGCAATGGGCAGGCTTTGGTGCAGGGCGCATGATCGCAGTAGAGGCAGCGTTGGGCCTGCTCCATGGCCAGCTCCGGGGTATAGGGCTGCGACACCTCGTTGAAGTTGTGGACACGCTCCCCGGCGTCCTGCTTGGGCGGCTTGACTGCCTCGATCTTGAAGCGCTGACGACGGTTGATCATCGCGCGGCTCCTTCGGCCTTTATGTCCTCGAGAGAACCCCGGGCTGGAGAAGCGCCCTGGTTCCACCCTGGTCTAGAGTGCCTTGGCCTTGATACGTCTGGCTGTGTCCTGGATCACAAACGCTGGTGACGGACGTACCCAGTTGCGAGTTGCGAGTGCCGAGTTGCGAGAAACTACGGCTGCGGATAACCGCCTGGAAACAGGGATAATAAGGGTCTTGGGTGGACGGGTATGGCTGGGGTGGCTGAAATCACGGCGGGGGTGAAGCGGGCGGCCCTGGAAGCTGGTTTCGAGCTGGCCGGGGTGGCGCCGGTTCGCGACTTTCCCGAACTGGAGGGCTTTACCGAGTGGATTGAGGCGGGATACGCGGGTGAGATGAAGTATATGAAAGCGCGGGATGATGCCGGGCGTCTGAAACGCTCCTCGTTGCGCTCGGTAGCCTCCTGGGCGCGGAGCGTCATTGTGTGCGCGATCAACTACAACACGGCGCAGCGGTATTCGACACAGACCCGGGACTCCGTTCGCGGATGGATCTCGCGCTATGCCTGGGGTGGCGAGGACTATCACGAAGCGGTGATGCGCAGGCTGCGACTCGTGGAGACCCGGCTGCATACGGTGACTACTAGTACCGAGTACCGAGTACCTAGTACCGAGAAAAAAGAAGGACTACAAACGCGCTGTTATGTGGACACTGGACCTGTGGTCGAGCGAGTCTATGCCAGGTACGCCGGCGTGGGCTGGATGGGGAAGAATACCTGCATTCTGAATCAGAAGCTGGGATCGTGGCTGTTCCTGGGGGTGATCCTTACCTCGCTGGAGCTTGAACCCGACCTGCCGGCGCCCGACCGATGCGGGAGCTGTACGCGCTGTATCGAGGCCTGTCCCACCGATGCGCTGATCGCACCGTACCAACTGGACGCGAACCGGTGCATCTCGTACCTGACGATCGAAAAACGCGGGACCATTCCGGAGTCAATACGGGAAGGCATGGGCCGGCACGTATTCGGCTGCGATATTTGCCAGGATGTGTGCCCGTGGAACCGGAAAGCTCCCGCCACCCAAGCCGCGGAATTTCAGCCACGGGAAGGCTTGGTGAATCCGGCGCTGGAGTGGCTGGCGGAGATGAAGGCGGAAGAATTCAAGCGGACATTTCGCGGATCGCCGGTCCGGCGGGCGAAACTTAGCGGACTGCGCCGGAACGCGGTGGTGGCCATGGGAAACAGTGGCGATGGGAGGTTCCTGGAGCCTCTCGGGCGGTTGTCGCAGGACGAAGACCCATTGGTCGCGGAGCACGCGCGTTGGGCGGTTAAGAAACTCAACTCATAGGCCCCGCTCTCCGGTTCTCATCTGAACCAGCAGTTCTCGGTTCTCCGCTCTCAGTTCTCAGATAGGAACCGCAGAGCCGTGGTAGCATTTTTCTGGCCCTGTCCGGTCCGCAATTATGGCCCGTGTTGCTCTGCAGCGACTCCTTCTTCCGGTGTTGATCGGAGCTTGCGTGGGATTGTTCTGCGCCCGCGCGGGTGCTGCTGAGCCACAGTGGATTCGGGTGAGTTCCTCTCACTTTTCTGTTCTCACCGATGCCGGGGAGAAGAAGGGGGACGAGGTGGCCTTCCGCTTCGAGCAGATGCGCTCGGTGTTCAGTCAATTGCTGAAGAGGACCAAGCTCAATATGCCGGAGCCGCTCGAGATCGTGTGCCTGAAGGAATACGGACAAGTGGCCCCGGCTTCAGACACTGCATCAGGATTCTTCCTGTCCGGAGAAGATAAGAACTACATCGTGCTCAACGCCGCCGACGACGAAAGCTGGCGTGTGGTTGCGCATTCCTTCGCCCATCTCCTGCTGAACTACAACTATCCGCAGACTCAGGGTTGGTTTGACGAAGGTCTGGCCGAGTACTTCGCGAGCATTCGCCTCGACGACAAGCAAGTGCAGATGGGCGCGGACCCGGAGTCGCTGAGTGAACTGCTGAACACACCGGCGTGGATTTCCATTCCGGAGTTGTTCAAGACCCAGCACGAGGTCTCGAACTACCGGCAGGGCACGCATCACACGCTGTTTTATGCGGAGTCGTGGGTAGTGATGCACTACCTGGTCAACCAGGACAAGCTGGAGAAGACGGGAACGTACTTCGGCCTGGTGCAGAACGAGGGGATGCCAGTGGAGCAGGCCATCCAGCAGGCATACGGGATGAGCGCGGCGCAGTTGGAACAGGCAGTGAAGGACTATTTCCATTCCCTCGCTGCCCCAGTCCATCAGTTTCCCACGCCGCTGGCGCCCGGCGATGTGGGCGCGAGCACCCAGCCGGTACCTGACCCACAGGCGCAGGCGCTGCTGGGAGAACTCATGGTACGCCTGCCCGAGCACCGCGATCAGGGGCTGCGGAATCTGCAGAGCCTCATCAGCCAGCCCAAACTGGACAACGCGATTGCGCATCTCGCACTGGCCTGGGACCACATGCAGAGGAAGGAATTTGACCAGGCCACCGAGGAGTTGAGCAAGGCCTCAGAACTCGATGCCAATGACGCCTGGGTTAGGTACTACCTGGCGCTGGTGAAGTATCACGCGGCGCAGGCCGGCGGGCAGCCGTTCCAGGGACTCTCCAATATGATGCAGGATTTGCGGGCGGTACTCGATTGGTATCCGGCTTTCGCGGAAGCGTACAACATGTTGGGCATGGCGCGGGTAGAGGGGGGTGGCATCAATTCGGCCATGGAGGCAATGCGCACGGCGATGCAGCTAAGTCCACGTAACCAGCAATACATGCTCAACATGGCCCTGATCTACATGGCGGCGAAGAGGTGGGACGCGGCGAGCGCGATGCTGGAGCGGCTCAAGCGCAGCCCGAATCCGCAGATCGCGCAGGCCGCGGAGAAGAATCTGGCAGACCTGCCCACGCTGGAAAAATATGGGATGCGGCCGCAGCAAACGGTAGAAAAAGCCGCCCCGCCACCACCCGCGCAACCCACGCCGGCAAAGCCCGGCGCGGCGGAGCCGGAAACAACCAGCGAGGAGCAGCCTAAACCGCCCGCCGAGCCCCAACCCGACCTGCGAAAGGTTCAGTTTTTGAAGGGAAGGCTGGCGAGTGTCGATTGCACGCAGGCGCCGGCAGCGGTGCTCACCGTGGTGGCTGCGGGAAAAACGATGAGGCTGCGCACGGAGGACTACAAGTCGCTGCTGCTGATCGGCGAGGACAGTTTTTCCTGCGGATGGAAGGACCGCTCGGTGGCGGTGAACTACAAGCCAGGCGGAAAGGCCGACGGGGATTTGGTCTCGCTGGAGCTGCAGTAAGGCCACAACCGCAAACCGGCAATCAGCAATTGAAAAGTGAAATAAGAAAACCCTCCCAGGGGGAACTGGGAGGGTTTGGGAATCGTGGCTGTCGGACGGTGCTAGACCCGGACTACGTTGCCCGCCTGGAAGCCCTTGGGGCCCTTCAGCAGATCAAACTCCACGGTTTCGCCCTCGTTGAGCGTGCGATATCCATTCTCCTGAATGGCAGAGAAATGGACGAAGACATCCTCCCCAGTGGAGCGCTGGATGAACCCATACCCTTTAGCCCCGTTGAACCACTTCACTGTGCCCTTCTCTCTCACAAAGTACTCCTTTCGCTTCTTATCTTTTATCTAAACTCTTCCGCATCCCCGTGAACTGCGGAGTTCGACCCCCTCAAGAGATCCGGAAGTCCCACAAGCTGACCGTACATGTGCCGCCGAGGTTTGCGGCAACAGAAAAGGCTCCTGAGTCCTGTGCCATCGGTAGAAAGCACGGCGCAGAGCTCCAGAGCCCATCGTGTCGCGACAAAGATTGGCGGCAACACACGAACATCAACCCGAATCAGTGAACTCGCTGCTCGAACTTGCCTCAGCGAGCACAAGATAATATGCAGGAAGTTCGATTCTGGCAAGAGAAGAAAATTGTATACACGCAGGTACCGAGTTTGGGAACGTATGGTGGGCGCGCGGACATTAGTAACCGATTGCGACACTAGCACAGCGTGGCTGGTGGCGAAATGCGGAAAGTTGGGTGCAACCGTCTGATAACATTAGAGTAACAAGCATGCATGACCAGCAGTCATCTACGACACCCCGTTCTTCTCCCATGCTGAACGCCCGCGCCAGCGCGCGGAGCCACCCAACCTATTTGAACCTGGTCACGTCCACCGTGAAATATATGTTGCGCACCGAGGTACATACGTTTGCATTCTCGGTTGCGGCCAACGCCATCCTCTTGTTCTTTCCGTTTGTTCTGCTGTTGATGACCCTGATCCGACGGGTCTTTCACGCTCCGGTGATGTACAACGTGGTGGTGCAACTGCTGCGCGACTATCTCCCGGCAGGGCAGGATTTCGTGATTCGGAATCTCAACGCGCTGGTGGGGGCGCGGAATCGCGCGCAGATCGTTTCACTCCTGATTCTGCTGATTACATCGACGGGAGTCTTCATGCCGCTCGAAGTCGCGTTGAATCGCATCTGGCATTTTCCCAACAACCGCTCGTACCTGGGCAATCAGCTGATTGCTCTGGGGCTGGCGTTTGGTTGCGGCGTGCTGGCCCTGCTCTCGATTGCGCTGACGGCAAGCAATGTGACCCTGCTGCAAAACCTGCTGCGGGGACACGCCATGCTCGTGGTCAAGTTGGTGGGATTTGTGGTGATGAAGGTCTTCGCCATTGCCGCCAGCATTGCCATCTTCTTCCTCATCTACTGGCTCCTGCCCAACGGCAGGGTCCCCGTGCGGGCGGTGTTGCCCACAGCAGTGATTACCGGCTTGCTCTCGGAGGGCCTGAAATACGCCTATATCCTGGCGCTGCCGCGGCTGAATTTCCAGGAAGTGTACGGGCCCTTCGCGCTCTCGGTGAGCTTGATGTTCTGGGCATTTCTCCTGGGACTGCTGTTGTTGACGGGTGCCCATCTTTCCGCAGAACTGCACAACCACGACAACCGGTAGGGCCTTGAGTTGTGAGGCCGGCGCCCTCTGCCTTTCCTCGAGAAATGAAGCACTTGGACTGTAACTTGGGTAACGTTGGCGGCCGGTTGAGTGCGTGCTAGGCTCCTCGTATAGGTAGGAAAATCAGCAATTTGCGAGGAGCCCATGGGTCTCCGCTGGTGTGCTTGCCTGCTGCTGTTATGGTCCACGATGGGATGGGCCGGCGGGAAGTCCCATGCCAAAGGGACGGAGCATAGGAGTAGCCTCGGTCGCCTCCCGGTGACAACCTCGTCGGCGCTGGCCCGCGTGCGCTTCGAGAAGGCCATGCAATACACCGAGGAGCTGCGCATGCCGGATGCGCTGCGGGCGCTGCGCGCGTCGGTCAAGGCCGATCCGAAATTCGCCCAGGCGTACATCCTGATCTCCAACTTCAGCCGCGACCCGGCAGAACAGCAGACCGCGCGCGTGCGTGCCAAGCAATTGGCGCCGCGGGCGAGCCGTGCGGAGCAGTTGCTCATCCGCTGGTTGGCCGGTGTGCAGGAGGACAACTACGTACCGGCGATTGCCGCCATGAATGACCTGCTGGAGCGGTTTCCGCGGGACCAGCGTCTGGCGTTCCTGGCCGGCGGCTGGCTGGTCAAGCAGGAGCAGTACCAGCAGGGACAAATGGTGCTGGAGCGCGGGGTGGCTCTGGCCCCGAACTATGCGGCAGCCCTCAACGAACTCGGATACGCCTACGCCTTCAATGGAGACTTCGAGAAAGCCTTTGCTGTTATGGAGCGCTACGTGGCGCTGCAGCCCGATGAGCCCAATCCGCACGATTCCTACGGCGAGATTTTGCGCCTGGCGGGGAAGTTCGAGTCGGCGTTGGAACAGTATCAGCTGAGCATTCGGACGGACCCGAATTTTGGTTCGGAATTGGGGGTGGCGGACACGTATGCCCTCATGGGGAAGGAGCAGGACGCGCGGGACGAGTACGAGCGCGCCATTGTGTTCGCCCCCGGCGAGAGTGAGAAGGTGGAATATGAACTGCAGTCCGCCATGACCTGGATCCGCGAGAACAACCGCAGGCAGGCGGAGCGGGCCCTGCGCGACGTAGCCAAGCACGCGCACGCGGCGGGGTTGGCGCGCCTGGAAGCCGAGGCCCATCGGGTGCTGGCCATGTATGAGCCGGACTACAAAGCGGCGATGAAACATCTGCAGGCGGCGCAGGGCGCGCTGGAGTCCCAGCGGCATGATCTCTCCCGCATTGATCGCGATGAAGAGCAGGCACGCATCCTGCGAGTGCAGGCGATGCGTGCCGCGGAAGCCCAGGCTATGGACGCTGCGTCCAGTGCGCTGAAGCAGCTGGAAGGCATGGCCGGCAGCAGCCGCAGCCGGGTGATCCAGCTTTCTTATCATGCCGCGCTGGGAGCGGTGCTGCTGGCCCAGCAAAAGTATCCGGAAGCCATCTCGAACCTGGAGGAAGACTCGGACGATCCGCTCTCGCTGCGGTTGTTGTGGCAGGCCTACAGCCATCAAAGCGAGGCGGCACAGGCGGCGGAGGTGGCCACGAAGTTGGCGGGGCTGAATGTGCCCACGGTGGAGCAGGCCCTGGTGGTGCCCCAGTTTCGCGCCAGCCTGATCAGCCAGGGAGGGCAGCCGTAAACCGGAAGACGGCCCACGATGCCACGCATTCCCTTCTTCAGAATCGGGCCAGCGGCGGAGGAGATGGAGCCGCCGCGGCTCGTCAGCTACACTCCCTCGCTTTCTCTGGACGACCTGCAAGTCGGCATTGATAACCTGCGGCATGATGTTCACCTGAGCTCAAAGTTCGTCGACCTGGCACGCTTGCAGATTGCGCGCCACATCGTCCGCCACGGCAACGTGGAAGGGCTGCTGGCCGCTGAGGCGCCCCAGGGCACGCTGGGCAACCACTTCATCGGATCCAAACCTGTCATAAAGCAGCAGGCCGAGCCCGCGGAACTGAAGCCGCTGCTCACCGGCTTGCACGTGGCCGCGCTGAATCGTGCCAAGGCGGAAGAAAACATCGCGGTGGACCTGCTGGCGCGGGTGGCGATCCTGAAGTTCCTGCGGGTCGAGCTGCATGCGCAATTCGCCCTGACCCTGGAACGCTGCCGCATGATGCTGAAGAGCTACGAGGGGGTGCGGCAGCAGAAGGCGCTGGAGTATCGCGAGCGGGTAGCTGCCTTCCAGGTGGCGAAGAAGATCATCCTGCGCAAGACCGGGCAGGACCTGTTTCGCACACTACGGGAGATCGAGAAGGAAACCCTGGCGCGGATGCGGCGCTCGCTGTTTGGCAACCGGGCCGAGGACGAATACAAGCTGTTCCTGAACCCACTTGTCTTCAGCGAGGACGGCCGCGACACCTACCTCAATGCCGACTATTACGTGATGCTGGGCAACTTTGACCGGGATCCCGATCGCTTCTCGAATATCCGCCGGATTGTTTGCGAATTCCTGAAGTCAATGAATGTTGGGACGGAATCCCAAGGCGACAGCGTGTTGGACGGCTGGCTCAATGTACCGGAAAACGCACATGAACTGATGGGCGGGGGGAAGCCCGACGAATCCACAGCAGAAGGGCGGGGGCAGAAAGCACGGCTCACGGCATGGCTGGATCTGCTGGAGGCCGAAAGCGTGCTGGACTACGTGGTGGCCTCCTACGAAGTGGCGCCCATGCTGCCGGAATACTCGCCGCGCATCAACGCCCAACAGTTGAAAAATGCTTTGATCTCAAAGGAGGAGCGGGAGCGGGTGGAGAAGCTGATTGAGGAAAGCCGGCTCTCCGCCGATGGACTGTATGCGGCGGTGGCCCGCATGGCCAGCTGCCGAGGGGCGGAGCGGGCCCGGACGGCAGCACGCTTCCTGCACGACTTCCTGCGCTATCACCGCGACCTGCGGCGGCTGGAGGCGCTGAACGAAGCCTTGGACAGTGTGAACCTGATCGGCAACGCCAAGATGCGGGAACTCTCGGCGATGAACGGCACCCTCTACGAGTTCCTGCTGGCGGACGAGCAGAAGCCGGTCGAAGAGAAGATCCTGCGGCACGTGGTGCTGAAGGCGGATGTCCGGGACTCCTCCCGGCTGACCCGCTCTCTCATGGAGCGGGGGCTCAATCCAGCTTCCTACTTCAGTTTGAACTTTTACGATCCGGTGAACAAGCTTCTGCCCAAGTACGGCGCGACCAAGGTGTTCCTGGAGGGCGACGCGATCATCCTGGCGTTGCTGGAACGGGAGGGTGATCCTGGCCTGGCGGTGGGGCGGGCTTGCGTGCTGGCCCGGGAGATCATCGAGATCGTGCGCGGGTACAACCAGCTGCTGGAGCGCGGCGGCCTGCCGACCCTGGAACTGGGGGTGGGCATCTCCTACCAGGAGTCAGCGCCTATGTACCTGATGGATGGGGAACAGCGCATCATGATCTCCGACGCGCTGAACGAGAGTGACCGGCTGTCGTCGTGCAGCAAGCGGGTGCGGAAAACGATCGAGGGACTCGAGAGTCCGTTCCATGTGTACACCTTTCAAACCGCCGGCGATGCCGAGGTGGAAGAGGGTTCGGACGACTTCATCCTGAACTACAACCTGAACGGCATCCGCATGAATGAAGCGGCGTTCAAGCGGCTACAGCAGGAGATTTCGCTGGAGCCCTGCCGCCTGGAACTGCCGGAGTTGTGGGGCTGCGAGGGCTTCCGGCTGCACAGCGGGCTGGTGCCGGTCGGAGGCGACATCTTCCGCAAGATCGTGGTGCGCAGCAGCCGCATCCCGCAGATTGACCCGCGCAAGTTCTCGCTGGCAAAGTGGACGGAGCGTTGGTACTACGAAGTGTGCTCGAATCCGGCAATTTATTCGGCGCTCGAGGGAAAAGCGGCGAAGGCGTAGGAACGCGCAGGTCGTTACTCGTTGGTCGTGAGTCGCTGCGAATCCGGGTCGGATCAGCGTGGGAGTGCTTCTTTTTAGAGCTGTTCGCGGTTTCTTCAGGCGGGTACCTTCCCGGGTGCCGGGCGGCTCACGAACTTTTTTTGTCGTGCAAAATCCGTCGAATACCGCACCACGAACCGTTCTCTTTAGCTGTCATACGACATCCCGGCGAAGACAATCTGTAATTTGAACAGATCCAGGAGAAGTCGGCACTTGTCTTCGAAGTTCAGCTCTTCAGTGAACCTGTTGAACATCGAGGAAAACTGCATCTTGAACGACTCTCTGCTGGACGTCATACCCCACTCAATCCGGCTTTTAGGAACGCCGTCCAACAGTCTGCAGCTTGCGCTCAATCTACAGAAGGAGTCTACGCCCGAGTGAATCGATTCACACGCGTAGTCCAAGTCATACTTATTGAATGGGTCCGTACTCGCATTCTGCGCGTCGGGTACGTACTTCGCATGAGGTCCGTGCAAGAGGCTCGTTGCTATGTTGACGCTGCCGTGTTCCAGGTATTCTTGGAATTCCACTGCGAGTCTTATCAGGGT
>Ga0335070_10000754_pt1 | contig 36779 bp, 33 predicted proteins | sample Lox_Sample_13_FD_206722 | JGI IMG/M metagenome (GOLD analysis project Ga0335070, IMG submission 206722) | Soil microbial communities from Loxahatchee National Wildlife Refuge, Florida, United States - Lox_Sample_1.3 | ecosystem: Environmental > Terrestrial > Soil > Wetlands | place: USA... | reverse complement strand
TGGCTCCCAGCTGTATGCCGAACAAAGAACCTCCGAGGATAATCATGGCCAGCCTTATATCGACAAGACCATGGAGGGCGTACTTCAGGGACCCGCCGACACCCATGACAAAGGCGATGACCAGCTCAGTTGCCGATGCCATAAGGCTCGGGGCGCCAAGGACATAGATCATTGAAGGCACGCCGATGAAGCCGCCGACAGCGATTGTCGCAGCGAGCATACCCGTTGCAAAACCGAGAGGGATCGTGAAGAGCACCGAAACCCTGGCATTCAGGCTCTTGAAGTAAACCATGGTTCCGGGGATATTGATCGACTGTACCCACCGTGCCAGTTTCGTCACCTTCTCCTCTGCATGCGCATCTCCCGATTTATACGTCTTCCATGCGTCGCGTAACACAAAAATGCCGACGACGGCCAATATGACGACAAAGGCAACGCTCACATAAAGGTTCGACCCTGCATCTCCGAAGGTCTTCTTAATATTCTCCTGGATATGCGCACCATAGAGGACTCCTGCCTCTGCGGAGATACCAAGGACGATACCGAGTTTTACATCGACCTGACCGTACTTGGCTCGCTTCATAGCGCCGACGAGGGCCTTCGGAAACTTGTGGCACATGTTGCTCGCGACTGCCACGAGTCCCGGCACGCCAAGGCTCATCATGCCCGGTGTGAGAACAAAGGCACCGCCTGAGCCGATAAAACCGCTGACAAGACCGCCGACAAAACCGACAAGAAAGAGATAGGTGATATTTACTGCGTCAAGGTTGATAAAATTGGCCGCTGCCTGAGCTATATCGTGCATGTTACCTCACCTCCCTTTTCTTCTTTGCGGCCTCGATGCCGAGGACGGTCCAGAAATGACCGGTAAAGGAGCCATGGACAAAGGAGAAAATAAATGCCGTCGCTATCGGCAGGAGTGCGAAGAACCCGCCTTTTGCAAAACTGCCGTTAATAGTCTCCTGATTTGTGAGAAGCGCCCCATAGAGCGCCGCTGATACAATCCCCATCGCTATCATCTTTCCGATGGGCTTCTTTTTCTTACTGCCGTAACTGTTTGCCACCGCGTTCCTCCTTGTTATTATGTTCTTGCGTTCTTGAGTCTCCGCAACATTGTTTACCCTTTCACTCCGTCCGCTACCACGACCAAAGGACACTTCAGCTTCTGCCATGCCTCGGAAAGCCTTTTGCTTTTGCCCGCGCAATCAACATCGAGATTGTCAGAGGATTCGGTAACGGCAAAAAGTATCTCCTTGTTTGAACTCGTGTAATCGATAATCTCCTTCTTGAGACAGCCCTTCTTCTGCGTCAGCCTGAAACCGATCCCTTCCTTCTCGAGCTCCGTTAGGCACTCCTGAAGGGTCGGATCAAGAGTCTCTTCGGGAGAGATATAGAGAACATCGAGATTGGCCCCTATCCTTTTACAGGTATTTACTGCGTATCTGAAGGTCTTCCTGTCCATCTGATCTCTCCTTAGCGCCAGCAACACCTTCCTTTCCTCCTTGAGAAAGGACCTCGCCGTCTCCGTCTCTCCCTCTTCTGCAAAGGAGATCGCCGACATGAGGTCTTCCATCTTCTTTTTCAAGCCGCCCATAATGGAACTGTTACCTCTTTGCTCCAGGAGCAGAGATTCTCGCCGTCTTCCGGGCGATCGGGGCATCGCGCTTCTCATCTCTCCTCTTTTCCCTCATGATCTCCCTGGCAGTATCAAACTCACCAGCCTCAGCAAAGGTTATTGCTGAAAAGATCCTGTCCCATTTCTCACCAAAACCTTTCATCTCTTTGTCCTCCTTCTGTGGTTCTTTACCGTTTGTATATCATCTTCCGTGCCAAGCGGGCATACTGACATAACTACTTGTTTATAAAAGATTATTTATAAGTAAGAGGACAAAGAAGCCCTACTTGTTTTATTGCAAAATGCAACGAAGAAAAGAGGATTGAAGGGGCACGAATCTCAGACGGTGCTTTCTTATTGTGGCCGCTGCGTCTTGAATAGTCTGTTGCAGTTTGCAATGGCAATGAAGCGGTCGGAATGGAACCGTGACTACTGAATGAGAGGGGCAATCACCAAAGGGCTATTCTCTTGCCGAGAAGCAGATGTCGGCATCGAGAGAAGACGGATGAGTGATCGGGGCTAAAGAATGGACGTCAGGTTTTCATTTGGAAGGATTTGGCGGAAGAATCCTGGCGATGATCTCCTCGATCCTGTCTGCAAAGGAAATCCTTACCCTCCCTTTGACATCGTCAGGAAGGCTCTCGATATCCACCCTGTTCTTGAGGGGAAGGATCACTTCCCTCACCCCGGCACGTCTCGCAGCAAGGACCTTTTCCTTGATCCCTCCTACGGGGAGGAGCCTGCCGCTGAGCGTCAGTTCCCCTGAGACTGCCACATCCTTTCTGACAGGCTGCCCTTTCAGAAGGGAGAGAAGGGCGACGGCAATCGTGGCTCCTGCTGAAGGCCCATCTTTCTGAATCGCCCCTGCAGGGACGTGGACATGGATATCGTGGTTATCAAAAAAGTCATCGGGGATGTTAAAGGAGGAGGCGCTGCTCCTGATATAGCTCAATGCCGTCTGTGCTGACTCCCGCATTACATTCCCGAGAGAACCGGTGAGGATAAGTTCCTTGTTCCCTTTCATCTTCGCCGCCTCAACAAAAATAATGTCTCCTCCCACCTCTGTCCACACGAGACCGGTCACAACGCCGGTTTGACTCCTTTCTTCCGCAACCTCAAAGTAATATCTTCTTGGCCCAAGGTATTTCTCTACGAGGTCTGATGTCAGCTTTATCTCCTCTGTCTTTCCCGTATGTTGGACGGACTGCATCGCCACCTTGCGGCATATGGCAGCGATCTCTCGTTCGAGGTTTCTCACCCCGGCCTCACGGGTATGTTCCTGAATGATCTTTGAAACAGCCTCTTCCGTGAATTCCGGCGGACAGTCTGAGAGGCCCTGTCCCTGAATCTGTTTCGGGACGAGGTACTGCAGGGCGATCTTGATTTTTTCATCATCCGTATACCCCGAAAACTCGACCACCTCCATACGGTCTCTGAGGGGTCCCTGGATGTTATCAGCCACGTTCGCCGTAGCGATGAAGAGAACGCCCGAAAGGTCAAAGGGGACATCGACGTAATGATCGATAAAAGCGCGGTTTTGTTCGGGATCGAGTATTTCGAGCAGCGCCGAGGCTGAGTCGCCCTTGAAGTCCTGTCCTATCTTGTCGACCTCATCGAGCATGAGAACAGGATTCATGACCCCCAAACGACGGATCTCCTCGATGATGCGTCCGGGCATCGCACCGGCATAGGTCCTTCTGTGGCCTCTGATCTCGGCCTCGTCCCTGATCCCGCCGAGGGAGATTCTCGCAAAGGTTCTCCCAAAGGCGCCGGCAATGGACCTTCCGAGGGAGGTCTTCCCCGTCCCCGGAGGACCTGCGAAACAGAGGACCGATCCCTTTGCGGAAAAAGGGGATGTCCTTTTCTCAAGGGCTTGCCTGAGGACCGATCGCACTTGGTCCAGTTTGAAAGGTTTCGTAATATAGTGGAAGGCACCTTTCTTCATGGCCTCAACGGCAGAATCGACTGTTGCATGGGCCGTGATCATGATAATCTTCGTATCGGGGTATCTAAGCCTCACCTTTTCAAGGAGATCGATCCCGTTCATCGCCTCCATACGAAGGTCCGTCAGGACAATATCGAAGTCAGAATGCACCATCTTGTCCATCGCCTCGGCGCCGTCAGCAGCCGTCACCACCGAATAATCCTCTTTCTTGAGTATATGGTCCAGGTTCTTCCTGGCGACCTCTTCATCGTCCACTACCAGGATCCTCGGCTTCTTGTTCCTGATCAATATTCTTACCGCGAGATGCTCCAGGATCCTCTCCTTGATCCTGTTCAGGCCAAAATGGCGTTCGTTCAGAATTCTTTCGGCCCTGGTGAGGTCGAGATTATCCTCTGTCTTATGGTTCCAGGGAAGGCTCAGAAGATACTCGATATACATCAGCCCTATCGCATATTCAGCGGCAGAGGGGCTGATCTTTGACAGGGTATCGATTTCCCTCTCGGCGATTTCCTGGACATGGTGAGGAATATTTGCCGAGATGATCGTCTCCCTCAGTTCCTCTATCGTCGCGGTCTGGAGTCTCTTATCGGCATTCCTGAAGATATTCATATCTTTCAAGTCTATAACCCTTGCGTGCCTTTTGGCAAGCGTCAACCTCCTCCGTTTCAACATTTGACTCCGAACGTCATTCTTGCTACAGTTTAAGTAAAAAGAGAGATCGAAAGGAGACGACTATGAAGGATAGTTCATCAAAGATCGCCGGAGCATTCCTGATAGGCGGCATTCTTGGCGCGGGAATAGCCCTTCTCTATGCGCCTCAGTCGGGCCGGGAGACGAGAAAGGATATATCGAGGAAAGCGAAGCGGATAAAGAATGACGCCGTCGAGTTGGTTGAGGACACGATCCAGAGCGTCAACGAATTTGTAGGCGATGTAAGAGACAAGGCGTCGGAGATTCTCGAAAAGGGGGTGGAGTTATCGGAGAGCGCCAAGAAGGAGCTTGTGAAGTCGCTGGAACAGGGACAGAAGGTCATAGAAAAACAGAGGAACAGGATCATCGAGGGACTGGGCCTTTAGATCCGGCGATCTCCCCCGATGATCACGGAGAACGCCCTCTATCTCCTCGAGTTTCCGAAACTCCTCAGGATCATCTCCGCCTTTTCGAACAGCGAAGCCTCGCAGAAGGCTGTTGCAGAGATCCGTCCCCTCTATGACAGGGGAGAGATAGAGAAAAGGCTCGGGCTCCTTCGTGAGATACGGATGATGTCCCATGAAGGCGCTCCCCTCAAACTGTCACGCTTCTCCGATATATCAACCCTCCTTGCGAAGATAAGGCCGCAAGGCGCCGTCGCGGATTCCGTGGAGCTTGCCGGCCTGACACCCTTTCTCAATATCCTCTCCGGGGTTTCACTCCAGCTGGAGAAGAGGGATGACCTCATTTTCCTCAAAGATCTCACCTGTGACCTGACAGGCTTTCCCGATATACTCTGGACTCTCGAAAGGTCCATCGACAGTGAAGGCAATATCCTTGACAGCGCATCGTCCACGCTCTCCGAGTTGAGGGCAGATGTGAGACGGCTCAAAGGGAGGATCACGAAGCGACTCGAAGAGATGATGAGGGACGAAGGTCTCTCTGTTTTTCTCCAAGACAGCTATGTTACTGAAAGGTCCGGCAGATGGGTCATCCCCGTCAGGATGGACTCAAAGGGACAGGTACCCGGCGTTGTCCATGATGTTTCAAGATCAGGTGAGACTGCCTTTATCGAACCCCTCGCCATCATCGGACTTTCGAACGAACTCGAGAACCTCATCGCAGAACAGAAGGCTGAGGAGATCCGCATCCTCCGGGAGATCTCCTCTAAGATAAGGGGCGTGGCAGACCTCATAGAGGCCCAGTATAAGACCCTGGTTTACCTTGACCTCCTGAACTGCATCGCGCGGTTTTCCGACGAACTCAGGATGGAGGAACCGCAGATAGACGATTCCGGTTCGATCCGTCTTAGGGGAGCGCGGCACCCCCTCCTTATGCTCACGCTTAGAAAATCGGGAAGGGGCGATGACGTGGTGCCACTCGACGTATCTCTGGGCGGTGATGACAGGGTCATGGTGATAACGGGCTCAAATGCGGGGGGAAAGACCATAGCCATCAAGACGATCAGCCTCCTTCTCCTCATGGCCCTGTCCGGCATGCCCGTGCCTGCAGACTCTGCAACCTGCTTCCCCCTTGTCCATGATCTCCTCGTCGACATCGGCGACGAGCAATCGATTGAGAACAGCCTTTCCACCTTCTCGGCCCATGTGTCAAATATCTCGGATATCCTGAAGAAGGCCGATTCGAAGTCCCTCGTCCTCATCGATGAACTCGGCACCGGCACAGACCCCGATGAAGGGGCTGCCCTCGCCTGTGCTGTTTTAAAGGAGATAAGAGACAGAGGGGCCTTGCTCTTTGCCACCACACACCTGACGGACATTAAAGGTTTTGTTCACAGGACAGAGGGCATGATCAATGCCTCCATGGAATTCGACCACAGGTCCCTCACCCCTCTTTACCGGTTACGGGTGGGAGAGCCTGGCCAGTCTCATGCCCTCGAGATAGCAAAGAGGTACGGCCTGCCCGAGAGAATCATCGATTCGGCGAAGGGTATGCTCGGCGGGATCAAAGTGGAATTCGACAACCTCATTGCCGACCTCAATGCAAAGAGGGCAGAGTATGAAAGGGCCCTTCATGAACTCCGGAAAGAGAGGAGTGGGATAGAAGAGAAGACAAGGCTCCTTGAAGAGAGACTTTCCGAAACGGAGAAGAGAGAGAAAGAGGTGATTGCGAAGGCGTACCGGGAAGCTTCGGATATCATCGCCGAGACAAAGAGACGGATGAACGCCTTCCTCGATGACCTGAAGAAGAAGGACAAGGAAAGCCGTCGTGAGGTCGTAAAGAAGATTGTTGCAGAGCAGGAAGAGGCAGCTCGGAAGCTCCGGGCATATGATATGGATTATGCAATTCCGTCGGTGGCTGAACTCCATGTGGGCGACCAGGTCTTTGTCAGATCCCTCGGACGTGACGCAACAGTACTTGAAGCCTATGAGGATCGGAACCGCTTGAGGGTGAGGGCTGGAAGTATGGAAGTCGAGGTCCCTCTTTCGGACGTGGGAGCAAGAAGAGGCAAAGCTCTGTCCCCCCTCACCCCTCCTTCAAAATCCGCCGTGCCAGGAGAGGAAGTTTCTTCACGCCTGAATCTTATTGGACTGCGCGTTGATGAGGCGCTCTCGAGGCTCGAGCCCTTTCTCAACCATGCATCCCTTGCCGGCCTTACCGAAGTGACCGTCATCCACGGCTTCGGCACCGGGGCCCTGTCGAGGGCTGTATGCGAACACCTTACCGGACATCCCCTTGTAAAGCACTTCAGGAAAGGGGAGCCGCCGGAAGGCGGGGCCGGCGTCACAGTCGTGACATTGATATGATCCTATCAGGGGAAATTCACCCTTGAGTTTTCAATGAAGTCACCAAACTCACAGATTTTTTCTTGACAAACAATTCTCGTATTCTTATATTTGAATATAAGAATACGAGAATATAAGAAAGGGAGAGACTATTATGATTTCTGTCTTTGAAAGAACCGCTGCTGAAAAAATTGAGCTGCTCAAAGTAATCGCACACCCTACACGCATAAAACTTCTCGAAGAACTCACGCAGGGCGTAAAATGCGTCAGTGATTTGGAAGAATACCTCGAAGTAAGCCAGCCAAATGTATCGCAGCATCTTTCGCTGCTCAGGAGATACGGCATCATCGATTACTACGTTGACGGAAGACTGAAATGTTATTACCTCGTTGATCCAATGATTCCAGACCTTCTCGAAGTTCTGAAAAAGTCATATTCAGAGGAATTGCCTGCGCCTGCCTGTTGTCCTGTAACGAAAAAGGGGAAATACCCTGGAGCGAGAAAGCTGGCTGCAAAGCATGCCGTAAAGGAGGAGAGAAATGGGTAAAACGATGACGATGTATCTTTCTACGTCGCCGTACTCGTATGAAAACACGCTAACGACTATACGGATTGCCGAATCTGCATTAAACAAAGGGCATGCCGTCAATCTCATCGCATCTGCCGATGGTGTCTACTGCTTCCTGAAGGGCCAGAAGGCAAAGGGGATCACAAATGCGGAGGAAGAGTTCTCGCGCCTGATTCGGAAAGGGCTCAAGGTGTACCTCTGAGGAGGCTGCGTGAACTTTCGCCGTGCGGCGAAAGACGATTACCTTCAAGGAACAGAACAGGGTTCGCTCAAGGGATTATTTAAGACGATGGGCGAGAGCGATATCTGGCTCAATATCGGTGCGTAGGAGGAGAACATGGAGCATATTGCGATGATTTTAAGGAAGCCCCCGTATGGCGATATCAATGCTGCCGAGGCTGTCAGGCATGCCCTTGGGGCAGCTGTTGGAGATATGAAAGTTTCGCTTCTCCTGATTGACGGCGGTGTCCAGCTCGCGAGAAGAGGCCAGGATGATACCGGAACAGGCTTTACGAACCTTGAGTCAACCCTGAAGGACTGCAAAGAAATGGGCGTTGGGGTCTTTGCAGATCATCTGTCCCTTATCGATCATAACCTCAAGAAGGAGGATCTCGTGGAAGGCGTAGAAGTAACAAATGAATCCGATATTGTAGCGATACTCAGGAAGGCTGATACAACAATGATCTTTTAACAGGGAGGTCACCATGGTCGTGATCATAAAGAGTGGTCCTGACACACCCGAAGGAACGCGTGCAGCGAAACTCGCACGTGATATGTCTGCCGACATCGTTCTTTTGCAGAACGGCGTGTATTTTATGCAGAAGTCGTATCTTGAGGATCTTGGTTTCATCGGAACAGCGTTTGTGCTATCAGATGACCGTAAACTTCGGGGTCTCAGTGAAATCAGCTCTGAGCTGAGAATGAAAGAGATAACATATGACGACCTCACCGATCTGATGACTGCCGGCGACAAAGTTCTTGGCATGTTCTAAACAATATAGAAAAGGGGCGTAACATGGCGAAGATAGTTGTTTTGGGGGGCTCTTTCGGCGGGCTTACTGCTGACGCATCGCTTTATGCGTACAGAGGCTTTTGGAGGCAGCCGTCAATGATGCCTGACAATGCGATGGTGCTGACCAGACTGATACTCTCTTATCCCAAGCTGTCGGAATACGGTGCAAGCCTTCAGGGACGAGCGCTGGATGGGGTCTTAAGTCTTGCAACAGGCCATTATGATTCAACGGAAGACAAAAGCGGTATGAACCCCATGATCCCGAATTCTCAGACGAGGTTTCTTGTAGGCTATCAGCGTCAGGTATGGGAAGATTTTACAATAGGAGCTCAGTACTATGGAGAGTATATGCATGATTACACGGAATATAAGAAGAACCTGCCGCCAGGGTTCCCCCAGGAAAGGAGACTCCGTGACCTTGTTTCGATACGGCTTACGCAGCTCCTCGTGCACCAGACTCTGAAACTCTCATGGTTCTTATTCTGGGGCCCCTCAGTCGGTGATTACCTTTTGAACCCTGAGATCAAATACAACTTTTCCGATCATGTCTGGCCAGCGCTTGGAGGAATGGTCTTCGGCGGTGGTAAATCATGGACTCAATTCGGCCAGCTTCAAAAAAATGACAATGTTTATCTCCAGGTGAGATATGAGTTCTGACGTCGCTTCTGAAACTCCGTCATCGTCTCAGACAGATTTTGATCACGAATCAAGAAACTTCACCTTCATCTCAACCGGCTGCTTCTGGGGGCCGCTGCAAACCGCGGCAGCGTAGCCGACGGGTACCACAGCCATGAACTCCCCTTTCGGCTCCCCCAGGAAGTGGAGCACGTCGTCCTTGATGAGAAAAAGGATCCCCAGCCAGACAGCGCCGAGTCCGAGTGAGGTCGCGGCCAGGAGAAGGTTCTGAACAGCGGCTGCCGAACTCTGGATCTCCATGGTGCGGAAGAAGTCCTTTGCCATCACCTCCTCGACCTTAAAGAGTTCTGTTCCGTGCCTGATCAGGTCGCCGGTATTCACAATCGCAATGACCACCGGCGCACTCACGATGCTTCTTGCTGCCATACGAAGGAGGGCCGACGCAGGACGGGGAAAGTCCGAGGATCGTGTAGTAACGAGGTGTGATAATTCATGCCTCTTCTCTTCTCTCAGCACGATAAACCGCCAGGATTGTTGATTATGGGCAGAGGGCGCTTCGTTGGCTGCCTGGAGGAGGATCTTTATGTAATCATCAGGAACATCCTCTTTCGTAAATGTCCTGATGCTGTGGCGATTCCGTATGGTCTGCAGTGTCTCATTGAGAGAGGAGCCTGAATCAGCCGGCATTACCGTTCCCCTCTTTCTTTTCCTTTCATTCGAGACTCGCAAGCAATTCTTTCAACTGTTCTATCCCGTAGGGCTTTGCTATTGCATTCACAAAACCGTAGGTCCTGAAGTCCTTCATGATCGGGTCATGGGCATAGCCGCTCGAAACAACGGCCTTTATCTCAGGGTCTATCTCCTTGAGCTTCGCCAAAACTTGCTTTCCGCCCATCCCTCCCTTTACGGTCAGGTCGAGGATGACGGCGTCAAAGGTTCTCCCTGATTCCCTCGCCTTCTTCAAGACCTCGATCGCCTCCTCCCCGCTCCTGGCGGCCTCAACTTCATGGCCCATGGCAAGGAGCATCTCTGTTCCAATATAGCGCACCCTTGGGTCATCGTCCATCAGCAATATGCTCCGTTTGCCGGCCACTCCGGTACGACGCCGCGTAGCTGTCGTTATGATCTCCTCCTGGGCTGCAGGGAGATAGATATGGAAGGCTGTGCCCCTTCCTTCCTGCGATTCTACCGTCAGGAGTCCATCATGTTTCTTGATGATGGAGTGAGAAATCGTAAGGCCGAGCCCCGTGCCCTTCTCTGACCCTCTCTCCTTGGTACTGAAGTATGGGTCAAAGATCTTCGCCAGGTTTTCAACGGGTATACCGACTCCCTCGTCCTTCACAAGTATGTGAAGATAGTCGCCCTCCTTTAGGGGCAGTCTGTCCTTTGCGGTGACAGCAACATTGCCGGCATCCACCCTCAGGATTCCTCCGTTCGGCGTCGCCTCCCTCGCATTGACGACGATAGCACTGACGGCCTGCCTTATCTGCCCCTCATCGATATCGACCGCAGAAAGATCGTCGGCAATGTCGAACACACAACTTACGTTGGATCCGCTCAGGGAGAGGTTGACGGATTCGATCAGCAGCTTTGACAGAGACGTTACCCGTCTGTGCGGCTTCCCGCCCGAAGAAAACGTGAGGAGGCGGTAACTCAGGTCCTTTGCCTGCTCAGAAGCCTGCTCAGCCAGTTCCAGGAGTTCAGATCTCCTGCTGCCGGGATCTTCGTAGGTCCTTGCGAGAGAAATGTTTCCCATAATAATCTGAAGGAGATTGTTAAAATCATGGGCAATTCCTCCTGCAAGGACACCAACGGATTCGAGCTTCTGTGCCTTGAGAAGTTCCTGTTCCAGTTTTTTGAGTTCGGTGATATCTCTGAATGCAACGACCGATCCCACGATGTTGCCGTCTTCACTGATAGGGCTGGCGATGACCGATATCGGAAAGACCGTTCCGTCTCTCCTGACAAAGACCTCGTCATTCGAAAAAAACCGCTTTCCAGTCTTGAGGACATTGTGCATTTCGCAGTCTTCAAAGGAGAGAGGCCTTCCGTCTGCCCTCAAGGAATGAACGGTTTCATGGGCTCCTCTCTCATTCAATTCCGTTATCGTCCAGCCCAAGAGACGCTCAGCCTCGCTGTTCATGAACGTTATGCGGCCATCTGAGTCAAAGACATAAATACCCTCGCCGATATGTGAAGTGATGTCACGCAGCTTCTTTTCGCTTTCAAGAAGTCTATCCTCCGCCTTTTTCCGAACAGTAATGTCGCGCACATAGACGAGGTACCCGAGATTCTCGTTCATGTCAAGGGGCGCAAGAGGAGCGATATGGACATCGAGATACCGCAGCCCCTCCCGGGCCGTCGGGTAGAGATTGCGCCTTTTCACGAGATCAAAATCAAAGGCTATTTCCTGACGGAGAGATCTGCCTTCACGGAGTTCCTTCTTCTGTTCGTCGGTCAGGTTGGGGTCGCCGAAAAGATCGAATCCTTTCACCGCCGAGATGTCATCAACACCAAAGATCTCGAGACAGGCCTTATTCACGTCAAGGAGGATGCCTTCACGATCATATAACTCAATCCCGATTGGAGCATTCTCATAGACGCTTCTGAATCCTTCCCCCTTCGCCGGCCGGGACGCATCTCTCCGCTGCGGACGTTCATCGAAGCCCATCGCTGATCCCCCGGAAGACCGGTCTTCTTGTCGCCGGGCAGGAGGCCCGGAAAGTCCCTGCATCATGGTCTTTCTCCTTTCAGGCCCCCTGTAACCGAATCTTCTTTCCCTCACAGGATCAATACCGATAGTCGTCCACCCCTCAGAACGGAGAAACTTCCTTATCCTGTTGGACGAGATAAGTTCATCGAGAAGGGCAGGCTTTACCATGTCAAAGCTGTCGTTCTGATACATCACTCTTATCAGCATAACCCCTCCTCGCTCATGACGATGAACAGGATATCCATCCATGGTCTCCTTGTCCTAACATGAAGACCGCAGGTGTCCTCATCAGCTTCATTGTATCAGGAGAGCGTCCAATTTGCTACGATGATCCATGAGTCGGAGCATTGTGAATCAGACCTCTGGACCCTGGGTTTAATGCGGACTGTGAGGTCCCTCGCTCACAGTCCTGTCTGCCTGGTCCGCTGATCTGTCCTCGTCCTTAACATTGGCAGTCGTAAGGAATTCGGCCTCATTCCACCCACCGCCCAGGGCCTTGATGAGTAGCGCCGCCGCGACCATCCGCCTGCCTTGAATGGTGATTAAGGTCCTCTCGTTGTTCAGCGCGAGGGCTTGAGTAACGATCACATCGATGTAACTCACTGTTCCGGCCTTATACTGGTTTGTCGTTACCGCGAGCGCCTGCGTCGCAGCCTTCACTGCCTCGTCCTGCACCCTGGCTTCGTCCTCCAGGATGCGCAGAGCCGCCAGATTGTCTTCTACCTCCTGAAATGCGGTCAACACCGTCTGACGATAGGATGCAACACTCGCGTCATAGGCGGCCCGTGCCTCTTCGGTCTGCGCTCGCCTCAGCCCTCCTTCAACAACGGTCTCCAGTACCGAAGGCCCCACCGACCAGAAGCGGCTTGGCCATGTCAGCCACTTCGAGAACTGTGAGGACTCGAATCCTCCTGATGCACTTAGGGTGACAGTCGGATAATAAGCTGCCATAGCGACCCCGATCTGGGCGTTCGCAGCAGCGACACTCCGCTCGGAAGATGCGATATCCGGTCTGCGTTCAAGGAGTTCAGAGGGCACTCCCACAGGTATCGCCGGAGGAAGTGCCGTAAGCGGCGCAATCTTGAGCGAAAAGACGGACGCCGCCGTTCCGACAAGCAACGCGATGGCGTGCTCCAGCTGCGCGCGCTGAACGCTGGTATCGATCGCCTGGGCCTGGGTAGTGTTGACCTGGGTTTCAGCCAAGAGCACATCGCCTCTCGAGGCGATGCCGCTGTTGTACCGGTTCTTTGTCAGCTGGAGGGATTTCTCGTAAGCTGCTGCCGTCGCATCCAGAAGCTCCTTTTGCGCGTCGAGGGAGCGGAGCGCGAAATAGTCCACCGCAAGCTCAGCCTGCATGCTGAGCCGGACAGCTTCGAGGTTGGCCGCGCTCGCCTCCGCACTTGCCTGACTCGCCTCGACAGAACGCCGCACTTTTCCCCAGATATCAAGCTCCCATGAAAAATCGACAGGCAGCAAAAAATCATTCGTAGTGCCCGCCGAGGTAAAGGACCCGCTTCCAACATGCGACGATCCCCTGGAGCGCGTCACCGAGGCCCCTGCGGTGATCTTCGGGAAATAACCGGCGCGGACCGCCTGGACAAGCGCCCTCGCCTGGTGATACTGCGCTTCCGCAACAGCAACATTCTGGTTCGATACTCCGACCCTCTCTTCGAGTTCATTCAGCAGAGGGTCGTTGAAGATCTCCCACCATGGGCCCTTCGCAACACCATCCCTTGGTTGGGCCTTCTTCCATCCCTCGGACTCTTTGTATGACGGAGGAACGTCAGTCGCCGGCCGCACGTAGTCAGGGCCTACCGTGCATGCCGTGAAAACCAATAAGATTGTGCTTATCAAGATTACCTTATAGTGGTGATGGCTCATGTGCGCTCCTCATATTTCGGTAGACGAGGTGATCTTGTTGTCGTGCCGCCATCTCTGTCCCTTCCTCACACCTTCAACCCACAGCCTGAAACGGTCAAGGTACAGGTAAACCACAGGTGTCGTGTAGAGCGTGAGCATCTGGCTGAAGATCAGTCCGCCGACGATCGAGATGCCGAGCGGCCGGCGAAGCTCCGACCCCACCCCTGATCCCACCGCAAGGGGCAAGGCGCCCAAAAGCGCCGCCATGGTCGTCATCATGATAGGCCGGAACCGCAAAAGGCAGGCCTGAAAAATTGCCTCTTCAGGGGCCTTCCCTTCCTTGCGCTCGGCCTCGAGGGCAAAGTCGACCATCATGATTCCGTTCTTCTTCACGATGCCGATCAGAAGGACGATGCCGATGACCGCGATTATGCTGAGGTCGGTGTGGAAGAACATGAGGGCAAGGACAGCCCCCACTCCTGCCGAGGGCAGCGTCGAGAGGATGGTGATGGGATGGATGTAGCTTTCGTAAAGCACCCCGAGCACGATGTAGACGGTGATGAGCGCCGCAAGGATCAAGAGCGGCTCGCTTACAAGCGAGTCCTGAAATGCCTGGGCCGTGCCGGCAAAGCTGCTGCGGATGCTCGAAGGCATTCCCATCTCCCGCGCCGCGGCACCGATTGCGGACACCGCGCTTCCAAGGGCGACACCCGGCGCCAGGTTGAAAGAGAGCGTAATCGCAGGGAACTGTCCCTGGTGGTTCACCGCCAGCGACTTTGCTTTCGGTTCGTAGTGCGTGAAGACGTTCAACGGCGTCTGACCGCCGCCGGCGGACGTCACATAGATGTCCTTGAGCGTGTCAGGATGCTGCCAGAAGCGCGGGTCAACTTCCATGACGACATGGTACTGGTTCAGGAGCGTATAGGTTATCGACACCTGGCGTTGGCCGAAGGCGTCGTAGAGGACATTATCCATGAGCTGAGGCGTTATACCAAGCCGCGAGGCGGTATCACGGTCGATGACGAGCGAGGCCTCGAGCCCCTTGTCCTGCTGGTCGCTGCTCACATCGACGATCTCGGACATGGTCCGCAGCTTCTGGAGCATGCGCTGGCCCCAGAGGTTAAGCTCATCGAGATTGTCTCCCCTGAGGGTGAACTGATAGAGCGCGCCGCTTATTCTCCCCCCTATCCTCAGGTCCTGTACCGGCTGGAGAAAGGTCGGTGCGCCGGGCACTGATGCGAGCCCCTTACGCAGCCGCGCGATCACCTGCTGCGCCGTAGACTTCCTCTTCTCGAAGGGTTTGAGCGACACGAACATCCTTCCCGTATTCGTCGTTGAGCCACCACCTCCTCCCCCTCCGGTAAAGCCTGTGACGTACTCTACGTCAGGGTCCTTCATAACGATATTCACCACCTGCAGCAGCTTCTCCCTCATGGATTGAAACGACGTAGACTGGTCGGCAATGATCGACCCGTTGAGCCGGCCTGTATCCTGTTCGGGGAAAAACCCCTTAGGCACAAGAACAAAGAGGACGACGTTGAGTACAACGGTCACTCCGATAAGGAAGAGCATGAACCGGGAATGTCGTAAGGCCCAGCGGAGGCTCCTGTCATAGTGGTCGTGCATCCATAGGAAGGCCCGCTCGCCCGTATGGTACAGTCTCCCGTGATCCTCCCTCTCGGGTCTCAGGAGTGTTGCGCACATCATCGGCGTTGTCGTCAGCGACAGCAAAAGCGACACCATGATCGCCGCGGACAGCGTCACCGCAAACTCCCTGAAGAGCCGGCCGACCATCCCGCCCATCAGGAGGATCGGAATGAAGACCGCAACGAGCGAGACGCTCATCGAGACGACTGTAAAGGCGATCTCCTTTGTCCCTGACAAGGCAGCCTGAAGCGACGTCTCCCCTTTTTCACGGTAACGGGTGATATTTTCGAGGACCACGATGGCATCGTCGACAACGAACCCCGTGGCGATCGTGAGGGCCATGAGGGAAAGGTTGTCAAGGCTGTAGCCGGAGAGGTACATGACCGCGAAGGTGCCGACGATCGAAACAGCAACCGCCACGCCGGGGATGATCGTGGCTCTCACATTGCGCAGGAAGACAAAGACCACCAGGATGACGAGCAGGCACGAGACCACCAGCGTCCCCTCCACATGATGGAGCGATCCGCGGATGGGCGGGGTGCGGTCCACCACGACCGAGAGATCCACCGAACCGGAAAGAGCCGCTTTCAACTGCCCGAGCATTGCCCGGATTCTGTCGACCGTTTCGATGATATTTGCACCCGGCTGACGAAACACGATCACCATGACCGCGGGCTTTCCGTTGACGAACCCTGCCGTGCGCAGGTCCTCGACCGAGTTCTGGACATTCGCCACGTCCTCCAGCCGCACTGCGGCGCCCGACCTGTAGGTTACGACGAGCGGCGTATACTCGGCAGCGGTCCTGAGCTGGTCGTTTGTGCGGATCTCCCAGGTCTTCTCTGCGGTCGAGAGCTGCCCCTTCGGCCGGTTCACATTCGTCGAGGCGAGGAGACCGCGCACGCCTTCAAGACTGATGCCGTACCTGCTGAGCGCCACAGGGTTGAGATCGACGCGCACCGCGGGAAGCGAGCTGCCGCCCACGAAGACCTGGCCCACGCCCTTCACCTGGGAAAGCTTCTGCTGGATGATGGAGGACGCCGCGTCATACATGCGCTCCTTGCTCGCCGATTCGGAAGTGAGCGCGAGGATGAGGATAGGCGCATCGGAAGGATTCACCTTCCGGTACGTCGGATTGCTCGGAAGGTTTGCAGGCAGGTCTGCGCGCGCCGCATTGATCGCCGCCTGGACGTCCCGTGCAGCGCCGTCGATATTGCGGTTCAACTCAAACTGGAGTGTAATACTCGTGATGCCCTGGTAACTGGTCGAGGTCAGCTCGGTCACGCCTGCGATGCGTCCGAGCTGACGTTCAAGGGGAACTGCGACCGACGTGGCGATGGTCTCAGGATCCGCGCCGGGCAGAGACGCCGAAACAGAAATTGTGGGAAAGTCTACCTGCGGCAGAGGCGATACCGGGAGCGAGCGGAAGGCGGTTATCCCTGCGAGCACGAGCCCGACGGTGAGAAGTGTGGTCGCGACAGGCCTCCTGATGAAGGGCGCAGAAATGTTCATCGCTAATGCTGAGTTCCTTCCCCGCGCCCTGAATCACCGGTCACCGCGTCGGCGCGGCTTTCGCGCATGCGCCTGGACAGCCTGTCAAAAACGAGATAGATGACCGGTGTGGTGTAGAGGGTAAGGACCTGGCTGAAGACGAGGCCGCCGACAATAGAGATTCCGAGGGGACGGCGAAGCTCGGAGCCGGCGCCATGCCCAAGGGCGAGGGGCAATGCTCCCAGAAGTGCTGCCATCGTCGTCATCATGATCGGTCTAAACCTCAGAAGACAGGCCTGGTAGATCGCATCCTCAGGGCCTTTACCCTCTTTGCGCTCAGCCTCCAGGGCAAAGTCGACCATCATGATGCCGTTCTTTTTCACAATCCCGATGAGGAGTATAATGCCGATGATCGCGATGACGTTGAGCTCGGTCCGAAAAAGCATCAGCGAGAGCACCGCCCCCACACCTGCAGAGGGCAGCGTCGACAGTATCGTGACGGGATGGATGTAGCTTTCGTACAGCACCCCGAGCACAATATAGACGGTTATCAGCGCTGCGAGGATCAGGAGCGGTTCATTCGTGAGAGAGGCCTTGAAGGCCTGGGCAGTACCCTGGAAACTCCCCCGTATGCTCGCAGGTAGTGCGAGTTCCCGCGCCGCAGCCTCGATCGCATCGACCGCCTTGCCGAGCGCAACTCTCGGCGAGAGGTTAAAAGAGGTCGTCACTGCAGGAAACTGTCCCTGCCGGTTAATGACAAGCGGTCCCATGGATTCGGACGCCTGGGTGATCGCGCCGAGCGGAACCTGTCCGCCGTTGGCGCTCCGCAGATAGATCGATTGAAGCCCCCGCGGTCCGTGCTGGAAGTCAGGCTTTACCGCGAGGACCACTCGGTACTGGTTCAGCTCCGTAAAGATCGTCGATACCTGCCGCTGTCCGTAGGCATCATAGAGTGTATCATCGATGAGCTGAGGGGTAATGCCGAGTCGCGAGGCCGTCGCTCGGTCGATCGAGATACCGACCGTAAGTCCTTTGTCCTGCTGGTCGCTGCTCACGTCGCGGAGTTCCGGACGTGTACGCAGCACGCTGACAAGCCTTGGCGCCCACGCGTTCAGTTCATCGAAGTCAGGGTCTTCGAGGGTGTACTGGAACTGCGTGCGGCTGACCCTTGCATCGACCGTGAGGTCCTGCGCAGGCTGCATATAGAGAGATATCCCCTGGACCTTTGCAAGCTCTGGCTGGAGACGGCGAATAACGTCGCTCGCACTGATCCTACGCTCCTTCAGGGGCTTGAGGTTGATCAGGATCCTTCCGCTGTTCAGAGTTGTGTTCGTACCGTCCACCCCTATGAAGGCCGAGAGGCTCTCGACCGCCGGGTCCTTCAGGATCGCCCGTGCGAGGGCCTGCTGGCGTTCGGCCATGGCGGTGAAGGAGACCGATTGCGGGGCCTCGGAAACGCCCTGTATTACCCCGGTATCCTGAACAGGGAAGAAGCCCTTCGGCACGATGACGTAAAGGAGCACCGTTGACACAAGCGTTGCTACCGCGACCACAAGGGTCGCTTTCTGATGACGCAAAACCCATTGCAGGGACTTTCCGTAGGCGGCGATGATCCGGTCCAGCATGACCTGGGAGGAATGATAGAACCTCCCCTGCTTCTCCTCGGGAGTATGCTTGAGGATCCTGGCGCACATCATCGGCGTGAGCGTAAGCGACACCACGGCGGAGATGAGGATCGTGACCCCGAGGGTGACGGCGAACTCGCGGAAGAGTCGCCCCACCACGTCGCCCATGAACAACAGCGGGATGAGCACCGCAATAAGCGAGACCGTGAGTGAGAGGATGGTAAAGCCGATCTGCTGGGCCCCTTTGAGTGCGGCATCGAGCGGGCTTTCTCCTTGTTCCACGTATCGTGCAACGTTCTCGATCATGACAATCGCATCGTCCACCACAAAGCCTGTCGAAATCGTGAGAGCCATCAGGGAAAGATTATTGAGACTGAACCCCATGAGGTACATGACTCCGAAGGACCCCACCAGACAGAGGGGGACCGCCACGCTGGGGATCGTCGTTGCCGCGAGGTTGCGGAGGAAGAGGAAGATGACGAGTACCACGAGCGCTACTGCGAGCATCATCTCGAACTGCACGTCCCTCACCGATGCGCGGATCGTCGTGGTGCGGTCGGTCAGCATCGTGACCTTGATGGCGGGAGGCAGGGAGCTCTGGAGCTGAGGCAGAAGCCTCTTGATGCGGTCTACCACTTCGATGACATTGGCGCCGGGCTGGCGCTGGATATTGACAATGACCGCCGGAACATCGTTCATCCACGCGGCCTGGTTCACGTTCTCAACATCGTCGACAGCCTCCGCCACATCGGAGAGGCGGACCGGCGACCCGTTCCGATAGGCAACGATAATCGGCTGATACTCTTTGCTCGAAAAGATCTGATCGTTCGCACCGATGACATAGGATTGACGGGGCCCGTCAAAGCTGCCCTTTGCCTGGTTGACGTTGGCGGCAACAATAGCCGTGCGCAGGTCTTCGAGAGTCAGGCCATAGGCTGCAAGGGCGGTGGGATTCGCGTGGATCCTTACTGCAGGCTTCTGGCCGCCGCTTATGCTCACGAGCCCCACGCCGGACAGCTGGGAGATCTTCTGTGCAAACCGCGTATCCGCCAGATCTTCGATCTTCGGGAGGCGCACCGAGTCGGAGGTCAGGGCCAGGGTCAGGATCGGCGCGTCGGCCGGGTTTATCTTGCTGTATACAGGCGGGGTCGGAAGGTCCCGGGGCAGGAAGGTAAAGGCCGCATTGATCGCCTGCTGGACCTCCTGCTCGGCAACGTCAAGGCTGAGGTCAAGACTGAACTGGAGGGTGATGACCGAGCTGCCGCCTGAGCTCGCAGAGGTCATCTGCGTCAGGCCCGGCATCTGGCCGAACTGCCGCTCCAGCGGCGCGGTTACGGAAGAGGCCATGACATCAGGGCTTGCACCCGGATAAAATGTGCGGACCTGGATCGTCGGGTAATCCACTTGCGGCAGGGCCGAGACCGGCAGCTGCCGGTACGCGACAGCCCCCGCGAGCAGAATCGCGATCATCAGCAGCGTGGTCGCGACCGGCCGCATGATGAAGAGCCGGGAGATATTCATCAGCTGCGCTTTTGAGGACTGCCGCCGGGCTTTTCGTTGGAGCCTTGTCCGCCGTCCTTTTTGTTCTGGTCGCTGCGGCCTTTCACCTCAACCTTGCTGCCGTCCCGAAGCCTCTCAGCTCCATCCACCACCACGATCTCGCCTGCCGACAGCCCCGCGGTGATCGCTGCCTCGCCCGCCTGGGTCTCACCAACGGTGACAGGACGGACAGCGACGGTGTTGTCCAGCTTCACCACATAGATGAAAGCACCCTGCGGTCCCCGCTGAATTGCCGATGCCGGCACCACCACCGCCTCGCGCCTGACTTCTATGAGGAGACGGGCGTTCACAAACTGGCTCGGAAAGAGCTCATTTCCCTTGTTCGGAAATTCCGCCTTGAGCTTTACCGTCCCGGTGTTCGGATCGATCTGGTTGTCCACGGTTACAAGATGTCCTGTCGCAAGCTTCTGCTTCTGCTCGCGGTCAAACGCCTCGACAGCCATAGGAGCGCTGCCCTTGAGTTTGGAGAGCACCTGGGGAAGGCTGTCCTCGGGGATCGAAAAGACTACTGAGATAGGCTGAAGCTGTGTGATCACGACCATCCCGTTCGGATCGGTCGCATGAATGATATTGCCGGGATCGACAAGCCGCAGCCCGACCCTTCCGCTGATCGGCGCAATGATGCGGCTATAGACCAGTTGGAGCTTTGCGTTGTCGATCTGGCCCTGGTCGACCTTTATCGCGCCTTCGTACTGCCGTACCAGGGATTCCTGCGTATCAAGCTGCTGCTTCGGGATCGAGTCCTCTGCAACAAGCGTCTTATACCGCTCGAGATCGAGTCTGGCGTTCTTCAGCAAGGCCTCGTCGCGGACCATCTGCCCTTCGGCTTGAGTCAACTGGACTTCAAAGGGCCTTGGGTCGATCTCCGCAAGCAGGTCGCCGGCGCTCACGATCTGGCCTTCCCGGAAGAGGACCTTCATCAGCTGCCCGTCAACTCGGCTCTTCACCGTGACCGTATTCAGGGGAGTTACCGAACCGAGTCCGCTGAGATATACATTGATATCGCCTTTCCGCGCCGCCATGGCTACAACAGGAATACTTCGTGGCGCACCCAGTCCCTGTTTTGAAGGAGAGGGTTGGGTCTTGTCCGTCCTGGGGAAAAGGAGATAGGCCCCGACCATGAGAATACCAGTCGCGAGAACCACAACCCGCCAACGTTTGCGTGACGGACAAGGGCCGGAATGTCCGCCGATATCATCTACCCCTGGTCTTTCAGTCGGCGTCATATTCAGGGTATCACCCTGACAGGGTCGACAGAGGCCTTCACGCAGCTGCCCTCAGATGATCTTTGTGCCGCTCCATGTCCCTGTTTGTCCTTTGTCCGTTAGCCACGTGCCGGACATCGCATTTCCACCGCTCTCTGTACCAGTATAGAAATATGTGGTTCCGTCATCCCCTACCCACGTAAAGAGGACCGTTCCTGAGCTGACAAGGCCGGTGCCCACGGTTCCCGCAAAGATTGATTGATCGAGGCTGCTGCTGCCAGTGTTTTGCTTGAGCTCAAAAAGAGACGTACCTGGAATACCGCTCGTCGTAATGTTCCAGTTGCCTGCAACATTGACTAAAGCAGGAGTGTTTACTATCGCCTGCCATGTCCCGGAGTAACCATTGCTGCTTGTCCAGGTTCCCGACATCGTCGCAATAACAAGTATGGTCCCTGTGTAGTTGAAGACGGTTCCGTCTTTTTCGGTCAAGGAGAAAGAGATGTTCACATCGCTCGTAGAGCCTGAAAGCGAGCTGCCGTCAGGCGCCGTTCCCGTAATATCCTCTTTTGACTGTGAGAAAGAAAAGAGAGCGGGTTCAGGTCCCTGCAGGCCTGTCATGCCCTTGGTTGTGTGATAAAAATTCCAGGTGCCCTGAACGTTGTATAGATTTTCATCGTTCTGCCTGCCGCAGCCTATGAGGACCAGGGGGAAGCTAAGAAAGAGCAACCAGGCCTTTCGTCGTATATTTGTAGACAACATTACCATGAGCGCCTCCTGTCGTTTTATCTGCCTCTCTTCAAAGGACGTAGTAAGGGGCCTTACGTGCCCGGAAAGAAGTCTGAAGTACCCATATTTGATATCACAAAAGGCACTATTTGTCAACGAAATGGCTCAAATGGCTCTTACGACCTTCCTTACCGTTCAACGGAAATTAAAATTACCTGCCATTCTCCCTGTTCTCCCGGCTCTCCCATCTCTTCTTACGCTCTGCGAGGATCTTTTCATAGTGCTCGCGCTGATCAGGTCGCAATATTGCCCTGACCCTCTCCTGGGAGCGCGCCAGGATCTCCTCAGTCTGGGGTCTCAACGTTCTTCGTAATTTCTTCAGTTCTCCGTGGGTTTCCTTAACAATACCCCGCAACTGCTCCAACTGGGTCTTATCAAGGTGAAGATCGCTGTTCAGTCGCTGGACGATGAATTCCTCCGTCCTCCCCGGTTCACCTCTCAAAACGCCTTCCACCCTGTGCCGGTAGATGGTACCCGTCACGAGGCTGCCCGTGAGCGCACCGAGGAGGAATACGATAATGATGCTGGCGATCGTCTGCCACCTTTTCATCTCACTCACCTGTCAGGAAAGCCGTGAGCACCGTCTCTTCATTGCCAATCTTCGCCAGTGCATTCAGGTCAGCCAGGTCGTGTGTTTCGGACGCGTAGCTCCAGATACCCAGGAAGAGGACAAGAGAGGCAAAAACAGGAATGAGTCTCCACGCCCATAAGAGAAAAGGAATCTCTCCACTGCGTTGGGTACGGATCTTTGCCATGAGACGGGTCTCAAACCCAATCTCTCCCTCGGAATTATAGGGCTCAGCCTTGCGGGCGGCATCAAAGAGCCTCTCGATCCATTCATCGTTGGGGTCGGTTTCCATTGGCATCCTCCAAAATTCTCTTGAGTTCCCTCCGTGCCCTAAAGGCCCGGACTTTCACCTTTGCCTCACTCCAACCGGTCGACTCCGCTACTTCACGAACGGACTTTTCATCAAGATGGAGCAGTGTAATCACCAGCCGGTCCTCGGCACGCAATCTCGCCAGCCCCTGCTTGAGGATTTCCCACGCTTCCCTTCCGGAGGCCTTGTCTCCGGACGCGGGATCTCTGAGAAACGGTGCTACCGCATCCAAGGGCATGGTGTCTCGCTCGCGACTCCGCTTTCTCAGCAGATCATAACAGGCATTGATCGTAATCTTCGACAACCAGTGCTCAAAGGGAGCATCGCCCCGATATTTCTTCAGGCTCATGTAAGCCTTCATGAATATCTCCTGGCAGACATCGTCGAGTTCATCATGATTCCTCACAAAACGCGAAACCGTGGTGAAGACCCTTCTCTTATGTCTCCTGACCAGTTCTGCGAAGGCCTCGTCGTCGCCGGAAAGGGCGGCTTTGACAAGGCCTTCATCTGTTGGCACCTCTTCGGCCCCATTCATCTCACTCCATTCTACCCTTTTGTACGGTGACTTGTCATGGGTCAGAAGATCTTCTTCATGCCTCCAACCCGGTCTTTGAAACATAGACGACGGGAAGGATCACGTGGTTACAGGTGCAGATGATACCCTGGGTCGCGGGAAGGAATTCTTAAGAATGCGGGCCGGATAGAGAAGGGGTATCCATGGTCAGGACAGGATGGTTAACGGCGCCTGGTAACATGAACCTTTCCGCAAAAACTCTTCAGACTACACGCACTGCAGAAGGGCGACAGGGGCTTGCATATATTCTGTCCAAAGGCTACAAGGAGGCCGTTCAGCTCTCTCCAGTATCGTCTGGGGAGCCTCTCTCGTAAGGCGAACTCCGTCTCCTCGGGTGTCCTGGTTCTGACGTAGCCCCATCGGTTGACGATTCTGTGGACATGGGTATCAACGCAGATCCCGAACTTTCCGAAACCGAGCGTGATTACCAGGTTCGCCGTTTTCCTGCCTATGCCCTTGAGTTTCAGGAGTTCATCAAGGCTGTCAGGAACCTTGCCCTCATACCTTCCCGCGACCGTCTCGCTCAGGGTCTTGATCGTTCTTGCCTTGATCCTGTAAAAGCCCACGGGATAGATCGCCTTCTCTATCTTCCCTTGGGAGAGTGCAGCCATTTCAGGAGGTGATGATGCCAGATCAAAAAGCCTCGCAGAAGCTTCTTCTGTCGTCTTGTCCTGGGTCCTCAGGCTCAGGATGCAGGACACAAGGATTTTAAAGGGGTCCCTCTCTCCCGAGGCAAGGGAATCGAGCCATGGAACATGAACGGCTTTCACCGCTTTTTTCAAGAGGGACATGACCTGGCCGATGTTTTTCTGAGTCACCAACCCCTAAATCAACCTCTTTCCTGAAGCGGCTGATAGGAGCAGCCCATAAGGCCGCAGTAATTACCGACATATTCGGTCTCGGGCCTGTAGAGGGCCGGTTTTTCCTGGGCCTCGGAAAACTTCTCTTCGATGATATGAGCGCACCATCCCGCTATTCTCGACATGGCAAAGACAGGGGTCATGAGATCGCCGGGAATTCCCATGAGGTGGTAGACCGACGCGCTGTAGAAATCCACGTTCGGTTTTATCGTACTCTTTCCTCTCTTTTCAAATTCGCTGAGAGCCGCTTCCTCTATCTGGGTCGAAAGTTCATACCAGCGTTCCTGGCCGAGTTTCTTCCCCAGGCGGGAAGACATATCCTTCAGGAACCTGGCGCGGGGATCCGTCGTCTTGTAGACGGCATGGCCCATCCCCATAATCTTCTTGCCCTCATCGAGTTGTCTCTTCACCCACCCTGCAATATCCTTTTCAGACTGAAGCTCGGTGAGCATCTTCATTACCCGCGCATTTGCGCCGCCGTGAAGACTTCCGGAAAGAGCGCCCACTCCTGCTGAAACACCCGCGTACATATGGGCCATTGTCGACACGACCTCGCGGCATGCAAAGGTCGAGGCGTTGAAGGTGTGATCGGCATGAAGGATAAGGCACGTGTCAAGATCTCGGGCCAGCTCCCCATCGGGTTCCCTCCCGCTCAGCAGCCACAAAAAATGGGCGGCATGGGACAGGCTATCATTCAGCGGAAGCGGCTTCAGACCCTGCCGTATTCTGTGCCAGGCGGCGATCACGACAGGCAGACGTGCGATAAGACGGATGGCTTTGCTGACATTGGCGTCTCTCGTCTCGGCGGAGAGATCGGGGTCATCAATTGCGAGAAGGGGCACCGATGCCTGGAGCATATCCATCGCCTGAGCCTCGCGGGGCCACCTTTTCATGCTCTCGAGAATAAAATCCGGCAAACGCCTCGCCTCCAGCACTCTTCTTTCGAAGGCTTCGAGTTCCGTCGACGTCGGTAATACCCCATAGAGCAGGAGATACGCGGTTTCTATGAATGAAGAGTTCTCGGCAAGTTCTTCAATTCTATATCCACGGTAAATGAGGACGCCCTGTTCTCCGTCAATAAAGCTGATCTTCGTATCCGCCACGATCACTCCGCGAAGCCCAATGTTCTTTACGTTAACTTCACTCATCGTTTTTCACCCAGAACCTTTCATCGTGATTTACCTACCATGCTCATTAAACTATCTTGTTCGGGTAGACAGGGGTGGCGAGAAGTCATGTATTGCGATACCTTTACTGGTTGCCGCATGCCGCCGGGTGCTTAATGCGGGAAGTCAATTTCGGTGAAGTCCTCAGCTCCCCCATTGCCGGAATCCCATCGCATGCACGGTGCTTCGATCCATGCCTGTCTTACCATGGTTTGCAGCGTTCGTGTTCTTTTAAAAAAACCCTTCACTCTTTTCGCCCATCGCCTACAGCCCTTTGCCTATGGTCTGTCTCACAAAGTTCAATGTCCCGCCAGCAAGGAGATGTTCCCGCTGACGGTCAGAGACATCGAGGATGGTAACGACTGACGTTTCTCCCATCTCGGCAGGGATCTCCCTGTCACCCTGCTCGAGGCGCCTTCTCAGATTCCTGAAGATGACCGTTGAACCTTTATCAACACGATCATAGTCGGAAGGGTCCTTGAAGGTCAGGGGAAGGATGCCGAAGTTACAGAGGTTCGCCTTGTGGATCCGGGCGAAGCTCTTGACGATCTTGGCCCGAACGCCGAGAAAGCGGGGCCCGATGGCAGCGTGCTCCCTGCTCGATCCCTGCCCGTAGTTCTCACCGCCGATAACAACGACGGTGCCCTTCTCCCTGCATTCCTTGGCAAAATCCGGCGCAATCTGGGAGTAGATATACTCGCTGATCGCCTCGATATTCGAGCGCAAAGGCAGGATCTTGTTGCCTGCGGGCATAATCGTATCCGTCGAAATATTGTCACCTACCTTGAGCACCACCTCGGCTTCGAGCGTTTCCGGCAGAGGCTCAAGCGTCGGAAGGGGCTTGATATTCGGACCACGGACAATCTCCGCTTTGCTTAATTCCTCTGAAGGAAAGATGATCGAGGATTCGTCGACGATATACTCTTCTGGGTCCTTGATGCTGGGATAGGACATCTCTCCCCCGAGTTCCCTCGGGTCGGTGATAACGCCCTTCAGTGCCGAGGCAGCTGCAGTTTCAGGGGAGCAGAGATAGACCCTGTCATCCTTTGTGCCGGACCGGCCGGGAAAATTGCGGGGAAAGGTACGAAGGCTCACCTGTCCTGTGCCCGGAGCCTGTCCCATGCCTATGCAGCCGAGACAGCCCGATTCATGAATGCGTGCGCCGGCAAAGAGAAGGGAGAGCATCCCGCTCTCATGGGCGATATTCTCCATCACCTGCCTGCTGCCGGGATTGATGTTAAGTGCTGTGTCGGGATGACTGTGGCGGCCCTCCATAATCCTGGCAACGACCATAAGGTCCCTGAAAGAAGAGTTTACGCTGCTGCCGACAATAACCTGATCGGCCCTGATACCGGCAACTTCACGTACCGGAACAACATTTCCCGGAGAAGAAGGACAGGCGATGAGAGGCTCGATGCTTGCCAGGCCGATCTCATCATATTCGTCATAAAGGGCTCCTTCGTCGGGAGCAAGTTCGACCCATGACTCGCCCCGGCCCTGGGCCTCAAGGTATCTCTTCGTGTTCTCATCTGAAGGGAAGATCGAACTCGTGGCCCCCATCTCCGTTCCCATATTGCCGATGGTCTCCCTGTCTGTTGCGGAAAGACCCTTCACTCCGGGTCCGTAATACTCTACAATCTTACCCGCGCACCCTTTAACACCGCGGCGCCTCAGCATCTCAAGAATGACGTCCTTGGCGCTGACCCAATCAGGCAGTTCTCCGGTGAGTTTCACGCCGAGGACCCTCGGACAGGGGAGATGATAGGCATATCCCGCCATGGCCAGGGCAACATCGAGGCCTCCTGCGCCGATGCCGAGCATCGAGACACCTGCAGCACCGGGCGTATGGCTGTCAGCCCCTAACAGCGTCTTGCCGGGGACCCCGAAACGTTCCATATGCACCTGATGGGAAACGCCGTTGCCGGGTCGGCTGAAGATGATCCCGTAGCGGGCAGAGGCAGTCTGGAGGTACCTGTGGTCATCGGCATTCTTGTTGTCTGTCTGGAGGAGGTTATGATCAACATACTGCACCGCACGTTCAGCCTTCACCTTGCTGATCCCGAGCGACTCGAATTCAAGCATCGCCATCGTGCCCGTTGCGTCTTGAAGAAGGGTGTGATCGATCCTGATAGCGATCTCGGCGCCGGGGATGAGCTGACCTTCAGCAAGGTGGGATTCCAGGATCTTATGGGTCAGGTTCTTTGGCATGTCTCTTCGCCCCCTTTCAATTGTTCTCCGCTCCTGCAGGACGACAGGCTCCTCAAAAACTCTCACCTCAAAGACAGTCCTGTGCCCTGTAAGCGATGTTCGAGTTCCCGTGCCTCAGGCGCTCCGGGGACAGGAAGACCCTATTCTTTAAGACTGATGGCGCTGACCGGGCAATTCTCTTCTGCCGCCTCGCAGCAGCCGGCATACTCGCAGGCATCTGCATCCATGACCTCTGCCTTGCCGATCACCTCATTCAGATGAAAGACAGCAGGGCATATCTCCTGACAGGTGCCGCAGCCGATACAGAGATCGATATCGATATTCAGCTTCATCCCATCTCCTCGATGATCCCCGCCGCCAAGAGGGGGAACATGATCTCGTGATGACCGGTCAGGGCATAGGACCTCCCCTTCATCATCGTCGGTCTCCTCAAAACGTTTTCTCTCGGCCGATAATGCTGGAGAAAATCCATATTCACCGTTGTGATCCTCTCGACCTTGTGGCCGAGGTTCCTCGCCACGGTAAGGGCCTTCAAAAAGACTTCGGGCAGGATGACAGCCGAGCCGAGGTTGATATACACTCCTCCTTCGAGGTCTGAAACAACAGACGCCAGCAGTCTGAAATCCCTCAGACTCCCCTCGCCGATCATGGCACCATCAGCCTGTGGATGCATGTGGACGATGTCCGTGCCGAGGGCCACATGCACCGTAGCGGGGATTCCAAATCTGAACCCTTCCGAAAAGACGCTCTTTTTCTTGAACCTATTCTTACTCCTGAAGATATACTCGCCAAGAGACCGGCCGATACCATCGCCTTTTCTCACACCGGCCTGAATCGCCCTGTTTATCGCACTTCCTGTCTCCCGTGCCATACCAAACCTGCCGGTGCAGAGTTCACCGGCAACATCCTCAGATGTCATGCCGGTAAGGGAGATCTCGAAATCATGGACGATGCATGCGCCGTTTGTAGCGATGGCGGTTATGATCCCTCTCTTGATCAGGTCGATAATAACCGGTGATAATCCGACCTTTATGGGATGGGCACCCATGCCGAGGATGACCGGCCTCTCCTCCTTTCTTGCCTGGACGATGGAACCGACAACGTCTCTGAAGTCACCGGCGGCAAGGACGGAGGGAAGACTGCCGAGAAAGGTCTTGAAGGAAGAGCCCCTTGCGTAGGGATAAGCCGCATCTTCACTATCGACCTTGCTCTTTCTCGAACAGAGCGGATAGGTCTTCACCTTTTTCAGGGAGATCGGCCGGTACTGCTTCATACCGGAATTCTACCACAAGATCCCCGCTGAATCCAGAAACGACGGAGATTCGGACTATGTATGTATGATTATATGACACGACATTCCGGCTGCAGGGCGGTTTCTAAATTCCCCGCCATTTTTGTATAATGAGTATTCAGAACCATCTGTTATGGGCAATTTTGATATCAGACCGAGATATTCCACGCTGCTGACTATAGGCAATCTGTTCTTAGGACTCTTGGTGCTCTTTTTCCTTCTGATCCTTGTCCGGGACGCCATGACGATCAGATACAAGAGGATCGAAAAGACCTCCCCTCCTTCGACTGCAACAAGTTTCAGGAGGAACAATCTCAAGGATTATGAGAACATCCTGAGGAATAATCCCTTCGGTCTTCCTGCCGCATCCCTCATACCCCTTTCGGCCTCCCAGGAAAAAGCAGGCGCCTCCCAGACAGAGATGACCCTCATAGGGACGATTTCAGGCCAGCCGAGAAACAGCTTCGCCATTTTTTCAGATCGCACCGGGATGCAGGAGGTATACAGGGTCGGAGACACGATACCCGGTGTGGGGAGACTCGAGCGCGTAGAGAAGGACAGGGTCTCGGTGAAGGGAGCCGGTCGGCTCCTCGATATGCCGATAGCCGATATCCTGAAAATCACGGACGTCGCTCCTGCCTCGGCCGGCGCGAGGCCGTCGGATTTTGTGCGGAGCCTCGGTGGAGGAAGTTATGTTGTTGACCAGAGAAGGGTCCAGCAGGCCATAGAGAACCCGAACCAGCTCATGACGGACGCACGGCTTCAGCCAAACATCAAGGACGGCAAGCAGGAAGGCTTCGTGCTGAGGGAAGTGAGGGACGGAGGCATTTACCAGAGTCTCGGGATACAGAACGGCGATATTCTTTTGCGTATCAATGATTATAATATTTCGAACCCTGAGAGCGCGTTACAGGCATTTACCGCCCTGAGAGGGATGGACAGGATCCAGCTCGACATTATGAGAAACGGCGCAAGAACGACGCTGACGTACCAAATAAAATAGTGAGCGAGGTCGAAAAGCCCATGGAAAAAACTCGTCCTTCATCCTTCATCCTTTCCGTCGTTCTTCTCACCGCCCTTGCCGTATCTCTGACGTTTTCAGGTTCATTTGCCGATGAGAAGGCTGACGCATCAAAGGATCAGAAGGTGACCTTCAATTTTGTCGATGTAGATCTGACGGTGATTACGAAGTTCATCAGCGAGATCACAAAGAAGAATTTCATCTTCGACGAACGGGTCAAGGGGAAGATAACGATCATCGCTCCCTCGAAACTAAGCATTGATGACGCCTACAACCTCTTCACCTCTGTCCTCGAACTGAAGGGCTTTACCGTTGTCCCCTCGGGGATCAACGCTTACAAGATCATCCCCTCTGCCGAGGCGAAGCAGCGGGGGCTCAGGATCGAGAGTGAAAGGAAACCGGTAAATGAGAGCTACATCGCCCGGGTCATCCCGTTGAAGAACATATCATCCGATGACGCCCTGAAGTTTGTCCAGCCCATGATATCAAAGGACGGATACGTCTCTGCCTTCGGCCCTGGTAACCTCCTCCTCGTCATCGATTCCGGGCTCAACGTTGACAAGATCCTTTCACTCGTCGAGACTATTGACCAGCCCTCTCTCATGGAAAGGCCCGAGATCGTCTTTCTCCAGTATTCGAGTGCCGATACCGTCGCAAAGATCCTCACCGACGGCATGCGCAAGACGAAGGCCACACCTCAACCTATGACAGGGGAAGAGGCAAAGGCGGTGGCAGACCCCCGTCTGAATGCAGTGGTCCTCTTTGGCGATAAGGGTATGCGGGAATCAATGAAGTCTCTCATCGCACTCCTTGATGTCCCTGCCCCCGGAGCGCAGGGAAGGATCAACGTATACTTCCTCGAAAACGCAGACGCCACTGACCTTGCAAAGGTTCTTGAGGGCATTATCAGAGGCGCCCAGACACAGCGCCAGACCCAGCCGGGAACGCCGCCGGTAACCCCCTTTGAGGCAGCCGGCGGCATAACGATCACTGCCGACAAGGCCTCAAATTCCCTGATTGTCGTTGCTTCCCCCGCTGACTATCAGAACATCGCCCAGGTGATCAGGCAACTCGACAAGAGGCGCAGACAGGTCTATGTCGAGGCGATGATCATCGAGGCGACCGTAAATAAGTTGAAGGAACTGGGCGCGCAATGGAGGGCAACGGCGAAAGTCGGCGGGAACCCTGTGACGATAGGCGGCTTTGGAACGATAGACAACGCTGCAATTCAGGGCATAGTCCAGGGGCTTCAAGGCGCGACCCTCGGTGGATTGGGGAACTTCCTTAATATACCGATTACTACGACCGATCAAAATGGCAACCCTACCACAACGACACTTTCGATCCCCGGCTTTGCAGTCCTCTTTCAGTTAAACGAGTTCAACGATGTAATCAATGTCCTTTCAACTCCCCAAGTACTCACCTCGGACAATAAGGAGGCAGAGATTCTCGTCGGGCAGAATGTGCCGTTCATAACGCAGAGCTCAACAACTACCGGCCTGGGCGTCACAACGACGGGCACGTCAGTCCAGGGGGTTGTCAATTCCATTGTGAGGCAGGATGTCGGCATTATTCTGAAGATCACGCCCCAGATCACCGAAGGAGACCATGTCAAACTCGACATCTACCTGGAGAATTCAGCAGTCGTGAATCAGTCCACTCAGATTACGGTCAGCGTCGGTCCTACCATCAATAAGCGCTCTACCAAGACAGCCGTCGTTGTGAAGGATAACGAGATCGTCGTCATCGGCGGGTTGCTCCAGGACAACGATGAGGCACAGATAACAAAGGTGCCCCTGCTCGGGGATATCCCTCTTGTCGGACAACTCTTCCAGTCAAAGACCACCTCGAAATCGAAGACGAATCTGATCGTCTTCCTCAATCCCCACATCATCAAGGAGTCCGAGAGGCTAGCAGAAATAACAAAAAAGAAACAGACTGAGTTTGCCGTTGCTTCACAAAGCTTTGCGGAACGTGAGCTTCTCGTGAAGTTCAAAGAGGGCGTCACTCAGAATGAGGCGCTCTCTATCATTTCCCTGAAGGGCGCTTCTCTCATCGGGGTCATTGAGGGGACGATGGTCTACCATATCCAGCTGCCAAAAGGTTTATCGGTGGAAGACGCGGTCAAGGAGTTTTCGGCCCTTCCCGAGGTCCAGTATGCCGAGCCGAATTATATGCTGAAAATGCCCACGATAAAGTGAACTATGCAATCCCTTGAGACCATAAGAGACGAAGACATCGACAGTTCCCTTCTCCAGGAGATCCCCCTCTCCTTCCTCAGGAACAATCTCCTCATGCCTCTGAGAAAGGAGGATGGATTCCTCAGGGCAGCTGTCTCCGATGATAAGGGAGTCTTGGCACTCCTTGAGATAGCCGGAAGATACGGCTTGAAACCCTTTCCTCTCAAGGCCCCCCAAGGCGTGATCATCGATGCGATGAACAGGGTCTACGGACAGATCGGGACTGCGCAGGAGGTGATGGAAGGGATCACCGGGGAGGACCTCTCTTCGGTGGCAACAGAGTTTGAATCGCCGAAAGACCTCCTCGAACTGACGGAGGAGGCGCCCATCATACGCCTCCTGAACGCCCTCCTCCAGCAGGCCGTGAAAGAGAAGGCCAGCGACATCCACGTAGAGCCCTATGAGAAGGAACTCGACGTGAGGATGAGGATAGACGGCATTCTCAGGAAGGTCCTTACGCCTCCCAAGATCATCCAGGACGCCCTCATCAGCAGGGTGAAGATCATGGCAAGCATGGATATCGCGGAGAAGAGACTTCCACAGGACGGGAGGATACGCCTTCTCATCGGGGGAAGGGATATCGACATCAGAGTATCCATCGTCCCGACATCACTGGGGGAAAGGGCGGTATTACGATTGCTCGATAGAAAGCAGGGGATCAAGGGCCTCTATGAGGTCGGTCTCGATGAAACTGACGGAAAGCGTTTTGAGGAGCTCCTGGCCAGAACGAGCGGCATCATCCTTGTTACGGGCCCAACGGGAAGTGGAAAGACAACCACCCTCTATGCGGCATTGAACAAGGTCCATACGGAAGAGAAGAATATCATCACTGTCGAAGACCCCGTTGAATATCAGCTGAAGGGCATCGGTCAGATACAGGTAAATCCGAAGATCGGCCTCACCTTTGCGTCGGGACTGAGGTCCATCCTGAGACAGGACCCGGACGTCATCATGGTCGGTGAGATCCGTGATGTGGAGACAGCGGAGATCGCCATTCAGGCCTCTCTCACCGGCCACCTCGTCCTGAGCACCCTCCATACGAATGACGCTGCCTCTGCCATTACCCGGCTTGTGGACATGGGCATGGAACCCTTTCTCGTTGCATCATCCCTTGTGGCAGTCCTTGCCCAGAGACTCGTGAGGAAGATCTGTCCGAATTGCAGGAGAGCCTACGAGCCCGCATCCTCTGAGGCCACCTATTTTTCGTCATTCACGCACTCTTCACCTCTCACTCTCTTCAGGGGGGAAGGGTGTGAGAGATGCAAAGGGACCGGCTACAGCGGCAGAACCGGCATCTTCGAACTGCTCCCCATCGACAGTGAAGTAAGACAGATGATCACCGCAAGCCGCGAGGCGCAATCCATCAAAGATGCTGCTCTCTCAAGGGGCATGAAGACCCTCTATCTTGACGGTCTCCGCAAGGCGCTGAACGGCGAAACGACCCTCGAGGAGGTATTGAGGGTCACGCAAAAAGATTACGTGGAAGGATAGCGAAGGATGCCGATATTTCGTTACAGAGGATACAGGCCTGACGGTACCGAAGCAGGAGGTATCATAGAGGCGTCAGGCATGAGTGACGCACTGTCGCAGGTTAAGGCTGAGGGAATCTTTCCGAGTGAGATCACGGAACCCGGCATCAAGAGGAAGAAGAGGTTCTTCCAGCGCATCGACGAGACCTTCCTCCCGAACATGACGAGGCAGCTCTCGACGCTCTTGTCGGCAGGTGTCCCTCTCATGGACGCCCTTGCTTCCCTTGCGGCAGAGCACCACGGCTTTTATAAAGAGATGCTCCTGGCAGTTAAAGAACGCCTTTCCGGAGGAGTCGGTCTTTCCAGGGCCCTCGAAGAATTCAGTGACCATTTCCCGGAATTTTACCGGAACATGGTCCAGGCCGGCGAGGACAGCGGCAATCTCGACAGGGTCCTCCAGAAGCTCGCGGACTTCCTTGAGAAACAGAATACCGTAAAGTCAAAGGTCCGCTCTTCAATGCTCTACCCGGTCTTTATGATGGGGGTGAGCATTGTCGTACTCTCCTTCCTCTTCACCTTTGTCGTTCCAAAGATCGTGAAGATATTCAAGGACACGAAGAACGCCTTGCCTTTTGTGACCGTTGTCCTCATCGTTATCAGTGACATATTTATCAGATACTGGTGGGTGCTGCTCGGCTTCGCAGTGGCTCTCTCGCTCTCTGTCAGGAAGTTCGTAAGGAATCACCGGCTCTTCGTGGACAGGCTTATCCTCAAGATACCCGGGAACATCATACAGAGTCTCTACCATGCCAGATTTGCGAGGACGCTGGCTTTCCTCCTCGGCGGAGGACTGCCGATGTTGAAAGCCCTCGGTCTTTCCGCAAAATCGACGGGGAATCGTGAACTCGAGGCCTCGGTCCTGAGGGGCGCCGAAAGGGTCGCCGAAGGGCAGCGGCTTTCCGCATCCCTTGAGAACCTTCCGCCGGTATTCGTACAGCTCATCTCGACAGGAGAGAAGAGCGGCAGGCTCCCAGAAACCCTCAGCAGGGCAGCAGACGCCTATGAGGAAGAGTTCACGAGGAGGATCAATCAGGCGGTCTCCCTCTTTGAGCCTGCAATGATAGTCTTGATGGGCCTCGTCGTAGGATTCATCGTGCTTGCCATACTGCTGCCGATGTTCCAGTTGAACCAGCTGATCAAGTAAGGAGACGAAGATCATGAAAAAAGAGAAGAACAGTGTAACAACCTGTGATCTGCGACCTGCAACCTCTCATGCCCATACAGGGTTTACCCTCCTTGAAGTGATTATTGTCGTCTTTATCCTGAGCATTCTTGCGGCAATCGTTGCTCCAAGGATCATCGGGAGAACAGACGATGCGCGCATCGCTGAGGCAAAGGTCCAGATAAGGAATTTCGAGACGGCTCTGAAACTCTTCAAGATGGACAATGGTTTTTATCCTGACACCCAGCAGGGCCTTGAGTCCCTCGTCCAGATGCCGACATCAGGAAAACTCCCCGCGAAGTACCGGGAAGGAGGGTATCTCGAGCAGAAAAAGATACCTCTCGATCCCTGGGGCAATCCCTATGTCTATGTATCGCCCGGGCTCCACGGCGACTTCGACATCATGAGTTACGGAGCGGACGGCAAGGAGGGCGGCGAAGGGGTAAATGCCGACATCAAGAGCTGGGAGATGCAGTGAAATATCAGGGCTTCACCCTTTTGGAGCTCATCATCGCCATCTTCATCGTTTCCATCGTCCTTGCCCTATCCCTGCCCTCCTTCACCGAACTTGACGAAGGCAGGATGAAGTCCGATGCAAGGAGGCTTGCATCCGTCATGAGATACCTGAACGACAGCGCCATAGCCACAAAGGACAGATTTTTCCTGAAGGTCTTATTCTCCGACAAACTGATAGAGTATAATGGACCTGACGGAGAGAAAAGAGAGAGGTTCAGCAGCCTCTCGGACGTCGAAACACAGTCAAAAGGGAAAATATCCGAAGGAGAAGTGACCGTCTTTTTCGGACCCTCAGGCGCCTCAGAGAGTCTTCAATTTGACTTGAGAGATGATGGGAAGAACGTATCAGTCGCCTTCAATGCTATGAGCGGAAGGGTGAGGGTCGTAACAAACGAATGATAGGTAATGATTTCGAGCTGTCTCATGTGCAACGTTTTGCGAGGAGGGGTTTTACTCTTCTCGAGGTCATGATAAGTCTTGCTGTCATCGGAGGGCTCCTTGTTACTCTCATCTATACCCTGAACTATCATCTCGGGATAGCTGACAGACACGGTGTTACGACGGTGTCCATGGGCCTTGCAAAGGAAAAGCTCTATGATATGGAGAAGAACCCCTCAGAGAGCAAAGGCTCATTTCCCGTACCCTTTTCATCATTTTTCTACGAAACATCGGTAAAGGCTTCATCATTCCCCGGGATGACTGAGATAGCCGTTATCGTCAGGAATGGGAAGGAAGATGTTTCAATCTCGGAGCTGATCAGGAAGAAAGGATGAAGGATGACATAAGAACAGAAGAAGTCCTCCGCACGAAAGGGTCGTGCTTCATCCTTCATCCCTCATCCTTTATCACGCGCTGTGGGTTTACCCTTCTCGAAGTCCTTATTGCCCTCGCGATATTCTCCGTGATCATTGCCAGCCTCTACAGCACCTTCTTTATGTCCCACAAAGCCGTTGACGCCCTTGATGATTCGCTCCTGAGGCTTCAGGAATCCCGCACCGTTCTTGATGTCCTGAAGAGGGAGATAGAATCTGCCGTCTACGACAGCAACAAGACATACACGGTCTTTAAACTCGATGACCGGGATTTCTACGGAAAGCAGGCTTCCCGGCTCGTCTTCACATCCTTCTCTCCGTTGCTCCCCGGGCTTGCACAGATCACCTATTCGGTAGAGGAGACCGATGGAAGACTTTCCCTCAAGAAGAAGGTCATCTCAGCTTACGCGAAACCCGCCGAGACA
>Ga0335070_10000752_pt1 | contig 36794 bp, 37 predicted proteins | sample Lox_Sample_13_FD_206722 | JGI IMG/M metagenome (GOLD analysis project Ga0335070, IMG submission 206722) | Soil microbial communities from Loxahatchee National Wildlife Refuge, Florida, United States - Lox_Sample_1.3 | ecosystem: Environmental > Terrestrial > Soil > Wetlands | place: USA... | reverse complement strand
GAGAATTTTGCTTCAGATTTTCCACGCCGGAACTTTTCGAATCACCCCAGTTATATTGCGAAAAAACATTAATTCTTGTACCAACACGGTAGGGATACCCGTAGCGGATTGTTGACTAAATGAAAAAGGTCATGGTATAGTGAAAAAAACTACCTTAGTAGATAAAAACAAAAACCATAGGAAAAACATCAAGGAACGCCATGGACAACGCTCAGCAACAGATTGTCGACAGCATCAAGAGCACGAGCAATATTTTGGTGACTGTCAGTACAGATCCGTCAGTTGATGAACTGTCGGCTGCGTTAGGTTTGACTCTCGTTCTAGACAAGTTGGACAAGAAGGCCACAGCTATTTTCAGCGGTGTCATGCCACTGGCAATCGACTTCCTGGAACCGGGTAAGACGTTCGATAGCACGATCGATAGCCTGCGCGATTTCATCATTGCGCTTAACAAGGAAAAGGCCGACCACCTCCGTTACAAGGTGGACGGCGATGTCGTAAAGATCTTTATTACACCGTACAAGACAACTTTGTCGCAGGATGATTTGGAATTTAGCCAAGGTGATTACAACGTCGAGACAATTATTGCGCTTGGCGTGAAGGATCAGGAGCATCTCGATAAGGCGCTTGATGCGCACGGCAAGATTTTGCATGACGCCAAGGTTATGACGATTACAGACGGTGGCGAAGTCAGCAAATTAGGCGGCGTCGACTGGCACGATGACAAAGCGAGTAGCCTCAGTGAAATGGTTGTTTCTCTTGTCGATAAGCTAAAGGGTGATGAACCGCTGCTGGACGAGCAAGTTGCGACGGCGCTGTTGACCGGTGTCGTGTCGGCAACAGATCGATTTAGTAATGATCACACGACCTCTAAAGCTATGACAATGGCGGCGCAGTTAATGGCTGCGGGTGCTAATCAGCAGCTGATTGCCGCGAAGTTGCAGGAGGGGCACGACATCGCACCTCAGGCCGCTGCCGACAGCCTGCAGGTTCCCAAGGATACTCAGGATAAAAAGAATGAGGGTGATGGTAATGAACTGGTGATCGAGCGTGACGAGAATAAGCAGTCGACCGCCGAAAAGTCAACAGAACTCGTCGAGCCAAAAGAACCAGAAGCGCCAATCGAAGTAAAGGCGGAAAAGGTGATTGAACCGCTGCCCGAGCAGGCGAAACCCGAGCCTCAGCCTGAAGTGAGCCAAGAAGACGAGGATCAGATGGAGCTTGAGAAACAGCTCGCCGGCCTCACTAGTACCCAGGGAACTCTGGCGGATATCGAGAAAGAATTAAAGCAAGAGGCTAGCCAGCCAGCTGCCAGCCCCGGTGTGCCATCTGCCGCACCAGCAGACGGGGCTGTGCCCGTCGCCGAACCGTTTGTTCCTGCTCCTAGTGTCGGCGCCGCTCCGGTAGTAGAGCCATCGGAAACAGATGCGCTTCCGGCAATCATCAAAAATCACGGCTCAGAGGTTATATTGCAATTAGAGTCAGCGCCGCCGATTAACAGCATTCAGAACGGTAGTGCCACCGAAGAAGAGTCAACGGTTGATCCATTTACCGCTCCGGAAACGCCGCATGAGGGTGCGATAGTAGCACCGGCTGAGGGAGGTACCTTGGAGGGCGCTGCAACATTGTCACCTCCGCTCACCGTGACGCCATTAGCGTCAGCACCGACTTCGGTTCCGTCTCCGACCCCTGTATTTACACAGCCCGAACCGCAGCCAGGGCCAGCATCAGAGTTGCTACAAGCTCCAATGGGACCGCCGACAATTTCTCCAGCTCAACAGATTGAGCCAAGCGTGCCAGAGTTGCCACCTCTGCCACCTTTGCCACCACTCCCGCCGCTGCCGACTGACGGCAGTAGTGCACCGGCTGCGCCGCTTCCGCCTCCGCCGCCGCCAGTCTTTGGCGGGCAGAATGGGGCCATGCCATCGGGCGCCGTATCGGGCGATGTCTTTGGCGATGGGGGCGGAACGAATACCCCTCCGCCAGCAGCGCCGTCTGAGCCGGGCACCTTCCAGATCCCAGGACAATAAATACAAAGAGCCTATCCGAATAGATAGGCTCTTACTTTTTCACGATAAAGTGGTTCACGCCCAGCTGGTCACCCCTATGTGTGGTGACAGCCTCGTAATCCTGCCTCTGCGAATGGTGCAGTTGCATAATCTTATGAATTTTGTCGGTAAATTCGCGACCGTCGACGGTTTCATTAATTTCATCAGGCGTGCGGCCGGGTTCCATATAGACAAATCCGGTGTGAACGTCCGGAATTTCCTCGCGCGACAGACAAGCCAAGCGGACGCGCGACATTGGTAATCCTTGTCCCCGGAGTCGGTAAAATGCCAGGCAGGCGCTTCGTCCGGCGACAATATGGTCGATATGGCCGGTGTAGCCGTTCAAATCGAGGCTCATGAATTCGATTTCAATATCACTGCGATCAGCCACCGTTTTCTTGACTAGCTGAGTGACTTTGTCGGTAATCTCAAGGTGATTGATGTTTCCCAGTGTGCCGTCAATGTAGCCGAGGTGATGCATCGACGCGGTGCCAATTACTTCGCCGGCAGCGCGCCATTCCTGGATACGAACTTCGCCGAGATTGGGCAGATTGTCGAGATTGGTGCCGTTTTCGCCACCGGTCAGGACGATTAAATGTAGTTCGGTGCCGTCAGAAACTTCTTTCAAAAGTGTTGCTACCGGGCCGAACACTTCGTCGTCGGGATGGGCGAAAATACCGAAAAGGATTTTTTGCATACGTTACTAGTATAATACGGGTTGAGTTATGACAGACGGAATTCTTTTGATTGATAAACCCGCCAATATGACCAGTTTTGGCGTCGTAGCGCGCGTCAGGCGCGTCCTGAGCCAGCTAAACGGCAAAAAGACGAAGGTTGGCCATTGTGGCACGCTAGACCCCTTTGCGACGGGGCTATTGATACTGTGCGTGGGCAAGGAGTGCCGCAATGCGGGTAACTACACCAAACTGGACAAAGTTTATGAGTCGACCTTTCGACTGGGCCAGACCAGCAGCACAGGCGACTCGGAAGGTGAAATAACAGAGGGAAGTGACCGGCAACCGGATCGTGAGGAAATCGAACAAATTCTTGCGCTGTTCACGGGGCAGATTACCCAAATACCACCCATGCACAGCGCTATCAAAATCAACGGGCAGCGGGCGTATCATTTAGCTCGCAAGGGTAAGGAGGTGGAGATGCCGACGCGGACCGTGACGATTCACTCCATTGAAGCACTCGACTACACCTATCCGGAACTCAAAATCCGCACGCACGTTAGCAGCGGTACCTACATTCGCAGCCTGGCCAAAGATATTGGAAGGGCACTTGGCGTCGGTGCGTATTGTAGCGAGTTGCGACGCACCAGGATTGCCGACTGGGACGTCGCGCAGGCGCAGACGTTGCAAGATTTCGGCGTGACCGACTAGACGACAGAGGTCGTGGGTGGTATAGTGGGTCCATTCTTATAGTTTGGAGAATAGATTGTGAACGAAGAGCCTGTTTACTTTGGAGAAGAGGAAGCCATGCCCGAAGAGCTGGAGTATTTTCGCAGGCTGAAAATCGCAGATATTTTGAACCAAAATCGGGTGGTGCTGCGTCGCGAAACTTTGCCGGTATTGCACGCGAACAGCATCACGACTCTGGGTGAATTGGCCCTCAGTTCATTCCAGGAAATTCTCGGCTTAAACATAGATCGAGATGATACCGTATCTCTGTCGAATCTGTTGCGACACTACTCGCTTCGATTTAAGACACATTCTCAACAGGAATAATAAACGTATAGGACGTAACATGGAACCAAGATTTAGTGAGAAAAACCAGAGGGAGCGAGATGTTCCTAATGAGGAAAAACAACACATGTTTCTAGTTGCCGGAAATATCTTGCTAGATCGTGAGAGTGAATTGTCAGAGAGATCCGACGAGCACCTCATCGATACTAATGGCCATCCTGTCAGGAAGCGGGAGTTGCTTATCGACACAACGAACGAATATGGTGATGTCGACGAGAAGTGGGTAGAGCTCAGCAAGATAGGTGTGGCGCGGGCAGAGTTGACCTACTGGCCAGAGCGGTCGTTTATGGGCGAGACACTTTATGACCAGATCAATTTGGGTCTGATCGGCGAGCGGTTTCATCCTGGCGGGGACTTATATACGATGATACTGGCGTCGACGGTGGAGGGGTTCCGGGTCAATATCGGTAACCGTCGGGAAATTCGTGACCTGGGCAACCAGTGGATGGAAATATCCCGCCAAGACGCAGACTGTATCGGCAAAGCGCTCAAGATTATAGAGAAGATCATTGTTCCGACACTTGTGGAACCCGATAATATCTGATACAATATTTGTGATGATTACAGCAGAGAACAAAGCCAAGGCTATTGCCGCGGTACAAAAGAGCAAACAGGACGTCGGGAGTGCAGAAGTGCAGGTATCCGTACTGACTGCACGTATCAAGGAAATCACCGAGCACCTGAAGGTCAACAAGCAAGACCACAAAGCCCGCCGCGGCCTGATCCAAATGGTCGGCCGCCGCAAGCGCCTACTTAGCTACCTGGAGCGCAAGGATTTTGCCGGATACAAGGCTCTGATTACGCAACTCGGCCTACGTAAATAGGTTGTTTTGACACGTAAATACCCCGTCTTCGTGGCGGGGTATTTACTATACCTGTTAGACTAGGTATATGAGACGGTTTAGAAGATTGTTTGCATATCCTGAGATATGGATACTGACAGTTCTAGCTCTGTTTACCCGGCTGTGGTGGCTTGGGACGCCGCCCGCTATCGTGTTTGATGAGGTCTATTTTCGGCAGTTTGCGTCTGATTACCTCAGCGGGAATTTTTTCTTTGATATCCACCCGCCGTTTGTAAAGCTACTATTCGCCGGCGTCGGCGGGTTGTTCCACTGGTCGTCGACCCAGGTCATGCATGGCGACCAGGCGACGTTAGCGCTCCGCGTGTTGCCGGCGCTGGCTGGTGCCGCGTTAGTGCCGCTGATCTACGTCATTATTCGTCAACTGGGGTTAGGGCGGCGGATGGCGGTCTTTGGCGCGCTGCTGGTACTGTTCGACAATGCGCTAATGGTTGAGTCGCGCTTTGTCCTGATGGACAGCATACTGCTGCTGACGGGCTTCGGCGCGTTTAGCTGCTATTTAAAGCTGCGAAGCAGCGGCGGCGTGAAGCGTTGGTTGTGGGTGCTGGCGACGGCAGTACTGATGGGGCTGCTGGTCAGTACGAAATGGACGGGCCTGGCGATGGCCGGGCTGATTGGAGCGGCGTGGGCGGCTGATGGCTTATTGCGGCGGACGGATTGGCGGCGCATGACAGGTGAGTTCGTGCTGATTGTTTCGGTCGTGGCGGCGATTTACACGGGGCTGTTTGCGATTAGCTTCGCACTCCTGAATCGCAGCGGTGACGGGGACGCATTCATGTCAGAGAGGTTCCAGGCGATACTTATCGGTAACGTCCACTACAGCTCGACCGCACAAATGTCATTTTGGGATAAGTTCATCGAACTCAACCGCGAAATGTATGCGGCGCAGAGTTCGCTGAACAACGCCACGCATCCGTATGCCTCACGCTGGTACAGCTGGCCATTGGAAATCAGACCGGTCTATTACTGGGAGGGCGAGATGATGTCGAACGGCCAGCAAGGTAATATTTATCTACTCGGTAACCCGGCGGTCTGGTGGCTGTCCGCGGTGGGGGTGGTGAGCGCGCTATTCGTGTGGCTGGCGGGGCCGCGATGGCTGGCGGGGCGGCGGAGGCTGGTGGCGTTTCTGCTGGTGGGATACGCACTCAACTTTGTGCCGTTTAGCCTCATCAAGCGGCCAATGTTCCTGTATCATTATCTGTTCGCGCTGCTTTTCAGCCTTCTGGTGACCTGCGTCATGCTGGAACGGTTATTTGCTTGGCAAAGGCAGAAATACGGTATCGCTACCGTCCGTCAGTCCTACTGGGCGCTTGTGACCGTCGTTATCCTTGGCTTTTTGTACTTCGCACCGCTGAGTTACGGCTGGCCGATGAGTGTCGGCGATCTCCATCGGCACATGTGGCTGCCGACCTGGCGCTAACGAAGCATCGCAACGACGGCAAACCGGCCGTCATTGTCGCGGTTGCCTTTCAGGAATTGGCTATGCGAGAAATAGTTCAGGTCGGTTGAGGAATCGATTGGCGAAGCGGTGATGTTGTCGGGTGAGACGCCAGCCGCTAGCAGTTGCTCTGTGGCGGCGTCGTGCAGGCTGCGATTATCAAAAGCATGGAGCGGATAGTTTTCCTTGCCGGCGGCAGGAGAGAGCCAGAAGGTGAGGTCGTTGGGATTAACGTCGAAGTTATCGACCAAATACTGGATACATTGCGCGCCTCCATGTTGGACCAAATTGTGCCGCCCTAAATGCGAGACCATCAGGATATTTTTGCTCAGGTCGTGAATGACGGCACCAATGCAGTCGCCAAGCGGCAAAAGCACGGCGTGATTTGGATTAGTCACGACGACAGCATCGGCATCGATAGTTGAGCCGCGGAGGATGCCGTCGCCTTTGGAGTTGTCGTCGAGTGTTTGGTAGCGACAATAGTTATCGCCGCCATAGCTTAGCGTGTGCAGCGTTGTATCATCGGGGTGAATGTGATTATTCTGCAGGAACGCGACGCGGTTTTTACGCGCTGCTTCCTGATCGCCATCCAGAGATTTCATGGACCCGTCAGATACCGATGATGTTGCGATTAAAAGCTTCACTTTCTTCATTATAGCAACGGCAAATAACGGCAGTGCTTATGCTTGCTTTGCTACTGATAAGATGTCAAACTAGTCGCAATGAGTGAATATGTGAGTACCAGAGGTGCATACGCAGACGAGCCACGCTCGTATAGTGACGTGTTGCTGGAAGGATTGGCCCCGGATCGAGGTCTGTATGTTCCGACGGAGTTCCCGGTACTTTCGCGCGATGAGCTATTGGAGCTCAATCAGCTGTCGTATCCACAATTATTCGTGGAATTGCGTTCAAAATTTACCGGCGACTGGATGACTTACTACCAACAGCAGGAACTAGCGAAAAGAGCGTACGCGCCAGAGAAATTTCCGCAGGTTGAAAAAGAAAACTACGTACCAATTCGTCAGATTGGTCACAATTTGTTTATTCAAAATCTGTCATTGGGGCCGTCGGCATCGTTCAAAGACATGGCAATGCACGCACTTGCGCAGGACATGCAATTCGAACTGCAGCGTCGCGACGAGACTTTGGATATTCTCTGTGCAACCACTGGTGATACGGCTCGATCGGCCGAAGAGGCGATGAAAGGTATTGGTCGGATTCGCTTGTTTGCGCTCAGCCCGCAAAACGGCACTATGAGTGATTTTCAGAAGGGGCATATGGCTCAGTTGACCGGTGAAAACATACATAATATTTCGATAGACGCGCCGTTTAGTAAACTGCAAGACTTGGTAAAGGGTATTAAATTGGATCCGGAATTCAGTAAGCTTGGTGCGGTGAATTCGATTAACTGGTCTCGCGTCGCATCGCAAGTGCCGTATTATTTTTCCGGCTACTTTCAAGCAATCCGCGCGAGCCGAGCTCATAACCCCGACGCCAAAATTGGTGACGAAGTCGACTTTGTCGTGCCATCCGGTAACATGGGTAACGCTTTGGCGGGTTATATCGCACGAAAAATGGGTCTGCCGATTAGAAATATTATCGTCGCGACGAACGAAAATGACGTTTTGCACCGATTGATTCAGACGGGTGTATACAAAAGTGAATCAACGGTGGGCACCAGCAGCCCATCGATGGATATCAATGAAGCCGCATCGAACTATGAACGAATCGTTTATGATTTGTTGGGTGGCGACAGTGAACAAACCGGCCAATATATGAAGCAGTTCGAAACGAGTGGAACCGTTGAATTTGCAGATATCGGACGCGACGACTTCAGTCTGAAAGGTGCAGGGTTTGACAGCGGCGCCTCAGACCATGCCAAGCGTAAAGTCACTATACGCCGGCTCTATCAACATGGTCATGGTATCATCGACCCGCACACGGCCGACGGTGTCGGCGTCGCGCTCAGCAGAGGGCGTCCCGAGGTCCCGACCATCTGCTTGGAAACGGCATTACCAGTAGTGTTCGAGCCGATGGTTGCAGAAGCTTTGGGCGGTGTTCCGCCACGCGAAGAGCGGTTTGAGAATATGGAGCAAGCTTTACGACGCCGCGGTGGCTTTGTCGTCATGCGCTGCGACCTGGATGAACTGAAAAAATTCATCCGTCATTTGGTATAATAGGTTTATCACTCACGCGATGTAAGTGGTGGATAGAGAAATTTGTGCGCGAATTCCTGTACCCGTTACTTAGTCGCTCTAAGAACTGAGTGAGTAAGGAGAAAAATGAGCACCATCAATCCTAATGGCAAGGAGATTATTAGCGTCAGCACAGAACTGGCTGGCAAGCCACTGACGCTCGAAGTCAACCGCGTCGGATTCCGTACCACCGCCAGTGTGCTGGTGAAGTACGGCGACACCGTCGTTCTCGGTACCGCAATGGTCGGATCTCGACCAGTTCAGCTGGATTATTTCCCGCTGTCTATCGACTATGAAGAAAAATTTTATGCAGCCGGCAAGATCAGCGGCAGCCGCTTTATCAAGCGTGAAGGTCGCCCAAGCGACGAAGCGATTTTGATCGGCCGTCTCATCGACCGCCCAATCCGTCCACTGTTTCCAAAGGGCTACCGCCAGGAAGTCCAGGTGGTAGCCAGTGTCCTGTCGATGGACCCGAATTTCCGTCCTGACTCAATCGGCATGATCGCCGCCTCTGCAGCCCTGATGCTGACCGGTACGCCGTTTGACGGTCCTGTTGCCGGTCTGCGTGTTGGCCGCGTGAACGGTGAATTCAAGGCCTTTCTAACACCAGAGGAACGCGAGCAGAGTGATCTCGACCTTGTCGTTGCCGGTATCGAAAGCGGTATCACAATGGTTGAGGCCGGTGCGAACGAAGTCTCTGAGGACGTCATCGCCGACGGTCTGGCCTGGGCCTTCGAACAATACCAACCAGCCATCAAACTACAGAAAGAATTGGCTGCCAAGATTGCGCCAGTTGCTCAGGAATACGAACTTGTCCTGCCAAACGAAGATATCCAGAAGAAGGCAGACGCCTGGACTGACGGCAAGTTAGGCGAGGCACTACAGAAGCCATACCCAGAGCGCAACGAACTGGTTAACAACCTGCGCTGGGACTTCCACGAAGAAATGGCCAAGAAACTTGGCGAAGACGAATACGACAAGCTGCGCGACGAATATGACGAAGCCTTTACCTCGGCACTGCACAAAGACGTTCGTAAGGGCATCGTTGAATCCAACGCACGTCCTGACGGCCGCAAACTCGACGAAATCCGCCCGCTTTCATCAGAAGTCGGTCTGTTGCCACGTGCGCACGGTTCGAGTATCTTTACCCGCGGCGTGACGCAGGGCCTGAACATCGTGACGCTGGCGCCACTCAGCTACGCTCAGATGGTCGACACCATGGAACAAAACGATTACGAACGCCGTTACATGCACCACTACAACGCGCCAGGCTATACTGTCGGTGAAGTGCGTCGCCTCGGCAGCCCAGGTCGCCGCGAGATTGGTCACGGCTATCTGGCTGAGCGCGCGCTCATTCCAGTCCTGCCGGCAGAGGAAGATTTCCCGTACACCATCCGTTCTGTGACCGAAATCATGAGCCAGAACGGCTCGACATCAATGGCTGCGACTTGTTCAAGCTGTCTGGCATTGATGGATGCCGGTGTGCCAATCAAGCGCCCGGTATCTGGTATCGCCATGGGTCTGATGATGGATGGCGACACGCCGTACGTTCTGAGCGACATCGCTGACGCTGAGGACTTTGCGGGTGACATGGACTTCAAAGTAACCGGTACTGAAAAGGGCATTACAGCTATGCAGATGGACATGAAGGTCCACGGTTTGCCAGTTGAAATTCTGCGCCAGGCAATCGATAAAGCAAAGCCAGGCCGTGAGCACATTCTGAAACACATGCTGACAACACTCGCTGCGCCAAAGCCAACACTGAGCCCATATGCGCCACGCATCGAAAAGATCAAGATCAACCCTGACAAGATCGGTGCAGTCATCGGTAAGGGCGGTGAAGTCATCAACAAGATTACCAAGGAAACTGGCGCCGAAATTGATATCAAGGAAGACGGTTTGATTACTGTTGCTGCCGCGGACACGGAGAAAATTGAGAAAGCTCTCGAATGGATCCGCAGCATCACCGAAGAACCAGAAGTTGGCAAGATTTATGAAGGTAAAGTTGTCAGTATCAAGGAATTCGGTGCCTTTGTGAACATTCTGCCTGGTATCGACGGCATGGTTCACATCAGCAAGCTCTCCGACCAGCGCGTCGAAAAAGTCGAGGACGTCCTGCACGAAGGACAAATCGTCAAGGTCAAACTGACCGGCATCGACGAGCGCGGCCGCCTGAGCCTGTCTATCAAAGACGCACAGTAGTATGTCTGAACGCGCACCTATTCGAGACGTGAACATCGAAGTCGGTGACGATGTGTCGAAGATGCTCTACGCAGCATCTAAACTAACGCACAATAACCGACCGGGGTTGGTCGAAGAGCTGCATGCATCATTTTCGGGTACGCGCACGCTCAATAACAATTACTTTCCCCGGGTGGCCGAATTAAAGCACAATATCGCGCTCGACGGTGTCGGCACGAAAGTTGAAATTGCCGAACGGATGCAGGACCATCGGACGATTGCCTTTGATTTGATGGCGATGGTGGTAGATGACGCGGTCGTCCGCGGCGGCGAACCGTACGCCATCGGCACCGTACTGGATGTCAGGGATCTGGATGATACCGCAGAAACCTTCAATGCAGTCAGACAACTCGCTGAAGGGTATGTGAACGCGGCGCACAACGCCGGCGTGGTAATTGTGAATGGCGAAACGGCCCAGCTTGGAGACCGCGTCGGCGGGTATGGCAATTTCAATTACAACTGGGCCTCTGCGGCACTCTGGATGGCACATCCGGATCGAGTATTATCTGGCATGAAAATTCGACAAGGCGATTCGTTAGTCGGTCTGGCAGAGCATGGATTCAGGTCAAACGGCATCACCGATGTTCGTATGGCAATGTTGGAACGCTATGGTGATGAATGGCAACACGTGATCAATCGTGAACTTTCAGATAGGGCACTGGGGCAGCTGGTCCTGCGGCCGTCGACAATTTATGCTAAATTCGTTACTGCTTTAACCGGAGGTTACGATTTGGACCGAGAACCAAGGGCTGAAGTTCATGGCGTCGCACACATCACCGGAGGCGGCCAGCCAAGCAAAATAGGCCGCTTGCTCGAGCCTTCCGGTCTAGGCGTGGTTATTGATGATCCTCTTGAACCGCCGACTATTATGAAACATGTACAGGAAATTCGTGGCTTTAGCGATGAAGAAGCCTATGGTAAATGGCACATGGGCCCAGGTATGGTTATAGTGACTCCCGAACCTGACACGGTGATAGCAGAAGCTGAATCTGAGGGAATTTCCGCCCAGCGAATCGGAGAGATCCCAGTGAAGCCCTGCATAGTCATCAAAAACAGAGGCGCCAAGGCCGACGACAATATCGCACGGCAGTACCTCACGTTTCAATAGGAGGTTATACTGGTGATATGGACCATGGGGCGGATAAACAAGCCGAACTCGATAAACTCCGGCACGCGATTGTTGATAGCAATGTCTGTCCCGAGCTCGCCACACAGGCGACCAACTTGGTGATGGGCGACGGCAATGTCAATGCCGACATCGTCTTCATCGGTGAGGCGCCTGGCAAAAACGAGGACGAGCAGGGGCTACCATTTATTGGTGCGGCCGGCAAGTTTCTTAACGAGATGCTTGCGCAGGTCAATCTGGCCCGGGCCGATGTCTACATCACCAACATCGTCAAATACCGTCCGCCAGAGAACCGCGATCCGACGCCGGAGGAAAAGGCGGCTTTTTGGCCGTATCTGCTTAAGCAGCTGCAAATTATCGATCCGAAAGTTGTCATCACGCTCGGCCGGCACAGCATGGAATACTTCCTGCCCGACGCAAAAATAGGGGAGGTGCACGGCCAGCCCAAACGAATTCACTTTCGTGATCTCAAACAAGGTCACGACAACCACCATATCGATGAGGATTGGACGGTCGTCCTGATACCCTTATATCATCCGGCGGCGGCGCTGTATAACGGCAAAATGCGCCAGGCGCTTGTCGATGATTTCGTATCTGTTCCAGATGTCGTAAACAAGCTTTAAGCTTGCAAAAATCGGTGAAGTTTGCTATAATGATAAGTACTGTTAAAGAGGGCAACTCGGCATAAATGACCAACACCCTCGCCTCGTCAAACTAAGATAATGATACTTTTTGATAAAAAATAAGGAGCAAAACATATGGGTCAACGAAGACTCGCTAATGCTACGCCTGATGACCAAAGTAAGCGGCCACAAGGACAGCAAAGACAGAAATCAAACAACACGGTACTGAACAACACTAGCATTCGCAAGGGTGAGGTATTTCGTGCGCAGCGCCGCACGTCCGAGAACGTAAACCTGCGTGCCAGTCAGCACGTTATCAACGTACCGGTGAACAAATCACTGTACAACGGTTACGCCGGACGTCAGTTCAGCCTGGCCGACGCTAAAAAACAGCCGCCAACACGCGGTCCCGTTCTGAAGGTTATGCCGATCGGCGGGCTTGGTGAAATGGGTATCGGTAAAAACATGATGGCGCTCGAGTACGACGATGAAATTATTGTTATCGACATGGGTTTCCTGTTCCCAGGCAGCGACTACCCGGGCATTAACTACATCACGCCCGACATTACGTATCTCGAGGAGAACAAGCACAAGATCCGTGGCCATATCTTTACCCACGGCCACTTGGATCACATCGGTTCATTTCGTCACTTTATCCACCGTATTCCAGCTCCGGTTTATGCCAGTAAGTTTACGATTGGTATGCTACAGCGTACGATGGACGAGGCGACCAGCGGGTATGAGCCAAACTACAACGTGCTTGACCCCGACGCTCACGAGCGTGTTCAGCTGGGTGACAATTTCAGCGTCGAATTGGTTCGCGTTAACCACTCGATTCCTGATGCAACAGCCGTGGTTATTCGTACGCCGCTTGGCGTCCTGGTTGACACCGGTGACTGGCGATTTGAGGACGCTCCGGTTGACGGCAAAAAGTTCGACCTCGAACGATTGACTGAAATCGCAGCCAAAGAAGGCATCCTGTTGCTGATGAACGAAAGCACCAACTGTGAATCAGAGGGTACGCACACTCACGGCGAATTCGACATTCAAGCGTCGATGGGGCAGGTGATGGAAAAATTCTCGAATAGCCGTCTGATTCTGAGCTGTTTCTCATCTCAAATCCACCGCATGCAGGTGATTTTGGAAGAAGCCAAAAAGCATGACCGCAAGGTTGCTTTTGCTGGCTACAGCATGATCCAAAACCTCGAAGTAGCTCTGCGCGCAGGCACGATCAAGGTACCAAAAGACGTCGTCGTCAAAATGGAAGACATCGTCAAGCTGCCTGATGGCAAGGTTACAATCGTCTGTACCGGTAGTCAGGGCGAGTTCAATGCCGTGCTTAACCGTATGGCCAGCGGCTCGCACAAGTACATCAAGATCAAGAACAGCGACGTCGTCGTCTTCTCGTCCAACCCGATTCCGGGCAACGAAAAGTACGTCGTTCGCACTGTCGACGGTTTGATGCGCGAAGGTAGCGACGTGATTCAGAACGGCAAGACGCACCTGACTGGTGTCGGTCCGCTGCACCTTTCGGGTCACGGCTACTACGACGACCACGTCAAACTGATCGGCGCCCTGAATCCGAAGTATTACCTGCCAATTCACGGTGAGTTCCACATGTTGGTTCACAACGCCGAACTGGCCGAGAAAGAATGTGCCATTCCGCGCGACAACATCTTTGTCTGCGACAGCGGTGACGTCGTTGAAATTACGCCGAGCGGCGCCAAGAAAAACGGCCGCATCCCCGTTGGCGGCATCATGTATGACGACAGCGGCGCGATCGTCAGCGAAGTGGTCCTAAAAGACCGCATCCACATGGCGACCGAAGGTATGTTCGTCGTCGTCCTAACCGTTCAGCGCGGCTCGGGCCGTCTAATGACCAGCCCGGACATCATCAGCCGCGGCTTCATTTACCTGCGTGATAGCGAGGAGCTGATGGGTACGATTCGTCAATACCTCAAGCAAAAGGTTGTCCGCAGCTTTGGTGGCAAAAAGATTGATCTGGACGTCATCAAAAAAGAACTCAAGGACGAAATCACGCACATCCTGTACGACCAGACGCGTCGTACACCTATCGTGATCCCGGTTATCAACGAGATTGGCGGTGGCGGCCAAAACCGCGCCGAGGTAGGCGGCCGCGCTCCAGCGCAGCAACAGCAGCGGGGTGGCAAATCCGTTCGTCAGGCCGCTCCAGCGGGTCGACGTAAGTTCCCGCCACGCCAGGTGCCTGATACTGAGGCCGTTGAGCCGCACCTGCGTTCACGCACCGAAACCCAGGCGTACTAATACCTCGTCAAACCAAAAAGGCTCCGCTGGGGGCCTTTTTGGTTTGACGCGACTCAAGCACTAGAGTAAGCACTTGCATTATGTGGTAAATTTTGCTATAATAATGCCAGTTAATTGAACTATAATAAAAACAGTTATGGCCAAAAAGCGCAAAACAAAAAAGAAGGCCGTTCCCCAGGGACCGTCACATAAGTTACCAGCAGGGTTCTGGCAGCAGGTTGCTGCCCTTGGGCTGATAGCCTTTTCGCTGCTGCTGATTGTGGCGTGGTTCGGTATCGGAGGGCCAGTGTTGAACTGGATTCAGACGGCGTCGCTGGCGGAAATCGGCTATGCCATATACGTGGTGCCGCTGCTCTTTATCTATGTCGGTGTTGAGATCTTTCGCGCCGAGGCGAACAAGCTGCCGGTGGTCATGAAAGTCGGCACGGCGCTCATCCTCGTCTGGTTCGCTGGGCTTTTTGGTCTGTCAGACAGCACGCCAAGCCATGGCGGCTGGGTCGGCGACAATATCAACCAAATGGTCGCGACGCTGGTCGACAAACCGGTTGCCGGCTTTATTTACGTGCTTCTCATCCTAATCACGGCGCTATTCGTCGTTCGTGTTTCGCCGATTACGTTGATTAAAAAGATTTGGTCGTTGCTTCAAACCGAGAAATTCGACGCCGAGAACGTTAAAGTTATGCGCGAAGCAGCCGAGACCGACAAGAAACCGTCGACCGAGTTCAAACTCAACGTCGGGATGGGCATGGTTGTTAATGACGAGAAGTCCGGCCGCCTGTCATCGCTCCGGGGTAGCATTAAGCAAGACAAGGCTGCCGAAGAGGGCGCTGCCTTGGTATCCACCGCCGACCCAAACTGGAAGCAGCCAAGCCTCGACCTGCTGGAACGAAAGCAATCGCCGGCTGACGCGGGCGATGTCCAGCAAAATGCACAGATTATCAAGGATACACTGAGCGAATTTAGCATAGATGTCGAGATGGAGGGTGCGAATATCGGTCCGAAGGTCACGCAGTACACGATGAAACCGCCCAGCGGCGTCAAGCTGACGCGCATTACTGCGCTCGAGACCAATATCGCGCTGAACTTGGCTGCGCAGTCTCTGCGTATTGAGGCGCCGATTCCCGGCCAAAAAGCCGTAGGTATCGAGGTGCCAAACCGCAAGGCGGCCGACGTGCGTCTGTATGGTATCCTGACCGCAAAACAGTGGGATAACAACCGCGAGCCGCTCTCGTTCGCGATCGGACGCGATATTTCCGGTGAGGCCGTCGTGGAAGGACTTAATCAAATGCCACACCTCCTGATCGCCGGTCAGACGGGCAGTGGTAAGTCGGTCATGATTAACACGCTGCTGTCGAGCTTGCTGTACCGCAACAGCCCGAGCGAGATGAAGCTGATCCTGGTCGACCCGAAGCAAGTCGAAATGGCGCCGTATGAGGACATTCCGCATTTGTTAACGCCAGTCATTACTGAGCCGGAAAAGACCATCAGCGCACTGAAGTGGGCGGTCAACGAAATGGAGCGCCGCTACAAATTGCTGGCGGCCGAGAAAATGCGTGACATCCGCAGCTATAACCAAAAGATTGCCAGCGGCAAGGGCAAGGTTGAGGTGACGGATGATGAGGGTAATGTCCAGCAGCACAGTGATGGCGCGATGCCGTACATCGTGATTGTGATTGACGAGCTAGCCGATCTGATGATGGTCGCCGCGCGCGACGTCGAGGCGCTGGTTGTCCGCTTGGCACAAAAAGCGCGTGCCGTCGGTATCCACCTGGTGCTGGCGACGCAACGTCCATCGGTTGACGTCATCACCGGTCTGATCAAGGCCAACGTACCGGCGCGTATTGCCTTTACGGTGGCGAGCCAAGTTGACAGCCGCACGATTCTGGACCAAGTGGGCGCCGAAAAGCTCCTGGGCAAGGGTGACATGTTGCTGCTGACGCCGAGCATGAGCAAGCCGAAACGTATCCAGGGCGCGTGGGTAACCGACGAGGAAGTTATCAAGATTACCGACCACCTGCGTATGCAATCAGCGCCGCAATACAACGACGAAATCATCAGCCAGCCCGTCCAGCTAAACGGCAAGGGCGGCGTTGTGATGGACTTCTCGACAGATACGAGCGGTGACCCGACCTATCAGGAGGCACTGCGCATCGTCGTGGGCAGTGGCAAGGCTAGCGCCAGTCTGTTGCAGCGACGACTCGGTATCGGCTACGCCAAGGCGGCACGTTACATCGACACCATGGAAGAGCAGGGCATAGTCGGCCAGGCAAGCGGCAACAGCAAGCCGCGCGACGTCCTGATCCGTGACATCAAAGAGCTTGGTGGCGACGACGGCATCAACGACGAACTTTAGTACACACCCCTGTAAAATTGAAATAAGTTGGCGAAAATTTTATAATATAAAGTAGCCACGCGAGTTTCAGAGAAGGGATGGCATGCGCCTTAATTTTCAAGCGATATCCGTAATGGTTTTTGCGATGATCGTCGTCGCCAGCGGTTGTTCAAGCGTCTCGAAGCCGGCAGATCCCTGCAAGGCCTTTGGGTACGAAGATCTCGACAAAAGTGATCCGTCTTGTCCTGCGGAGCTGCCCCCGCACACAGAGGCCAATCCGTATTGGCTCAGGAAGGTGAAGATTGGCGGACTCGTGGTTCCATATGCGATTTTTCCGCATACGGGCGATGGCTCGATGCCGAAAGGCGGCAGCAGTCACACGAATAGCCAAAAAATCGGGACGAATCCCAACATCGACATATCAGTGAAGCGGTTCATCGGCAGGGATATTATCACCATTCTGGCGTCCAGCGAGTGCCGGGTGGACTATCTGCAGGGCAGTGAGGACCTCAGCAGGGTTGATTGCATCGTCGAGGACTCCAGTGCCGGTGACCTGATCGGGGCCGCAACCGCAGGTGCTTTTATCCAAGATAAGGTGAAGCAGCTTGCCGAGGTAGCGAAAAAGAGTGGTCGGAGCTACGTGTTTGTCCTTGCCAGGACGTATCCGTTACCTCCCGAACCTCCGCCCTCTTCTTCAATACCATCGCCTGGCCAGCCCGGCATTGATACGGCCTGAAAAGAGCCCGGTCAATCCGGGCTCTTCCTTTTTCTGGGACCAAGTGTCAATCGGCCTAGTCTGCTTTGGGGCGAAGAAATTTGTCCAATGTCTGCGTCAGAGAGGTGAGCTGGATGGACGCATACGTCTCGGTATCTGTCGCCAAATCTTTGAACGTTACCTCGTGTGATTTGTCGGAACCGTTGAGGATATCTGTGCGCCGTCCCTCATAATCGTCACTTCGAAGTAGCTTGCCCGATGTCGTCAGGCGCATGTCCGCAAAGTCCGTCCACAATGAGAAATAGTCATCGGTCTGTGATTCGCCATCCGCACCGGTATATTCCGTTTTGGCGGTGTGGAGCCGCTTGATAATCTCGCTGTGCTCTTTGCCAGCAACGAATTGATTGAGTCGCTCAACCGCTAGATAAAGGCCCGTGCGCACGTGCTTGAGGGCGACTTCGCGCCTCATTTCTTCGGTCGGTTCTTTGTGTGTTTCGGGGAGTTTGTTCGGTACCATAAGCACTACTCTACAGCAAAATGGTGATTACCTCTACTGGGGCTAGCTTTTTCCCCTGTTATAAGGTATAATTTAGGAGTTATCAACTCGGCTTGTGAACGACATAAGCATCCATAATGGATTTAATATGGATTCCGGAGGAGGAAATCTGTGAAAGAATACGAACTAACCGTTCTGATTCATCCTGATCTCGAAGTAGATCTGGATGCGCCCCTGAACAAGGTGCGCGACATCGTAAAAAGCGCTGGTGGTGAAATCACTAGCGAAGACAACTGGGGCAAGAAGAAGCTTGCTTACCGCATCCGCAAAGAGGACTTTGCAGTGTACGTTTACTTCGACGTCAAGCTGCCTGCAGACGCACCGCTGAAGATCAGCAACACGCTGAATATCACCGACGAAGTTCTACGCTACCTACTCGTCACTGTAGACGAAAAGGGCCGTGCACTACTGGCTGAGGACAAGAAGCGCGCCAGCGAATCAGACGACAAGAGCGACGAAACTGTAGAAGAAAAAGGAGAGTAGGACATGGCTAGGGGGATTAATCAGGTAATTTTGATGGGACGCCTAACGCGCGACCCAGAAACTCGTACAACGCCGAGCGGTAAGACGATCACGACATTTAGTCTGGCCGTCGACCGCGTCGGACAGGACGACCAGGCTGACTTCTTTGACGTCACCGCTTGGGAAAAAACCGGCGAACTCGTGGCACAGTATCTCACAAAGGGGCGCCGCGCGCTCGTACAGGGACGCCTGCGCCAGGATAGCTGGGATGACAAAGAAACCGGCAAAAAGCGCAGTAAAGTTGAAGTTGTAGCCAGCGACGTGACCTTCCTTGACGGTCCAAGCGGCGGTAACAACAACGACAGCGCCAGCGTCAGTACTACTCCAGCGGCACCGGCTGGCAAAAAGAAGGCTGAAGATGTCGTTATCGAAGACATCGACGACAAACCAATTGATTTAAGCGAAATTCCATTCTAGGAGAAATTTATGGCACTAAAACGATTCAAGAAAGACGCTCCAGCGTACTTTGACTACAAAGATTCAAAGACATTGCTGCGTTACATCAATATTTACGGACAGATTGAGCCAGCCGCCAAGACCGGCCTGACTGCCAAACAGCAGCGCCAACTGGCTGTCGCTATCAAGCGCGCACGCCACCTGTCGCTTCTGCCGTTCGTATCAAACAACTAGGAGACATTCATGTATCAACCGACCGATCTCAAAAAAGGGACTGTTTGCCAAATCGACGGCAAGCCGTACCGTGTCGTCGAGTACGGCCAAAAAGTTATGGGCCGCGGCGGCAGCATCGTTAACGTTAAGTTGAAAAATCTCATCGACGGTAGCGTTATCCCCAAGACTTTTAAGGGACAGGACAAAATCGAACGCGCTGAGGTGTCCAATAAGACCGTACAATATTTGTACTCAGACGGTACCGATTTCCACTTCATGGACCCTGAAAGTTTTGAGCAGTTTCAGTTGGGCGCCGACATCGTTGATATGGCTGCCCAGTACCTCAAAGAGGGCGACGAGCTGAACCTGCAGTTTTTTGGCGATCGCGTCATCAACGTCGAACTACCAAAGAACCTGTTTCTGGAAGTGACCTACGCCGAAGACGTCGTCAAAGGCGACACGACCAGCAGCGTTCTCAAGGACGCGACGCTGGAAACCGGCCTGGTCGTAAAGGTTCCTGCCTTTATCAAGGTTGGCGACATCATCTCTGTCGACACCACTACTGGCGAATACCGCGAACGGAAAAAATAATATGACGAAAACCAGGCTAGACCAATTGATGGTTGCAAAAGGCCTGGTTTCTTCGCGTTCACAGGCCGAGAGCTGGATTGGGCTGGGCAAGGTGACTGTTGATGGCCGCGTGGCGGAAAAATCCGGCCAATTCGTCCGTGAAAATGCTGACGTTCGGTTGACCGCCGCCGAGCAGTATGTCAGCCGGGCGGGGTTAAAGCTCGCCAGTGTGGCAAAGCTGCTAGGAGTGAATTTCAAAGACAAAGTCGTCCTGGATGTCGGCAGTAGTACCGGCGGGTTTACCGATTACGCATTGCAGCACGGCGCGTCCAAGGTGGTCGCCGTCGACGTCGGCACCGACCAGTTGCATCCTAGTCTGCGCGGCGACGAGCGTATTGAGCTGCATGAAAAAACTGATATCCGAGATGTGGGAATTGGGAGTTCGGAGTTCGGAGTTGGTAAAAAAGTTCTGCTATCGAATTCTCCCGATATTGTCCTTATCGATGTGAGTTTCATTAGTCTTCGCGAAATTCTTCCTTCAATCTCCCAACTCCTATCTCCCAACTCCCAAATTCTCGCCATGGTAAAACCCCAGTTCGAGGCCGGCAGAGAACAGGTGAGTCGGGGAGTTATCAAGAACGACGCTATCCGTCGCCAAATCCTGCGCGATTTCGAGTCGTGGGCGAAATCAACGTTCGTGATCGTGGACAAGCGCGACAGTGAAGTCGCCGGGATAAAGGGCAATCGCGAACGGTTCTATTTGTTAAAAATTTCACTGTCCTCAGCAACCTCTCATAATTAAATGTAAGGAAGCTTCCTAACGGGGGCTCGTGTGACGGAAAGCCCGTCGCTACCTTAACAAGGAAGGGGTGTTCTGCCATGCGCAGTTCGCCTAAAGGCTGTCGCAAAATGACGGCTATCATAGGTGCGGCGAGCATCTTCGTAATGTCCGTCGCGTGGGCAGGTCCGGCGCAAGCCGATACACCAGATGCTCCACCAACCACTTCACCGGCACCAGCGCCACCAGCGCTTCCGAGGTCTCACCCGGCAGCGCCACCGGCTCCCGTACAGGCACCCTCCGCTACGGCAAATCCGGCGCCCAAACCACCAGCACTGCCAGTGGTACCGGCACCGGTAGCGCCTGCCGTCAAGACACCGGATCCTCCAAAACCGGCCGCACCAGCGGCTCCGGATCCGGCATCTCAGGCACCGAGGGCGGGTCCGACGGCTCAGGCGCCCGCACAGGCTCCGAAACCGGCTTCTCAGCCGGCTAAGGCCGACCCGGCACCGGCACCGCCCATAAATGCGCCAGCAGTTACGCCGCCGCGTGCGCCAGATCCTGCGCCCAACTTGGGTGCGAATAATGGGGCGAATGCGCCAAGTCCTGTTGCGCCGCAGGTTCCGAATTTACCGTCGATTCCCGGCAATAACGTGCCGGCACCGGCGCCAATCGGACCCAATCAGCTGCCTCCGGGTGGCGGTAATGACCATCGGGGTTCGCTCCCTAGTCAGAATTCGCAACCTGGCTCAGGCGGCAGCCCGCTGACGGGACCTGGAGGTAAAAACTGGTGGCGGCAACCAGGTACTGGTAGTCAGCTGCCGGGTCCCGGAGGTAATCCGCTACCAGGACCCGGTGTAAATCCGTTACCTGGTGCGGGTGGTCCGCTTCCTGGTCCTGGCGGTTGCCACGACGGCAATGGCTGTGGCAACGTTTCCGGCGGTCACCCGGGTACTCCTCAGCCTGGTTGTGGCATTCCCGGTGGCTGTCAGCAGAATCCGATTCCGCTGCCACAACCAGTTGGCGGATGGAATCCAGGCCAGCACCCGAATCTGCCGGATTGGGTCAACAACCCGCCTAAGCCCTTGCCGCAACCGTTTCCGATTGGTAATTACAACAACCAACCGTGGCAGCATTGCAGTGGAGGCCAGCAGGGCTGCGTGCCGCAGTCGATTTTGCCGGGGCAGTGGAACAACCTATGGTTGGATAGTTGTGGCCATGGTGGCTGTGGTGGTTGTGGTGGCCAGTTTGGCTTCGGTGGCGGTTGCTCGCCGCCGCCAAATCCCAACGCTTACTTTGGCGGCGGGGTTGGTGGCTATCCGACGTTCTACAACGGTTACTCGGGCGACAACCCGTATCTGTATTTGTCGAATCCAGGCACGGGACAGTCGTTCTACTATCCGAACGCCGGCTATGGTACGCCGTGGCAATTGCCGCAAGGTTGGTGTGGTAACTCTTGCGGCGACGGCAGCTGGCTGTGGTCTCTTGTGAGTGGAGCTACCTATCTCGCCAGCGGCATTTTGAGCGTCGCTGTCGGGGGCTTGTTCACGCCATTTATACCGCCAATCGCGCCGCTGATTATAGCAGCGGCCGGTTATCCGTGGTTCTACGCTAATAACTGGATTCAGCCCGATGGCTGCGGCTGCGTGTACGTCGACAATACGTACCTCTACGGTCAGCAGCAGGGCCCGGTGTACACGGTGACCAGTTGGACGCCGGACATCGTGACGCAACCGGCGCGGAAAGGTCTGCCCCCATTCATTACCGGGGACAACCCAACGCCCAAAGTCGTCGCGGTCGTGGCCAAGGCGTGGTATGCTAGGCAGCCAGACATCGTGTGGTTCGGCTGCGCCGTGTTCGTAGTCGGCCTCTTGGGCCTGGTGTACGTCAACCGCCGAACGCTGCTCGGTGTGGTTCGAGTAGTTCGGTAGCGCGATGAAGATAGGCCGCGATATCACTAACGCGGTTCTCGTCTGCATATTGTGTACTGGAGGCATAGTGGCCGAGCTGTCGTTCGACAATGGTCACACAGTCACCTCGCAGGTGTCGGCGGCGTTAAAGCCGCCGCCGACACCTGCATCAGCACCACCGCCCTCGCCAAAACTCATACCACGGGGAATGCCGAATACCATATCGGTGCAGACTCCCAGGGGTATGCTGATCAAACCGACGCCGGTCGACAAAACCCTGCTGTCAGTGGGGGCGAACGGCTCGGTTGTGCCTGGCCAGCAACCAGGCCTCTATGTCGCCAGTGGTGTATCAACATTGCCTGGGACTGATCAGGGAACGGTTATCGTGGGCGGACATGCCAAGGCGAGCAACGCAATGGTGTTCAACCCGTTGTCGCAGCTCAGCAAGGATGATGTGAACCAGTCGCAAGTTACACTCGCGATGGCAGACGGCGAGTTGACATATACGATTGAGGGGATAGACCTCGTCGACAAGGTTGACCTGCCGACCCAGCAGGCGCTGGCTGACAACCGGCCCGGCAGAGTGCTGCTCATCACGTGTGACCTAGAGGGTGGCAATGACACCTTTCAAAACCTGATCGTCGTGGCCTGCGACAACGCCCATAAAGGGTGCGGCGCCACATAAACGATAAACCGCCAGTTCACCGGTGAAAATAGTGGACTAGTACTTTGAACAACGCCTCAAGCTTCGGCTTGGGGCGTTTTCAATTGGTGGGATGATTAAACATTGAAACGAAATTCAACGACATCGCCGGGTTGCATGACGTAGGTTTTGCCCTCGGTGCGAACTTTGCCGGCGGCTTTGGCGGCATGTTCGCTGCCGGCGGCGACAAGGTCGTCGTAGTCGACGATTTGGGCGGCGATGAAGCCGCGTTCGAAATCGGTGTGAATGACGCCGGCAGCTTGCGGCGCGGTGTTGCCCTGGTGGATCGTCCAGGCTCGGACTTCTTTGGGTCCGGCGGTCAGGTAGCTCTGGAGTCCGAGCGTGTCGTAGGCGGCATGGATGAGCTGCTGCAGGCCGGTCTCTTTGACGCCGTAGCTTTCCAATAGTTCGGCGGCTTCAACCGTTGTCAGGTCTTTGATTTCTTCTTCGAGTTTGGCGCAGACGAATAGGCTTTTGCTTGGCGCGACGATTTGTGCCAGCTCGGCCTTTTTAGCGTCGCTGGTCAGGGTGTTTTCGTCGACGTTGAACGCGTAGATGACCGGTTTGGCCGTCAGCAGATGCAGGTCATAAATTTTTTCTTCGTCGAGCGAGGGCAGGGCAGACAGCGGCGTACCTTCCTGCAGATGTCGCTGCAAGCTCTCCAGATACGAGGCGACGTCACGCTTGGCAGGATTCGCTTTGGCCTCTTTTTGTACCTTGGGCAAGTGTTTTTCGATTGTCTGCAGGTCGGCGAGAATCAGCTCGGTGTTGATGATTTCGATGTCTGCCCGAGGGTCGACACGGTCGGCGACATGCACCACGTCACCTTCGAAGGATCGGACAACATGCACGATGGCGTCAGTTTGGCGGATGTTGGCCAGGAAGGCATTGCCGAGGCCTTCGCCCTTGCTGGCGCCGGCTACCAGCCCGGCAATATCGACGAACGTCACCGTCGCGGGGACGAGCTTTTCGGCTGAATACATTTTTTGTAGCACGTCCAAGCGCTCATCCGGTACGGGAACAATTCCTGTGTTCGGCTCGATCGTGGCAAATGGATAATTGGCGGCCAAAATATCCGCTCGTGTCAGGGCGTTGAAGAGGGTAGATTTGCCGACATTGGGCAGGCCGACGATGCCTATAGCTAATGACATGACATTATTTTACCATTAACAGAGGTAAATAGTGAAGTGCTGCCCCAATTGGACTGGTCCTGGCGTAATAATTTTAATAGTTTTATTTTTCACTCAGAGCATACTTGATATATAAAACGTATCGGTAACAGGGACAGTGTGGATTAGTATAGGTCGGGCGTGCGCCTGTTGCACAGGTTCTAATATGAGCGAGGAGGGGATATGTTGGGATTTGCGTACTGGCATCACGGTGTGTATTACCCGTACTACCACGGTGGCGTGTATTACCAGTACTACCATGCTGGTAATTACTATCACTATTGTCATGGTGGTCATTACTACAACCACTATGGCCATGGCCATTATTGGTAAGATTTGGGAATAAAATAAACTACGCCTTTACGAAGCACTGCCGGCAGCGTGCTTCGTATTGATACGTGCCGTCCTCGGGTACGACGGTAGGGAGACCCGCAAGGACGGGCTGATCGTTGTGGAGAATCTGGGTAAACTGGGCCCGGAATTGTTTGCAATTGTCGCAGACGGACAGCTTGTGAATGAGTTTGTCCGGTTTGAGTTCTAATAATTTGTTCACGATGGCCGGCATCTTGCCGCGGTAGTCGAGGTCGAGGCCGCTGATGAATAGTGATTTGTCCTCGTTGATCCACTTTTCGATAACCCTCACGTCCGTGGTGCCAAACATGTGGATTTCATCGATGCCGATGACATCAAACGGATCGGTAATCTTACGCAGTGATTCAACAACGACAGCGTCGATATTCATACCTGACCGCGAGCGGATGCCTGTGTCGCGGGTATTTGATTTGGGCTGAACATATAACACCTGTTGGCCGGTGTATTTGTAGGGCGCCATGCGCGTGAGGAGCTCCAGCGATTTACCGCTTTTCATCGGGCCGAGAATCAGCGTGAACATGATTATCCATCATACACGATTTCCTCGTAGGTTTGCTTGTCCAAATTCAGCGTGTCGTCTATACTGGCTGTAACGTAAGCGTTTAGGGAGGCAGATGTCAAAAAAGCGAAAAAAGTTTGAGTGGCGCATTCCCCGGCTCTCCTTTCGCGTGAAGGTGGCACTGATAATTGTTGGTGTCGTTGTTGTTCTCTCTGTTATTATGCTTATCATCATGCTGATTATTGGCAGGGGCAATTTGAACAACGCCCCGGCAGGGACATCGGCTCAGATAAGGACAAGGGATGAAAAGGTCAAAATAGCGCAACGTGACGGTGCGTTGCACGACAGTGCTCAGGCTGAGCTGAACAAAGGTAACGCTCAAGATGCCGACAGTATCTACCAGCAGGCCATTTCGTCGGAAGCTGACGCTACTCGAAAGGTAGAGCTGGCAATTCAGGAATCGGACATGCTCTATGAAGCTAAAAAACCAGACCAGGCACTTGACGTTGCTAAACAAGCCGAGTCGTACAGTAGTGACAAGTATCTTATCGCCGACTGGCTGTCGGTGCTGTATGAAAACCAGCACCAGTATGCGTTAGCGGAGCAGTATTACATCTTGGCGGGCCAATGGGCGAGCAGCCCAACCAACAACGCGAGACTACCCAAAGCCTACTATGACACCCAAGCCGCACGGGTTAACCTTTTGAAGGGACAGAAATGATAGGTCGGCTAAGGATCATGGCTTTGCCGGTACTGTTTGTGATGCTGGCGGTAGGTATCGCGGCACTTGCTGGCAAATCATCGCCTGTCGCTGCAGCGACGACGTTATGCAAGGCGGCAATCGTAATTGACCGGTCTGGCTCGGTTGGTGACACCAACCTCAATACCGAGCAGCAACAGATCAAGAACCTGTTCGCTCCGGCGCCTAGGGGCATCGATGACCCCAATATCCAGTTGGCCTTTTGGTCCTTTTCTTCGACGATTTACACCAATGGAGTTAACTACGACGCGCCGTTTAACGGGTTTGTTAGTTCCCAGGGCGGTAATGTCGGCGCCTTCAATACGAACCTCGATAGTATCGTCACTGAAGGTGGTACAAACTATGAACAGGGGTTTGGTTACCATCAGGGCGTCTTAAATAGCCAGCCAGGTATCAGCGATGTGATCAAAAATGCGAATATCATTGTCTTTATGACCGACGGCGTGCCGAATACGCCGGGTACCGGGGACAACAACGCAACGGCCCGTAATGCGGCTCGCGCTGCGGTTTTGAAGCACAAAGCTGCGGGCAAGCTGATTGCCGGCGGTATCATTGGGGACGTTAGCCAGGGCAGTCTTGACTTTGTTATTAACGGCAACGACAATGATAAGACCAATATTTTTCACGTCAGCTCCGACTATACCGACCTTACGACGCAACTGAAATCTATTATCGGTCAGCAATGTTCGCTGCTTATTCCAACCGTAACTAAACACTATTCGTTGCTGCCCATGGTCACCACGAGCGACCGCGTGGCGTCGGGTTTGAGTACCGCGACGTTTAGCTATGACGTCAACAACTCGTCAAAAACAGATGTCAGCGATGCGAGCGACTGGTCGGTCAAGCAGCTGATCGTCGATAAGGGACAATCTGTTGCGCCGCTTTATTTCGGGAACAACGCGTATCAGGATAACTATTCCTGCGCTAAACTCGTCGCCCTCGTCAACGATAATGCGACGTGTACTGACGTTGCCGGCGGTCAGGGGCGCAGCTTTAGTCCCGGTGACACATCGTTGAATGCCGAAGCTCAGAGCGCGACGACGCTGACCGTTGACGATAGCTGGCCCATCGGTACTAAAGTGTGTTTTGTTTTGACTCTTGCCCAGCCGACAGATAATCCGTATTCGCCAACCGATCGTTATAGTCGGGCGGCCTGTCTGGCCGTTGGAAAGCGGCCGACGGTGCAAGTTCAGGGCGGCGACCTGCGGGTGGGGCGGCATTTCGTCACGGACCCATTAGCATCTAGTACCGACTCCAGTGGATCGCCAAATTTGTCGCCGGGCGTCTCGACAAGTGTTACGCCAAAAGCTGATGGCAGAACGTATGGAAGCTGGGTTGAGTATGGCGTATTGGCCCCTGGTCCGATCGTCGGATTTGCCTCGTTATCGGGGCTACAGGGCGGAAATCCATCGAACGACCAAGCGTCGTGGAGCAAACTGACATTTGCCAACAGTAATAATCAGTATGGCTTCTATACACCGGATGATAGCGGGGAGGGCACTATTCCGGACGTGGCCTCGGCGGTACTCGCCGGTCGCGACGTGACGAAAGATTTGACAGGAGTCGATACCGTATCCTTCAACGGCAACGGCGTACAGAGTGGTCTGTACCAAAAATCAACAGGAAACCTAAGCATCGAGGATAGTGTCATCGCACAGGGCAAAACGCTCGTCGTCAACGTTCCAGATGGCACCGTCACGATCAACGGCAACATTGGCTACGACAACGGTCCGTACACTGATATCAGTCAAATCCCGCAAATGGTCATTATCGCCAAGCGAATTGAAATTGCGCCCTCGGTTGTCAATGTTAGCGCGTGGTTGATTGCGAATAGCGCTGAAGACGGGATAATCTCTACGTGTAATGATCCAGGCACCCTTACTATCCAGATGTGTAATCAACAGCTGACAATCAACGGGCCGGTTATGGCAAACCATCTACAACTTCGCCGCACCGGTGGAGCGGGGGTTGGCGATGCAGCCGGCGATGCAGCCGAAATTATCAATCTGCCTGTCAACAGCTATCTCTGGTCTCAAAGTGCAGGGCATAGTGACATCAAGGCGGAAACGTCGTTTACGACTGAGTTGCCTCCGTATTTCTAGCAAAATTAAATAAACCTTTTCTATCTCAAAACGCTTGTGTATAATATGAGGTATCATGGCTATTATAAAAGGCGTGGGCGATTTTTTCGGACTTGATATAGGCACGACGGCCGTTCGTGTCGTGCAGCTTTCGCCTGCGGGCGGGGGCAAGTGGTCATTGCGCCACTACGGGTATGCTCCAATTGACATCAAGACAGCAACCGCAGACTCGGCGGAGGCTAAACATCGTCTGGGCGAGGTCATTATGACCGTTGTCGGCCAGAGCGGTATTAAGACGAAGAATGTCGCCCTGGGTCTATCTGCTAGCAAAACATTCACTACCGTAGTTGATATGCCAACTCTGAGTGAAGCTGAGCTGAAAAGCACGATCAAATATCGGCTAGATCAGTTTATCCCGATGTCGCTCGATGATGCAAAGGTTGACTGGGCGTTGCTTGGTCCATCACTTCACGATCCGTCTCAACAGGAAGTTTTGCTGGCTAGCACGGCGGTATCATACGCTGAGGAGCGGCTAGAACTTGTCGAAGGTTTAGGGTTTGATGTGATTGCGGCAGAGCCGGATCCTCTCGCGATGATTCGTTCTGTTGCAACGCCGGGATACAAGGATGCGCAGGTACTCGTTGACATCGGTGAGCAGTCAATCAATGTTGCTATCGTCTATGGTGGTGTGCCGCGCCTTGTCCGCACGATTCCAAACGGTATTGAAACACTAGTACACGCAGCTGTTCAGAACCTGAATATCCAAGAGGAACAGGCGAGGCAGTTCATTCTCAAGTTTGGCTTGGCGGCAGATAAGCTAGAGGGCCAAGTGGTACAGGCGCTCGAGAGCACTCTCGATGGCCTTACTTCAGAATTAGCGAAATCCATCAAATTCTTCCAGACCCGCTATCCTACGCTCAACGTCGCCAGTGTCCTTCTGGCGGGTTATGCAAGCACCGTGCCGCAACTCGACCAGTATCTTGCTAACAAAGTAGGGATCCAAACGGCTATCGGTAATCCATGGCAGAATGTTTCTATGCCTTCGCAGGATCAGAATCTTGCGGCGGTCGCGGCTGAGTTTTCGGTGGCTGTTGGCCTTGCGCAAAGGGGGAATGGGGCATGATCGAAGTCAACCTGGTCCCAGATGTCAAGCAAGAGCTGATTAACGCAAAACGCGTGCGTGCGCTTGTTATTACAGGCGCCGTGTTTGTCGGCCTGGCCGCTATCGGTGTCGTCGTGATTCTCGCCGTTTATCTGTTCGGTGTCCAGACGCTGCGATCGACTGTCGCTGACAGCGCGATAACCAGCAAGAGTAATGACCTGAAAAATGTACCGGATTTGGCAAAGATGCTAACGATTCAGCATCAGCTGACAGTGTTGTCGCAGCTGCACGACCAAAAGAACATTGATTCACGTTTCTTTGACTTGCTGGCTGCAATTAATCCGCAAGCGCCAAACCAAGTTACCTTTTCGTTAGCGCGCGTCGACGCCAACACGAAGCTTATCCGACTTGAGGGGCAGGCGGTGAACGGGTACGCGGCCGCAGAAGCTCTAAAAAAGACCATCCTGAACACGTCTATTAGCTACAAGGATAATGGTGAACAAAAGACCACTCCGCTGACGAGCAACGTCGCAGCGTCTGAACTGAGCTACGGCGAAGACGCGACTGGCAAGAAAGTCCTGCGATTTACGCTGACGTTCCAATATGCCGATGCCTACTTTGCACGCAGTTCCCAGGACGCGGTCACTGTCCGCCCTGACCTACAAAATGCTACCGATTCTTATCTCCAGGTACCAATAACGCTGTTTGGTGACCGAGCGACAGACCAGAAAGGAGTCAACTAATGGAAAAGCAATCAACTGGACTGCGAAAACGCCAGCAGATTAGCAAGGCAAACCAGACCATGTTCCTCGCGATTGCGGGTGCATCGGTGGTCGTCGGATTTTCATTGGTTCTGATGCTCTTTCTTGTACAGCGCATTTGGTTCGGCGAAAAGGTGATTGCAGAAAAGAACCACACCGTTGCAGTCCTACAGAAAAACCTCGATTCCGTAAATGCACTGAAAGACAATATCCGCGTGCTGAACACCAACGAAGACCTTAAGTCGATATTGCTCAAAGACGGCGACTCCCCGCTGCAGTCAGTTTTGGATGCGGCTAGCGCGAATTCTACGGCAATGGCTTCGTCTCTGCAGGTGAAGCTGCTGAGCAACGTGTCTGGCATAACGATTGAATCACTCAAAGTAGACCCAGTAGTTGGTGTTGAAACTAGTAGCGATGGCTCGGGGTCTATTGATAGTAGCGACCCAAGTTCGCACTCGATCGGCTTTTCTTTCTCGGTTAGTACCGCTGCCGGCAACTCCGATGCGCTGCGACAAGTGCTGATGCAGATTGAAAAATCGATTAGGCCGTTTAATATCACAAACCTCTCCGTGGAAAGCCAGGGAAGTCGACTGGTCATGACAGCGACAGGTGTTGGTTACTATGATCCGGCACAAGTCGTCCAACTAACTGATAAGGTGGTAAAACCATGAAAAATAGCGATGTTGCCGCAGTAATTCTCATCGCATCGCTCAGCGTACTCGTTGCATACTTTGTTGCGGATGCGGTCATCGGCAAGCCAACGAGCGCAAGTGTAAAGGTGAAGACGGTAGCGCCCATTAGCGCTGAAGTTCAGACTCCCGATCAATCAATATTTAATCGAGATGCAATCAACCCAACGGTAGAGGTGCTGATTGGTAACGGTCAGACACCGTAGAAGGAGGGTTCAGGCGTGGCACTATTGACCACGGACATGCAGGACAAGTTGATGACGCTCCTTTCTGAAGAGGGGCTTGTTTCTAAAGCTGTATTACAAGCTGCGATGGAAGAGTCAAAAAAGGTCCAAAAACCTCTGTTTGCGCTGCTTTCTGAGAAGCATATCATCGATGATGAAATGCTGACGCATGCGATCGCACAGATTTCTGGCGTCCCGTATGTAAACCTTATGAACAGTATCATCAACCAAAAGGTGCTGGATTTACTACCAGAAGACGTTGCGGAACGTTTTATGGCAGTACCGTTGGCCGAAGTGCAAAATCGGCTGGCTGTTGCCATGGTGGACGCCAGCAACGTCCAGGCGGTTGACTACCTTTCTAGTATGATTGAGCGGCCCCTCAAGGTTTTTATGGCGTCTGAAGCGGGTGTTCGTCACGTCCTCGACCAGTACCGAACCGACCTTTCGACAGTTGGCGAGGCTGCTGAAGCCTCTAAGCAGGAGGCCGAAAAGGAGCAAGTGAGCACCATCAAGACGATCGTGCAAGATTCACCGATCAGCCGCGCCCTGAGCACCATTCTGGAATATGCCGTCAAATCTCGAGCGAGTGATATTCACATTGAACCACTCGAATCAGCTCTGAAGATCCGCTGTCGGGTCGACGGTGTATTGAGGGAAATCATGCAACTTCCCAAGGCAATCGAGCCGGCACTGGTGAGCCGCATAAAAATTTTATCCAACTTGAAGATTGACGAACACCGTGTCCCTCAGGACGGACAATTTGCCGTCAAGGTCGCTAATAAAGAGGTCGACCTGCGTATTGCCGTCAGCCCTGTCGTCTGGGGTGAACAAGTCGTTATCCGTCTGCTCGATAAAAGCGGTAACTCCTTTAATCTCGAAGAAATGGGTTACGCCGGTCGTGCCTTGCGCACGATACGCAAAGGCATTCGTCGTCCAAACGGCATGATTATGACCTCTGGACCGACGGGAAGTGGTAAGTCAACCAGCCTCTATGCGCTGATTCAGGAAATCAAAGACGATACCGTCAACATTGTCACCCTAGAGGATCCGGTTGAGTACAAGATTTCCGGCGTCAATCAGATTCAGGTGAACAGCGAGGTCGGCCTATCATTCGCAACCGGGCTGCGCTCGATTCTGCGTCAGGATCCTGACATCGTGATGGTGGGTGAGATTCGTGACGAGGAAACCGCCAACTTGGCCGTTCAGGCGGCACTGACCGGTCACCTGGTGTTCAGCACACTGCATACCAACAGTGCTGCGGGCGTGTTACCACGTTTGCTGGACATGAACATCGAACCGTTCTTGATCGCGAGTACGGTCAACACGATTATCGGACAGCGATTGGTTCGTCGGGTAGCGCCAAAGCGCGACTCCTATCTGTCGAGTCCGATTGAGACGCAAAATATCATGGCAACGGTCGGGCACTTACTCCCCAAGACAAAAGAGCAGGTGGCACAGGTCTCGCAAGATTTGGGCTATAAAGACTTGCCACTTGCGGGTCAAAGCGCTTATACTTTAGTCAAGGGTAAGGACACCCCGGCCACTCCAAAGGGTTACAGCGGCCGCGCAGGTTTATATGAGGTGATGGATGTGTCAGAAACAATCCAACGACTTATCGTTGCGCGCTCGACCAGCAGTGAAATCCAAAAACAGGCAGTGGCAGAGGGGATGATTACCATGCGCCAGGATGGGTATCTGAAGGCACTTCAGGGGATTACAACCCTTGAGGAAGTAAACCGGGTAACAGCGGACACTGCATAGAAGGATAGGAGCAATATGCCAAACCAAGAACTTAGGATCGAAATTCTACTCGAAGAAGTCGTTCGCCGGCGAGCTTCTGACTTGCATTTGCAAGTTGGTCTGCCGCCTATGTTGCGTGTCGATGGGTCTCTGACGGCCCTAGCTGGCTACAATCCGCTTGATGAGGCATCGGTTGAAACACTACTGTTTGCAATCCTTGACGAGGACCAACGACAAATTCTGGACAAAGATAAGGAGTTCGACTTCAGCTTTGCCTTTGGTACGCTCGGTCGTTTCCGTGTTAACGCCTATCACGAGCGTGGCAATTTGGCTGCGGCGCTTCGTTTGATTCCGAACGAAATCAAGACGATTTCCGAGCTCGGTGTACCATCAATCGTGATGAACTTCTCGAAGTATCCGCGCGGTCTGGTGTTGGTGACAGGGCCGACGGGTAGCGGTAAGTCAACGACCTTGGCGGCGCTCATCGACAAGCTTAACAGCGAAACGTCACAGCACATCATCACGATTGAGGATCCTATCGAGTTTACGCACAAGTCAAAGAAATCAGTCGTCGTACAGCGAGAAGTCCACTACGACACCTATAGTTTCTCGGCCGCTTTGCGCTCCAGCCTGCGTCAGGACCCCGACGTCGTGCTGATTGGTGAGATGCGTGACCTAGAGACGATTAGCGCAGCGATTACGATTGCCGAGACCGGTCACCTGGTGTTGGCATCATTGCACACGAACAGCGCAGCTCAGTCAATCGATCGTATGATTGACGTCTTTCCACCGCACCAGCAGTCTCAGATTCGTGCCCAGCTCGCGAACATCCTGATGGCTATCTGTTCTCAGCGCCTTATCCCTGCCATTGGCGGCGGTAGGATTGTGGCAGCAGAGATTCTGATTGCGAACCCTGCCGTACGTAACATCATCAGGGAAGGCAAGACCCACCAGCTTGATGCTGTGATTCAGACGGGTGCCGATGTTGGCATGCAGACAATGGACCGTACGCTGGCCGGAATGGTTCAGAGTGGTGTCGTGACCTACGACGAGGCGCGCAGTTTTGCCGTTGATTTAACAGAATTTGAAAGGTTGATGAGGGGCTAATTTACCTATGCGTAAATTTAACTACGAGGCCAGGGACGCTACGACCAACAAGATCGTCAAGGCGATGGTGCAGGCGGATACCGAGAATCAGGCCGCAAAGTTGCTCGTGGCACAAGGCTTTGTACCGCTGAATATCAAGGAAATCACGAACGAGGAAAATATCTTTGCCCGATTCGCAGGCCGCATCACGACGAAAGACCGCGTGGTCTTTACGCGCCAGCTTTCGACACTAATAGCGGCCGGTTTACCACTGGCACAAAGCTTGCGCACACTAGTCGACCAGACGTCGAACCGTCGGATGCGGGGTGTCATTCAGGAATTGATCGTATCAATCGAAAGCGGTCACTCGCTGCACGACTCGTTTGCTAAGCACTCTGAGGTGTTCGACAAGCTATTCCTAGCGCTCGTCGCTGCCGGAGAGGCTTCCGGTACGCTCGATGAAGCCCTGCAGCGGGTCGCCGCACAGCAGGAGAAGGACGCAATGATTACAAGCCGGATTCGCGGAGCGCTGACCTATCCCGTTATCGTGCTAGTCGTCATCGTTGGTGTGCTTGGCTTCATGCTCTTTACAGTCGTACCCCAAGTGGAGAAGCTGTATCACGATTTGCATCAATCCTTGCCGCTTATCACGCAGGTCATCGTTTCTGTTTCTAACTTTGCTCTCCGGTTCTGGTGGTTGGTGATTATTGCTTTCGCCGTCGGTATCTATCTGTTGTATCAATACTTGCGGACAGAAGCGGGCCAGCGAACACTCGACGTACTCAAGCTGAACACACCAGTTTTCAAAGGACTGTTCCAGCGTCTCTACATGGCTCGCTTTTGTAGGACGGGTCAGACACTTCTTGATACAGGGGTGAGTATGCTCGACATGCTTGCTATTGCCGGCGAGGCGGTGAATAACAGTATCATCGCGGAAGAAGTTAGCCGCGCCGCAGAGAAGGTAAAAGGTGGTAAGGATCTGTCCTCAGCGCTATCGACCGAGCCGTTTTTCCCGCAGCTAGTCTCTCAAATGATCAATGTCGGAGAAAAGTCGGGCCGCATTGATGAGATGATGGGGAAAACGGCAAAAATTTACGAGGACGAACTCGATGAGGAAATCGCGACGCTATCTACCGCTATTGAGCCGGTACTCATGGTAGTTCTCGCGATCGTAGCGGGCGGTATGGTCGCAGCGATTCTGCTACCAATCTACAGCCTGGTCAATACGATGCATGTTTAGCTAGACATTTGTATTTTACTCATGTAAGATAAACATAAGCGTTCTTGCAACGCGCCATATTGCCAAATAATACGTTCATAGAAAGGTGGGACTTCATGAACAAGCAGTATAAACAACTAATGAAAGGTCAGAGCCGAGGCTTCACGATCATTGAGGTTGTTTTGGTATTGGCCATCGCAGGACTTATCTTTTTGATGGTATTTATTGCTCTGCCGGCTTTGCAACGCGGTCAGCGAGATGCCCAGCGCAAGGAAGACCTTTCTCGCGTTTCGGTCCAGATGACTAACTACTTGTCATCAACTCGTGGCTCTGTACCGACGAGCGCAGATGGTTTGGCTAACTTTGTTCGTGGCTTTTTGAAAGGTACTGACAATCAGACTGCCGGCGACGAGTATACAGATCCGAACGGAAACCCTTACACTGTTCGTTTCTCGCAAGCTCCCACAGATATCGGACAAGTTGGCTACTATCCAAAGAGCAACTGTGATATTAGCGCCGACGAAGGTGTCAAAACTAGCAACGCCGCGCGTGACTTTGCCTTGACGATCAAATTGGAAAGTCAAAACGCGCCTTACTGTCTCGACAATAAGTCGTAAGAATTATTTAGCGGTTGTAATCCCATAGTCTGCTATCATGGAAAGCATGAGTATAACTATTGCTATCATTCTAGGAATTGTCGGGCTGTTCTTTGGAAGCTTTGCCGGCGCATCGGTGTGGCGCCTGAGGGCACGGCAACTTCGGGCGGACGAGAAGAGCGGCGAAAAGCCGAGTGCCAAAGAGGTACATGAAGTCGCCAAGCTGAAGCGGCAGGCAGTACACAAGGACCGTTCCGTATGTCTTCACTGTGGACACACCTTACAGTGGTATGACCTGATACCGCTAATCAGCTGGATCTCTCTCCAGGGTAAATGCCGATACTGCGGGAAGTTCATTGGCTATTTTGAGCCTGTTATCGAACTGGGAGTGGCAGGGGTCTTTGTCGTTTCCTATCTATTTTGGCCAATCCCTCTGACGACGTGGTTTGGCGAGGCCCAGCTTGGTATTTGGCTTTGTGCCATTGTCGGACTTGTCATATTGTTCGCCTACGATATGAAATGGTTTTTGCTACCAAACCCCATTGTGTTCACGCTGATAGGCCTCGGGGTAGTGAACGCTACGCTGGTGCTTGTTGAGAGCAAGTTCGCCCGGGGACAGATCGTCAGTATTTTCAGCGCGTGTATGGTGCTGAGTGGCATATACTACTTTATATATGTTTTGTCGCGGTACCAGTGGGTAGGTTTTGGTGACGTAAAACTCGGTCTTGCACTTGCGCTACTACTTGCTGACTGGAAATTAGCCGCGCTTGCGCTGTTCCTGGCGAACCTTGTCGGTACGATAATTTTCTTGCCTCTGATGCTTCGCGGGAAGGTCAAGCGACAGTCTCATATACCGTTTGGACCACTACTGATAACTGGGTGGTTTGTGGCCGGACTCTTTGGTGCGCAGGTCATCACCTGGTATCTAATGATGGCACTGGGTGTCTGATAACGCCTATGCTATAATCAACCCGGATGGGTATTGTTTCAGAACGAGGTTTTACGGTAATTGAGCTGATGCTCTTTTTGGGCGTGACGGGCGCACTATTTGCTGCGCTCATGTTTGGTGTAAACAGCAACGTTACGCAGGAGAGATACAATGACAGCGTGTCTAGTTATAGTACTTTGCTTCAAAAACAGTACTCTGAGGTACTGAACACTCTGAATCAGCGTGGCAACGATTGGAAATGCGCCGATGATGGGACAATCACCCAGGAGACTATTAATGGTGATCCA
>Ga0335070_10000751_pt1 | contig 36845 bp, 39 predicted proteins | sample Lox_Sample_13_FD_206722 | JGI IMG/M metagenome (GOLD analysis project Ga0335070, IMG submission 206722) | Soil microbial communities from Loxahatchee National Wildlife Refuge, Florida, United States - Lox_Sample_1.3 | ecosystem: Environmental > Terrestrial > Soil > Wetlands | place: USA... | reverse complement strand
CTTACAGATCCCTTGTTGAGGTAGTCGCTAGCCCCCACTTGAGAAGCTGCCTCGCGATATTCGGGCAAATCGTAATTGGTCAGAACGATAATTTTGATGTCAGGATGGTCCTTTTTTATCGTCTTGGTGAGGTTAAGACCGTTTCCTTTTCGCAATCTGATATCCATAAAGATCAGTTGGGGATGGAAAGTCTTAACTTTTTCCAAGGCCTCATCCTCATCTTCTGCCTCTTCGATTTTTAACGAATCAAACCGACCGAGCAGACTTTCTTTTAACAAGGCACGGAATGGAAGGTTGTCCTCCACGAGTAATATTTTGAGTGAATTCGTAGTATCCCCCCTCCTTACACGGTTATCTTTTTATCGAACCATAAGAGTTTTCTGTTGTCAATAACAAAAAATCCTTTTTATGTATTGACTCGTGAGAGAAATCGTATGAAAATGTGGAAGATGATAACACGGATCTGAGGCTCCATATGAAAAGAAGGCTGAGGCTAACCCGCATCTTTCTCGTTATTCTAATTTCCCTTTTAATGCCACTGTTTTCAGCCTATCTTGACTACCACGATCTGGTAGATGTCGATTTCCCTTCTCAAGAGAGGAGCTTTGAGAATCCCGACCAGGCCGATCTTCTCGTTGCTCAGCGAAACGAACCCAAGCTATTCACATCGGGGTTCTTTCCCATTGCCCTCCGAACAGGAATCGATCTCTTGGAACAGTTTTCCCACTTGACTTTTCAAACGCCTTCATCCGATCAAGAGACCACCATCCTTCGTTGTTGAAAGAATCCATAACGGTTTTTCTCCAAGCCGGCCATCCGTCTCTCGGGTTCCATCCAATCAGACGATGATCTCATATGGCCATCCGCTCATGATTTAATGGACTCTGAATGATTCAAGGGAAATGTAGCGAATAACAATTTAAGGAGGAAAAAGTGCCAGCCTACCATAAAGCTTTAAAAGTGACGATTGTGGTTCTCCTTCTTTTTGTGGTTGCGGAAATATTCACCGGGGTGGGTTACCCTCAGAATCTGAATGTCAAGATTGCCTGTGTCGATATCCAGAGAGCAATCAATGAGTGTAACGCGGGGAAGGAAGCCAGAAAGGTGCTTACCAAAGAGGCCGAGCAAATTCAGAATCTGATCTTTGAAAAGCAGAAAGAGCTTCAAGGTTTGAAAGACTCTTTCGATAAACAAAGTCTCATGTTGGGTCCTGAGGCCAGGGCATCGAGGGAAAAGGAGTTACAGGGCAAATTTCGGGATTATCAGAGGTGGGGAGAAGATGTCCAAAACGAGATGAATCAGAAAAAAATGGAGATGGAAAAGACTGTTTTTATCGGCCTTCAAAAGGTGATCCAGAAGCTGGGGGTCGATGAGGGGTATACCCTCATCCTCGAGAAAAATGAAAGCATTGTGCTTTTTGCTTCCAAACCAATCGACATCACCGATCTGGTCATCAAAGCTCACAATGGCCAGAAGAAGTAGGGAAATAATCCTGTTCCGGGAGGATGATTCAAGGAGTAAGGATGCAACGAATGTTTTAAACGAGGAGGGAAGTAGCTGCGATAGGAGGACTCATGACAATGATGATTGAGAAAAAAGTTTATGAGGATGGAGAGCCATATTATCTCAATACAGAGACAGGCGAGAAATACGGGGAAGTCGTGGGTGGTCTCGCCTGGCCAGACGTAAAAGAGGGCTTCCTTGTGATTGCAGCCGTAGACTTGTTTGAGGATGCGGGGCTGGCGGCCCGTCATATAAGGGTTCTCGCGGAAGCGAGCGAATCGAACATCGACATCTTCTTGAGATACGCTCTGGAGCTGCAGAAAAGGTTCTCTCCTTTCTTACAAACCATTCGATTCTACGGCGACACGACGTCCTTGGGAAAAATGGAGCTTCTGGACCAGTTTAACAAAGATCGTCGAGAACGGAACCTCGACCCGTTCTACGTAACGGAGGCGCCACAATTGAGGACTCCCCAAAAATTTGAGTTCTATGCCCAATTGATTAGAACATATACCCAGCCCGGAAAAAGAATCTTACATTTTCGGAACACGACCCTCCCGGGTTATCTTGCCAGTGTTTCTCCTAGCGAGATAACCGACACCATTTTAGACCATCCACCCATAGCAGCTCTCGGCTATGCCGTGGCCGCGTTGAGCACGTGGAAACCCCGGAAAGGAGAGAAGCGATCAGGAAAGGAGGAGGCCGGAGTGGAGCGGAATATGATAGCCCAGTGATCCAGTGGACTCAAATTTCATGCGGTTCAAAGGACCAGGGGTGAACAGTTGATAAGGTCTCTCAAGTTGTAAAGTTCTCAGAAAGCGAGCAGGAGGGCAGGAACATGTCAGTGAGAATTATTATCGACCGGAAGGTGAAAAAAGGGAAGGAGGCGGACTTTGCGAAGCTCCTCAGAAAATTGAGGTCGGGCGCAATTTTTTCGAAAGGCTATATTTCGGGCGAGATGCTGCGAGCTCGTGATGACCCTCAGAATTATATTGTGATCACAGCCTGGCAAAGTGTCGCTGACTGGGAAAAATACGAAAAAGTTCCAGATACGTCTAAGACCCACGCCAGGATAGAAAAATTGATGGTTAGGCCAACGAAAGTAAAGATCTGTATGCATGCCTAAATGGTTGGCCCGGGAAGAAAATAGATTTCTCCGATTAAAGCGACACCTGTCATTTCGCGGTTATTTGAATAGCAAGGCTGCGAAAAGGGGTTATTTTTGCTCTGTTTCTAAGACAACAATGAAGCAATGAGCTGAGACGTTGAACTACAATTCGCGTAAGAGAGAGATGAGGCGATCTAACCAGAGAATACCCGCTCAGGTGCTCGACGAGATTTTTCCGCAAAAGTTAAGTCGGTTGCGAGCTTCAGAGCAGGTATATTCTCGAGTAAAACAGCAGATTCTTTCTGGGGAATTTAAGAAAGGACAGAGGCTGTTACGGGAAGAAATGGAACAAGTTTTCAATGTGAGTGAAACGATTGTCAACGGAGCTTTTTCAGAACTGAAGAAGGAGGGTTTGATCATTATCAAGGGTGGAGTGGGTTCTTTTGTTGCGTGACTTTTAGTTGAGATTTACAAACGTCTTGTTTCCGTCCCGATTCTTATTGACACACTCGGGAGAAAAGGAAAATTAAGAAAATGTTTTATTTCTCTTTTTTTAGCTTTTCCGGAATGGCAGAGGGCGAAGCGCCGCCCATGCCGATAAAAGGCGTGATCTCCTGATTTCTTTCCAGGTTGGCAATCGCACGTATCCTCTGATCGATGACCTTTAATTTTGCGAGTTTTTTCTCCACTTCTTTAATTTTGGTTGTCAAGAATTGGATTTCGACCTTCTGAATCTGCGATTCCTGTCGCAAGTGATTCAGATCGAGCTGTCTTTTTTTGACCTGTACATAATCGCATAAAAAGAACGTGATAGAGAGCTGTAGGAATGCGAGAAGATAAAGGATTACTTTGAAAGTTTCCTTTCCTATTTTCATGTGCCTGGTTCCGAAGGTCGTATGCCCAAACACCAGAATATTCAAAAAGTCTTTTTCCATAAGGAATCCCTCGCTCCGACTCAATCAGAATGGAATGATCAGTCCCGACCCTTTTTCAGAAGAGGGAGTGACATTCAGCTCTAAGATCACATGTCGACTGGTCGGGGTAAATGAAAAACGGAGACCCATGAATATTTCTCTGAATATTTCTTCTTTCCTCGATTCTAAATGTCTAAGTGTTTCTAATTTCGTTCCTCCTTCAAAATAGTTGCTAACGACCGGAAATGGTTTAGAGGTAGATTGACTAATATCTGCATTTGAAGATTTGGTTGCGGGCGTTCTGCGTGAGTTTAAAAAGTCATTATTGCAGACGCCCCGAGGAAATTCTGGCGAGTAAAGAACTTGATCGAAATGTATCCATCGAGCCTTCCTTTTTTCTTCGACTACTTTCAAGAAATCCACCTCCCTTTTTGTGCCTCGCATGCCTGCTTCTTCCTCGGCCCGCCAAAGAGCAGATTGAGACTTGCTATTTGCTTTTTTTATCGACTTAGCGGGCGTTAGGGCCGGGTTCTTTCTTTTCTGCACAGCGCTCCTATTTTCATCCAGTTTCATTGCCGTTATTCGATTCGCCTCATTCTTCACTGACTTATCCGGATCACTCCAGGCGTGCGTGACCATTGCAAAAATGAACAAAGTTGACAAAATTGAAATCTTTGTTGGGTTCATTCTTATGGACTCTTTTTAGTTAAGCGACGGGAAACTTAAAAAAGACAAACCTTATCTGGTCCTGCGATTCTGAGCGCGAGAGAGACCTAATTTTCAATTGTGAAATGAGCAATTTAGATGCCAAAATTTTCACTGAATAGAAAACATGCAGGATCAGCGGGGAAAAGGAAAGGGGAAAAGGGGGAAAAGGAAATATTTGACCTGAGGTCAGTAACGCAATAGAATGGAAAGGCCTTCAAAAGATATCCGGGTTACCAGCCTTGATGGTGACTCGGGAATGAGGGGCGGTTTATCCTGCAGCTTTTGAAAACTGAGAAGGAAAATGGTAAACCTTGAAAGAATTTGTTCTGGAGATTGGAACCCGTGCGAAAGAGTTGCGCCAGCAGGCGCATCTGTTAAAATTTAGAGAAGAGGTGTTAAAATGAGGAAGACCCAAAAATTGCTATCAGCGTTTTTTGCCGTCATTTTTGCGTCGTCTCTTCTTTTCATCCCGGATGCTCTTTGCCAGCCCCAGAAGAGTTTTTTATGGAGGATTCGATCGGAAGCCAACACGGTTTACGTGTTAGGTTCGCTCCATTTTTCCAAACAAGAGATTTATCCTCTTCGCCAAGAAATCGAGAATGCTTTTGATCAATCCGATTTTTTGGTTGTGGAGGCGAATGTTAATGATATCGGAAAGACCGATGTCCAAAAACTAATAGAGGGCGCGCTCTATCCGGCGAATGATAGATTGGAAAAGCATGTTTCCGCTGAAACCTTCGAACGGGTCAAGAAAGAGATGGGCGAGCTTGGCCTTCCTCCTGAACTCATCGATAAACAGAAACCATGGTTTTTGGCCATGACAATTGTTGCGTTGGAAAGCGCAAAACTAGGTTTAGACCCAAAACTCGGCATCGACATGTATTTTCTCTCAAAGGCCCAGGGGAAGAAAAAAATATTGGAACTGGAGAGCCTTGATTATCAGATCGGCGTCCTTTCCGGCCTTTCCGATAAAGATCAGGAGTTATTCTTAGTCTATACGTTAAAAGATCTAAATATCCTGGAGCAAGAACTGGACAAAATGATACGGGCATGGACTTCCGGGGACACAAAGGCCATGGAAGCTTTTATGACAAGAAGCGTTTCAGAAGATAAGAGACTCTCTTCCATCTATGAAAAACTCGTTTACGAGAGAAACAAGGAAATGGCCATGAAGATCAAGAATTTCTTAAAGGCAAAAGAGACCTATTTTATCATTGTCGGGGCGGGCCATCTGGTGGGCAACGAGGGGATCATCGAGCTACTAAAAAGGGATGGGTACCGCGTGGAGCAATTATAAGAGCAAGCAAGATAGCGGTTTGCAGGACTTACACTCATAGAGGATGGAGGAAGGATGATGAGGGCGTTTCCAAAAAGTTTCACAGGATCGATTATCATCGTAACCGTCCATATCTATTCCGGCATTCTCTGGGTGAGTGTAAAGGGAGGTATATGAGATGGAGCCCACCAACAATCTGGTGAATCCAATGCTGACGGATTTCTACCAGATCACCATGTCTTATGCTTATTGGAAAGCGGGGGTGCATGAGGAGGAGGCCGTATTTGACCTTTTCTTTCGGAGAAATCCTTTTCGCGGGGAGTTCGCCATTTACGCTGGACTCGAGGAAAAGCTCAGGCTCTTTGAAAATTTCCATTTCAGCGACGTTCACATTGCCTATCTTAAGGACCAGATGCCGCAATGTGAGAAGGGATTTTTCGACTGGCTCAAGAGCGTTGATTGTTCGAGAATGAAGATTTATGCCTTCAAAGAAGGAACGGTATCCTTTCCGCGTGAGCCTTTGATGAGAGTCCAAGGACCGATCGCAATCGCTCAGCTGCTCGAGACGTCCATCCTGACGCTGACCAACTATCCAAGTTTAATGACCACCAACGCAGCGAAGTACCGTTTAACGGTCGGGTTTGACAAAGGCTTGATCGAGTTCGGTTTGAGGAGGGCGCAAGGCCCGGACGGAGGAGTTTCAGCTTCCCGTTACAGCTATATGGGCGGTTTCGATGGGACGAGCAATGTGCTTGCAGGGTATCTTTTCGGTGTGCCCATCAAGGGAACTCACGCCCACTCATACGTCCAATCCTTCACAGGCATTGGGGATTTGAAGGATGGCACGCTTGTCGGGGCAGACGGAAAGGTATGTGATTTTGTCAAAATGATTTTAGAAATCCGAACAGAATTGGGTTTCGATTATACCAACGAAGGAGAACTCGCGTCATTTATCGTCTATGCTCAAGCCTTTCCCAGAGAGTTTTTGGCGCTGGTGGATACTTACGACACCTTGAAATCAGGCGTTCCGAACTTTATTTGCGTTGCCCTCGGGCTTCTCAGGTTAGGTTACAAGCCAATCGGGATAAGATTGGATTCCGGGGACCTTTCCTACCTTTCGAAGGGAACGAGGAGGATGCTTGGTGAAATAGGGGCCAAAACGGATCCCGCCCTTTCGAAATGTCTGATTCTGGCGAGCAATGAGATTAATAAAAACGTCCTGATTTCTCTGAAGCAGCAGGGCTATGAAATCGACAGCTTTGGTATTGGCACCCATCTGGTGACGTGCGATGACCAGCCTGCGATGGGATGCGTCTACAAACTGGTCGAGGCAAGGGGCATTCCCCGGATCAAACTCTCGCAGGAATTGAGCAAAATGACCATACCCGGGAAGAAAGAGGCTTACCGTCTTTTTGGCGAAGACGGTTACAGCTTGCTGGATCTGATGATAAGGGTGGGAGATCAGCCACCGCAGCCGGTCAAACGTGTATTATGCCATCACCCGTTTGACCATATTAAACGTGTGTATGTTACCCCCTCGAAAGTGATGCTGCTCCATCATTGCGTCTGGGACGGGAAGAGGGTTTACAAAGACGTTGCATTAAGCGAGTCCAGAGACTATGTGTTGAACCAGCTGCGGAGCACCAGGGAGGACCATCTGAGGGACATCAATCCTACCCCGTACAAGATATCGGTGAGCGGAGAGCTTTACGACTATGTCTACCACCTTTGGGCAGAGGAGTCACCTGTGAGGGAGCTGAAGTGATCGGTCTGCCGTTTTTGGATCAACGCAATCTACAATTATTTTGTCTCCGCAAGTCCAACGGCGCCTAGGGCTCGGACTCATACCTGGTCGAGCGAATCATCGTTAAGAAGGCGTCCTCCAGTTGTGCCCCGGTTGGCTCGGGTGTAAATCCGAGCATCAAGATCCAACCCGCCTTGGTCTCGATGATTCCCATGGGTACCTGGAGGGAGGCCGGGGTCCCTTTCGCATCTGCAAGGCCTCGCCATAATTCGATGACGGCGGTCAAGCCCCCATCCGTCTTGACCTTTTTACCCTCCTTGACCATCTCTTGCCCTTTGGGAAAAACCGACGCAATGGTTTTCAGACCGGCGATACGGACACTGCTGTAGTTATATTGCTCACCTTGGTAACAAAAGGTCAAAACAGAAGTCCCGGGAATGTCCTGAGATTTGAAAGACCCGATCAGTTCCTTTTCAGACTCGATGGGGATGTCTTGCTTCACCCAGCCTTCCGGCAAGGTGAGCGAAAAATCACCATACTCAAAAACATTCTTTTGTGCCAAGACAGGAGTGGTCAGCCCAATCAAACCTAAAACGTAAAGGCTGAGCCATAGCGCTTGGCTTAAACAAGATCGCATAAATATCTATCTCCATCTACGTAGTTGGCTCGCTCATACCTGACTTATCATACATACAACGAACCGGTGTCAAGAAAATTAAGAGGTTCCTGAGGAAGGTTCACATTGCTTATTTTGAGAATTCTTCGTAGAAGGATATTGATGGGATGCGAACCTCAAAGACAAGCGGGAAAAGACCTGACCATTTAGGAACCGTAGAAATATTTTTATAGACAGGTACGGTAAATTTCTGTTATATAACAGAAAATTTAATTCCATTTGTGCGGAGAAACGAATGTTCCATACCGCCAGCCCAAAGGAAATAAAGGAAGGAAAATTGACGGACATCTATTTTGTCCGGACCATGGAGGTCCTCAAGGCGAAGAAGATTGATAAGTGGGTGAAGGGTGAATTTATTGCCAAACGGTTTCCGGAAGACTATGAATGGGGGATATTGGCTGGAATCGAGGAAGTGGCTTATCTTTTGAAAGACCTCAAGGTGAACGTCAGAGCGATGAAGGAGGGGACGAGCTTTCGGGCTTACGAGCCTGTCATGGAGATCGAGGGAATGTACACAGATTTTGGCCTCTATGAAACCTCCCTGCTGGGACTGATCTGTGAGGCTTCGGGTGCGGCAACGAAGGCTGCCCGCTGTAAAAAAGCCGCCGGGGACAAAAGCGTCATCAGTTTTGGCGCGAGGCGAATCCATCCCGTGGTGGCTCCTATGGTGGAGAGGAATGCCTTCGTGGGTGGATGTGATGGGGTATCAGTGGTGAAGGACGCTGAGTTGATCGATGAGGAACCCTCTGGCACGATGCCTCATGCCTTGATCCTGATCATGGGCGATACCGTGGCGGCCACCAAGGCCTTTGACGAGGTCGTTCACCGCAAAGTGAAGCGGGTCTCCCTCATCGACACCTTCAATGATGAAAAGATCGAAGCGATCAGGGTTGCAGAAGCACTCGGAAAGAAGCTTTTTGGAATCAGGCTTGATACCCCGAGCTCAAGGCGTGGAGACTTCACAAAAATCATCGAGGAGATTCGCTGGGAATTGCACTTAAGAGGGTTCGGACATATTCGAATCTTTGTGAGTGGCGGGTTGGATGAAAAACGAATCCTCGCCCTCAATCCTGTGGTGGATGCTTACGGGGTGGGAACTTCGATCACCAATGCACGGGTGATCGACTTTGCCATGGACATCGTCGAGATTGACGGAGTACCCCTGGCGAAGCGGGGGAAGATGTCAGGATCGAAACGCGTTCTCCGGTGCCAGAAATGTTTTCAAGATAAAATGGTTCCTTTTCAAAAGCGGAGAAGAGCCACTTCGGGTGTGGATCGGTGCTCTTGCGGCGGTCGGCTTAAAGACCTCCTCATTCCTTTCATGCGAAGCGGAAAGATCCTTTGGGACCTCCCCAAGCCACAGGCCATAAGAGAGTATGTTCTCAAGCAACTCCCTCGTTTCGATCTTTAGAGTCTGCCTCTCTATTCATCAGAACAGATCCTATCCGGAGATAGGAAAGATGACATGAAAGAAGCCATGTTTTACAGCCCCGTCGAGGATGCGAAGGTGCGATGTTTTCTCTGCAATCATCGATGCATCATTTCCCCTTCCAAAAGGGGATTGTGCGGGGTTCGAGAGAACCGGGAGGGAAAGCTCTATACCCTTGTTTATGGCCGTGCGATCTCTCTGAACGTGGACCCCGTTGAAAAAAAACCTCTCTTTCATCTCTTTCCGGGATCGACCTCTTTTTCAATGGCCGCTGTGGGTTGTAATTTCCGATGCCTCCAATGTCAAAATCACGAGATCTCCCAGATGCCGAGGGATGGAAGTGGCCGGATCGAAGGCTCGGAGGTCTCCCCTTCCAAGATCATATCATTAGCGAAGCAGCACCGATGCCGATCCATCTCCTACACCTATACCGAGCCGACCATCTATTTCGAATATGCTTACGATATCGCTTGCCGAGCCACTCGGGAAGGAATCAAAAATATCTTTGTCACCAATGGCTATATGACGGAAGAAGTACTCGAGATGATTCACCCCTATCTGGATGCCGCAAATGTCGATTTGAAAAGCTTCAAGGAAGAATTTTATAAAGACATTTGTGGGGCGAGACTGGAGCCCGTTCTGGAAAACTTAAGACGGATGAGACAAATGGGGATCTGGGTGGAGGTTACCACTCTTGTCATTCCTACTTTGAACGACTCGGATCAGGAGTTCGAGGAGATCGCCCGATTCATCGCTTCCTTGGGGCCGGAAGTACCCTGGCATCTCTCCGCCTTCTATCCGACCTATAAGATGCTCACCCTTCCGAGAACCCCTGCCGCACTGCTCCATCGAGCGCGGGAGATCGGAATCAAAGCGGGACTCCGGTATGTCTATTGCGGGAATATTCCCGGCGAGGAAGGCGAAGACACCTTCTGCCCACACTGTGGCCAAAGGCTGATTGAACGGATAGGATTTCGAGTGACCAAAAACGATGTAGTGAACGGAGCATGCCGTCATTGCAATGGAAAGATCGATGGCGTGTGGAATTGAATCGAAGATGTAAAATCCTCTTTGACAAGAGGCTATGCCACCATGTCCTGGCGAGGGAGTGAAGCGACCGAAGCAATCTCGAAAAGCTGATATTCCAGAGATGGCCGCGCTCCCTCCGGGCGCTCGCCATGACAAAAAGGGGTTAAGGCATAGCCTTTAAAGCGCAGTTGCGGGTGATTAGAAAGAGGTTCGTGGTGGGGCAGGCTCAGATCAGCGATCGGAAGATGATCTGGACGATCGGCGGCGGCAAGGGAGGCAGCGGCAAGAGTTTTATCACCGTCAACCTTGGTATCTGTCTTTCGAGACTGGGCATCCGGGTTGTCCTGATCGATGCCGATTTGGGTGGTGCAAATCTTCACACTTTTCTCGGAATCTCTCCTCCCGCCCTCTCCCTTTCCGACTTCATCAAGAAGAGGGTTTCCCATCTTGGCGAAGTCCTCATCCCGACAGTGGTTCCAAATCTTCAACTCTTGACCGGCGCGCAGGATCTTCTCAACGCCGCCGATGCGAAGAGTGCTCAGAAGCGAAAATTGATTCGTTCCATTCAAAGTCTGGAGAGTGATACGATCCTCGTTGATCTGGGCGCTGGAAACTCGTTGAGCGTTTTGGATTTCTTTTTGATGTCCGATGGCGGGATTTTAGTGGTCACCCCGGAGCCCACCTCCATTGAAAATACCTACCGATTTCTCAAGAGTGCCTTCTATCGGAAGCTAAAGCAATCGGTTTCCTCTCCATCGGTGAAGGCCCTGATCGATGATGCCATGGATCGAAAGAATGAGATGGGAGTTCAAACCCCTCATGACCTCGTTCAGGCGGCGATGCGGATGGACGAGGGGGATGCCCAACGGATGGTCGAGGAAGCTGGGACTTTCCATCCGAATTTGATTCTGAATCAAGTCCGCTCAAAGAAAGATATCGAGATCGGATTTTCGATTCGAAGCGCCTGTCTGAAATATTTTGGGATGCGCCTCCACTATCTGGGTTATGTGGTCTATGATCAGGATGTCAGTAATTCCATCCGGCATAGGAGGCCTCTGGTTCTGGAAAACTCGAGGTCGAGGGCTGCACAATGCGTGATTGAGATTGCCTCCAAATTAGCAGAGAGTCATTAGATGACGACTGCACTAAAAAATATGTGGATGAAATCCATTAAAGAGCAGACGTACTACGAGATCTTGGAAGTCAGCGTGACCGCTACGGCCAAGGAGATCGAGAGGGCCTATGAGCATGCCAAAGAGACTTTTCATGCCGACTCCTTGGCCGTCTATTCTCTCTTCTCCGAAAAGGAGGTGAAAGAAATCGAGGAGGCCGTTGAAGAGGCGTATCGAGTCCTCATGGATGAGTCCTCGCGGAAAAGTTACGACCAGAAACATTCTCGAACGATCAGGAAACAGCCCGTTGAAAAACCTTCTGAAGCCCAGGTGACTTCGAGAGAAAAAAGGGCTCCTCTCTCTTTTACGGATCTCTCCTTCCATGCCGAGGTGGAACATTATCGTGGGAGGGAGCTCAAAGAGCTCCGAGAAAGAATGGGGCTTGAGCTTGAGACGATTTCCAAGGAGACGAAAATTAATTTAAAAATCTTAGAATCCCTTGAGGAGGAGACCTTTGAAAAACTTCCAGCATTGGTTTACCTCAAGGGGTTTTTGAAAAGCTATGCGCAAGCCCTCGGACTGGATCCTCAGAAAGTGATCGAAGGCTACCTCCAATCGATCGGAGAATCCAAAAAGAAATAGACCACAAATCCAGACACGTCAAAACAAATCTCATTCCCGAAATCCAGATCCCAAGGGGCCTTTCTGTCGGCAGATCGAATCAGAGTTTCGACCTGCGAGTGATCGAATGATGGAATGATTGAGTGAGGGGTTTGCCGTCGGATTGGGATGTTCAGAATTAAGGTTTTTCCGAGGTAAGTTCTGACACTTTCCTGGTTAACTCTTGAGCAATAGTGCCACTGAACCCCGCGATTCTTTCTCGGACTTTTCCTTCTTTATCGATGAGGATGGTTGCCGGGATACCGCTTACACGGTAACTTCTTGCCACATCATCTGGTGCGACGACGATCGGATAGGGGATATTCATGGACTTGACGAATCTGCGAACCGCCTCGACGTCTCCTTTGTCCAAGTCCATCCCGATCAGCTCAAACCCATTTTCACGGTTATTGTTATAGAGTTGAATTAAATGGGGGATGGACTCTCGACAGGGGCCACACCAGGTGGCCCAGAAGTCGAGCAGAACCACTTTTCCTTTAAGCTGAGAGAGACTGATCTGCTGTCCATCGAGCGTGCTGAGGGTGAAATCCGTCGCCAAATCCGCTGAGGATTTTTTCTCTTTGCCACATTGAGAGAGAAGGAAGAACCCTCCCATACATAAAATTAAGACAAGGGTCTTTTGGAGAAACGATAATTTCATAAATTTTAAGTGAGAGCCTTTTCAATCAGGGCCTTCAGGCGGGCCTTCGGTACCGCGCCAACAATCTGATCGACAATCTTTCCGCTTTTGAAAAGAATCAGGGTGGGAATTCCCCTCACGCCGTATTGGCTGGGGGTCGAAGGACTTTCATCGATATTGAGCTTGGTCACCTTGACCTTCCCGATAAACTCTTTTGCCAACTCCTCAACAATAGGACTGATGCTACGGCATGGGCCACACCAGGTTGCCCAGAAATCGACCAGTACCGGAAGATCTGAATTGAGCACCTCGGATGCAAAATTCTTGTCATTGACGTGAACTAAGCTCGTATCATTTGCCATTTTTCTACTCCTTTATTCTTTTCTGTATAACCTATCCAAAAGGGATTTCGCCATTCTCCATGTTCAGGCAGCCGCGGCCGCTCACGCTCAGGGATCTTACAGCTTTCTCTCCAACACGTAATCAGCCAGTGTACAGAGTGCTTCTTTCTCCCTCGAATTAGGAAAAAGCTGGAGGCGCTCCTTTGCCCTTCCGACATACTCTTTGGCTTTTTCGCGCGTGTATTGAACCCCTCGATACCGTTCGATGATCTCCAATACGCGAAGAAATGCCCTCTCTGTGATCGGTTGGGCCTTTACGGTCTCTTGAATAAAGGCCTTCTCGCCAGGGTCACAATTCTTCAATGTGAAGATCAGAGGGAGGGTGATCTTCCCCTCCTGGAGATCCATGCCAATCTCCTTCCCGGATTCATGAGAAGTATAATCGAGGTTGTCATCGATCAATTGGAAGGCGATTCCTACTTCCATCCCGAACTTGGCCAATGCATCCTCTTTCTCCTCTGATGCATTTCCGAGGATGGCGCCGATCTGTGTGGCCGCTGAGATGAGGTAGGCAGTCTTACGGGCGATGATCGAGAGGTATTTCTCCTCGGTGAGAGAAAGATCATTCGTTCTGATCAACTCCTCTAACTCCCCTTCGGCGATGATGGTGGTTGCCTTGGAAATCGTATGGAGAATTCTCCAATTATTACTTTCCACCATCCGGGTGAAGCATTTCGTGAAAAGGAAATCTCCGACGAGGACACACGCCTCATTTCCCCATTCCGCATTGGCCGATTTAACCCCTCTTCGCCACTTGGCGTTGTCTACCACGTCATCGTGGAGCAGGGTTGCCGTATGGATAAACTCGATAAGGCTGGCCATGGAAATGTGATTTTCACCAGAGTAGTCGCATAATTTGGCTGAAAGCAGTAGGAGTTTGGCCCGAACTCGTTTGCCGCCGCTTCGAAGGAGATGTTCTCCGATGGCAGCGATGATGGGAACGTGGGATCTCAAGTTCTTCCGAAACTCTTGATCCACTCTTTTCAAATCCTCCTCCATCCACTCGAGGGTCATCTCCTCCGCGGTAGGAACAGTCTCTTCAGAGGGAAGGGGCAATGTGGTCAATTCGTCCATATCAGAAATTATTATCCTATTCAGAGCGCGTTGTCAAAATGTTTTATCCGTTGCTAAGAGCTGGAGTTTTTCTTCTCGGATTCATGAAGAACCAGGGGTTCCATGACCTTCAATTCCACGCCGCTGGCTTTGATGGATTCGGCCAGGATGAATTTTGCATCTCCTCCGATACGGGAATGAGCGAACTGCAGCCGCTTTGGTTCCAATTTTCGACTTCTCAACGCCACCAATAAGTCAACGGTTCTCGTGGCGGGAAAGATGAAGTAGCATCTCCCCCTGGCTGGGAGAAGGTAGGAGGCGACGGAGATCAGGTCTTCGATCGTTCCGCTCATCTCATGGCGTGCGATGGCTTTCTCCGCAGAGGGATTGAGCCTCCCGCTTCGATATTTTCGATAAGGAGGATTGGACAGGACGACATCAAAAGAACCTGGCAGGAGAGTTTTCACTAACTCCCTGAGGTCCTGCTTGAGAACTGACACCCTGTCTTCAAGATGATTCAAGAGTACATTCTTCTTGGCACATTCGGCCAATCCCCCTTGAATTTCAACACCGACAAAAGAACGAGCCTTTGTGGTTTGCGACAACAGTAATGGAAGAATGCCGCAACCCGTTCCCAGATCGATCACCCTTTCATCTTTTCGAATCTTGACGAATTGGCTGAGCAGAACTGCATCGATAGAAAAGCGATATCCCTTTTTCTTCTGAATGACCTGAAGCCTCCCATCAAAGAAGGTGTCGAGGGTCTCATCGGCCGAGGCAGGGAATGGAGGCGAAATCATGAGGGAGTAACTATCACAGGAGGAGTTTGATTGTCAATTAACTTAACCCCCGGCCTTTACCAGCTCTTCGTCCATGACCAGGGTAAATGAGGGGAGGGTTAAATTTTGTTCAAAAATAGGAAATTTTTGCACAAAAACTATCCATCTCTTATCCGCAGAACCAATAAATCCTTTTCTACTTAACTGAGGATCTTCAATATCTTTCAATAGTTAGATAACTCGGAATGAGCTTTGGTATAGATATTGCTTTAGTTTTTGCTTGACAAAGTCACGATAAGGCGCTAATTTCTAATCAAATTTTTATTTTCATAAGGGAGGGAGATAATTATGAGAAGGTCATTCACTATCCTTTTTGTCATGATTTTGATGTTCTCCTTCTGTTTCGTTCTTCCCGGTTTGACGCAAGAGACGAAGGAAGGGGAAGGTCCGTATACCATCAAGAAGGGAGATACGCTATGGGACATCTCCTCGAAATTTTTGAAAGATCCTTTCCTCTGGCCAAAATTGTGGGAGAGGAATCCTTACATTACCAATCCCCATTTGATCTTTCCGGGAAACCTCATCCTTCTTTCCTCGGCAGAGCCGGTAAAAAAAGAAGAGCCCAAAACAGTTGTCGAGGAGAAGCCCAAAGAGGTGGTGCAAGAGGTAAAAGAGGTAAAAGAGGCGGAGGTCCAGAAGGTAGAATCCCCGCTTCCTCCAGTGGAAAAGAAAGAGGAAGTGGTCGTTGTGAACAAGCCTGCCAAGGTGGAGGAGAAACCCCTGTACTTTCCCGAGGTACGAGATGCGGGGTTTATGACTGACATTCCTTATCGGGGAATTGGCATTGTTCTGGAAGGCAAGGAAGGGAAGAACCTTATGGCCCGCGGCGATATCGTTTACCTGGCGTTCAGAACTTCGGAGCCCATTTTGATCGGGAATAAATATACAGTCCTGCGCGCCGGAAGAGAGATCAAGCACCCCGTGACCGCGAGAACGTTAGGGAGAAAGTATATCGTTATGGGAAATGTTCAGATCATCGACCAGCAAGGCAGTTTCTTTACGGGAAAGATCACCGAGTCTTTCTATCCCATAGAAGTAGGAGATTTGATCCAACCCTACTCGAAGGAAAAGATGGAGGGGGATTTCGGGAAATAGGGATTCTTGCCCGAGCTATTGGGACACGAATTCAATGATTGGATTTTTATCCGGGCTTTGGAGATTTTCTCCTTGTCTCCTCAGCCTTTTTTTATCACCTGACGTAGGTCTGGTTTTCATATCTTCGCTCTCCTGAGCATCATTATGGCTGAAGATGTCTCTTACTGGTTGGCCTTAAGTCTCACCCCGGGATTGGGAAGTGTCCTGATCAAGCGTCTTCTGGACCGATTTAGGACGCCGGAGGCCGTCTTCCGAGCTTCGGTGAGAGAATTATCAGGAATTGAAGGCTTGGGAGAGAAGGTGGTGGGGGAAATACGAAATGGGCCACAGGAAAAAATAGTGGAGAGGGAGTTGTCCCTGCTGCAAAGGGTCGGAGGAAAGGTTGTTACGTTGAAGGATGATGACTATCCGAGGCGCTTGAAGGATATTTACGATCCTCCCGCGCTCCTTTATGTCAGGGGAGAATTGAGGAGGGAAGATGAGTTGGCCGTTGCCATCGTCGGGAGTCGGAAGACCGCTCCTTATGGGAGATGGATGACAGAAAAGATCGGCGAGGACCTTGCCCGCCATGGAGTCACGGTGGTCAGTGGAATGGCGAGGGGCATCGATTCGCTGGCTCACAAAGGCGCAATTCAAGGAGGAGGGAGGACGATCGCGGTGTTAGGTTGTGGGATCGATGTCGTTTATCCTTCTGAGAATAGAAGCCTCTTCCAACAGATCGTCGAACATGGAGCAGTCCTTTCTGAGTTTCCGATGGAGTCCCCTCCCGAGGGTGGACATTTCCCGAAACGGAATCGGATCATCAGCGGTCTCTCGATCGGCGTGGTCATTGTCCAAGCCAGCGCGGAGAGTGGCTCTCTCATCACCGCCGGGTACGCCCTGGAGCAAGGGAGAGAAGTCTTTGCCGTTCCGGGGAATGTCGGCGCCGAGGGCAGCCGGGGCACGAATCAGTTGATCAAAGACGGGGCAAAGCTCGTCGAGTCAAGCGACGACATTCTTGAGGAGATTTTGCCTCAGTGGAGAAGGGAAGAGGGAGGGACCCAAAAAGCAGAGACACCGGTTGCTGATCTCAAGGGAGAGGAGGGGATTCTCTACAACCTTCTGGGAGAAACCCCGCTCCATATCGATGCAATCATACGGGAGAGCCAACTGGATCCAGGAAAAGTCTCCAGCCTCCTCCTGGATTTGGAATTGAAAGGTTTGATCTCCCAGTGGCCTGGTAAATGTTTCAGTAAGAAGATGTGATGTGTTACATTAAGATAAGATGATGGGTTGGGAATTGAGGGATTCGGAGGGGTTCCCGATCTGTCATTTTAAACCCGATTCCGATCCTGTCAACCGAGGAATAGTATATGTCGAAAGGTCTGGTTGTCGTAGAATCCCCTGCGAAGGTAAAAACGCTTCAGAAATTTTTAGGGGATGACTATGTCATCAAGGCCTCTGTGGGTCATATCAAAGACCTTCCAGAGGGTGAGCTGGGCGTGGATCTTGAAAAAGATTTTGAACCCAAGTATGTCAGCATTCCGGGGAAAGGGAAGGTCATTCGTGAATTGAAGAAGGCCAGCAAGGGAGTCAAGGATATTTACCTTGGACCGGATCCGGATCGCGAAGGGGAAGCGATTGCATGGCATGTTGCCGAAGAGATTGGAGACGGCGACAAGAATATACACCGAATTCTCTTCAACGAGATTACGAAGAAAGCGGTCTTGGACGCCATTCATCACCCTGGAAAATTACAGCAATCCAAGTACGAAGCCCAGCAAGCAAGGCGGATCCTGGATCGACTGGTGGGTTATCAAGTCAGCCCCATTCTTTGGGAGAAGGTGAGAAGGGGACTGAGCGCGGGACGGGTCCAGTCCGTCGCGGTTCGAATTGTCTGTGAGCGGGAAAGGGAGATTCAAGATTTCGTCTCCGAGGAATATTGGAGCCTCACCGCAACGCTTAAAGGAAAAGATTCGCCGATCTCTTTTGATGCGAAACTGGCGAAATGGAAGGGCAAGAAAGTAAAGATGACCAATGAGGCCGAGACCCTGGCCATCAAGAAACTTCTGGAAACGGTTCCTTATTCGGTTTCAAAGATCGTCCAGCAAGAAAAACAGCGACATCCCTTGCCGCCGTTTATCACGAGCCGACTTCAACAGGAGGGGTACCGGAAGCTCTCCTTCCCTGCTCAAAGGACGATGCGCATCGCGCAAAAGCTCTATGAAGGGGTCGACCTCGGTGAGCTGGGGACGGTTGGATTGATCACCTATATGAGGACCGACTCTGTCCGGGTCGCCAATGAAGCGATTCAACAGGTCAGGACTTGGATCAACGATCGGTTCGGAGAACCTTATCTTCCCTCCAAGCCCAATGTCTATAAAAGCCGCAGGGGAGCTCAGGAGGCCCATGAGGCCATTCGGCCCACTTCAATCGATCTGGAACCGGATAAGGTGAAGCCTTACTTGGACAAAGATCAGTGGGCCCTTTATAAACTGATTTGGGACCGTTTCGTGGCCTCTCAGATGGCTTCGGCAAACTTCCTTCAAACGACTATCGAAATTAAGGCGGACGATGCCATTTTTACTACCGTGGGCACGGTTCCTGTTTTTCAAGGTTTCATGGCCCTCTACGTGGAGGGCGAGGATAACCAAGAGAATGGAAACGGGGAGAAGAAACTTCCACAGCTATCGGAGGGGGAGCTTCTCGAACTACTCGGCCTGACGCCCAAACAGCATTTTACCCAACCCCCTTACCGGTTTTCCGAGGCAACGTTGATCAAAGAATTGGAAGAGAAAGGAATTGGAAGGCCCTCTACCTATGCCGCCATCCTGGCCACGATCAAAGAGAAAGGTTATGTCCGTCTGGAAAAGGGAAAGTTTTTCCCCACGGAGTTAGGGTGCCTGGTGAATGATCTCCTCGTCGTCAATTTTCCCGATATTTTCGATATCGAATTCACCGCACAAATGGAAGAGAATTTAGATAAGATCGAAGAAGGCCAAAAAGATTGGGTCGGGACATTAAAAGAATTCTATCTCCCTTTCGAAAAAGACCTGGAGATGGCCAAGGTCTCCATGAGGGATGTGAAGAGAGAACAGATTCCCACGGATGCCCTCTGCGAGCGATGTGGTTCAAAGATGGTGAAGCGATGGGGAAAGAGGGGTTATTTTCTTGCCTGCTCCACATATCCAAAATGCCGATATACGAGAGAGGTGGATGAAAATTTGGAGAATCAGGTGGAGACAGAAGCCAAGTGTGAAAAATGCGGAAGCCCCATGGTCATCAAGAGCGGAAAGTTCGGAAGGTTTCTGGCCTGTTCCAACTACCCCACGTGCAAATTTACCCGATCTCTGGATATGGGCGTCCGTTGCCCTCAGGAAGGGTGCAACGGGTTGATTGTTGAGAGAAAGAGTCGGAAGGGAAGGACTTTCTACGGCTGTAGTAACTACCCGAACTGTACGTATGCCTTATGGGATAAACCGATTCCGGAAAAATGTCCGCAGTGCGGCTTCCCCTTTCTTGTGGAGAAGCAAGGGAAAGGTGGAATCACCAAGCGATGCCCACAGAAGGAGTGTGGGTACCGAGAATTAGGATGAACTGATCTCGCCGAGTCATGAATAGATGAACATGTTCTAAATCCAAATGTCAAAATCCAAATTTCAAATGAAGGTCAAATGACTCAATGTCAAAATTTTTTTCTTTGTCCGAAGAGCCGAGAGGCATACGTTTATTCATTTGGCCTTTGGATTTCATTTGAACTTTGAACTTTGGCATTTGACATTGCTTCACCTCCGGTATCTTCGCCTGCCCTCCATAATCTTCTTCTTCGTGAACCGGTGCTGCATCCACTGAAAAGGAAAGTAAGCGAACCGGTTAAGCAACGTGGGAGAGAATTCCCAGTGGAATCGTTTCCAAATCGAAGGGAAGGAATAGAACTCCTTCCAGGCACTTTTCCAACCCGAGAGCAAGGTCTCACGTCCCATCCTCATCGGTAGAAAATGCGGGGCGGAGTCCTCCGGTCTTTCCAATAACCACCATCGGTCTTCGACCAGACGTCCCTCCTTTCTTACGCGATGGTAGAAGGCGGTTTCCGGATAAGGAGTAAGGATCATAAAGACTGCCGAGAAAAGTTTGGTCCGAATGGCGAAAGAGACCGTTTCCTCGAATACAGAAGGGTCATCCTCATCGAATCCGAAAATAAAAGCACCAGAGATGGCAATGCCATAACGATGTAAGGTATCGATAATTTCTCGATATTCAGATGGATCATTCTGGGGTTTCTGGCATTTCATTAGATTTGTTTTTGAAAGAGATTCGAAGCCGATGAAAAGGCTGATGCAACCGCTCTTCGCCAGCAATTTCACCTGCTCCACGTTTTTCAGTCCGGATAAGGAAACCTGACCGAACCATTTCTTTTTAAGGGGGACTAAGGCCTTGAGCAACTCTCTTGAGTAGGAAGGATTTCCGATGATGTTGTCATCATTGAACATCATCCATCGGTGAGGAAGACGGCGTACCTCTTCCACCACTTGAGAGATTGGCCTGAACCGAATATCCTCTCCGAAAAACTTCTGGACGGTACAGAATTCACAACGGAAAGGACACCCACGCGTCACCTGGACCACATCCAGAGGAAGGTATCCTTTCTTGGGAAGAATTTCCCGCCGGGGGATTGGGACTTTTGATAACTCCGTGCGTTCCGCCTGTCGATAAAAGGGCTTGGGATTTCCCATCCTGACATCCTCAATGAGTTGGGACCAAATCTCTTCAGCTTCTCCGATGACGACCGAATCGGCATGCTCTTTTGCTTCCTCGGGAAGGGCGGTCGGATGCATTCCACCCAGGACGATGGGTATTCCCATTTTCCGGTAAGCATCGGCGATTTGATAAGCCCTGAGGGCGGTTTTTGATAAAACCGTGATTCCCACGAGATCGACCTTCTTCAAGTCTCTCTTCAAATCGATGGGGGTCAAGAGGTCATCCGTAAAAGAGACCTCCACATCCGTTGGAGATAGGCCGGCAAGGATGGGGAGGGCGAGGTTGGGGATACGGGCGTTTTCTTCAACCGCCGGGACGATCAGTTCGACCTTCATGACGTAATCCTAACAACCTCTATTAGGGATGTCAAAGTCGGTTCGTCGAGAACAGGAGTTCCTCCAACGGAGGGTGTGAAGAATTAACCCGTGGCCCAAGCCGGAGCGGTGGCCAGGGTGAAGAAGTTTTAGACCTGCCTGCGCGAAGCCGCTCCGGCGAAGGCAGGGCGCCACCGCTGGCCGCCCTTCCTGGAAAGCGGATCCCGTTAGCGAAATTATTTTGCAATTCGATGATGGGTGGCATAGAATAAAAACCCATGGAACCGATCACAATCATCGGTGCGGGCCTGGCAGGATGTGAAGCAACCTGGCAAATTGCTCGGAGAGGAGGGAAGGTAACCCTCCATGAGATGAAACCCGGGATCTACTCGCCAGCCCATCACTCTCCTTTCTTTGCAGAACTGGTCTGCAGCAATTCCTTTAAGTCAGAATCCGTTGAGAATGCCCATGGAATTCTCAAAGAGGAGATGAGGCAATTGAATTCCCTTATTCTGAAGGTAGCCGAGGAGACAAAGGTTCCGGCAGGAGATTCTTTAGCCGTCGATCGGCAGGTTTTTTCAAAACAGGTTACGCACATCCTGGAAAGCTCGGAAAATGTGGAGGTAATTCGAGAGGAAGTCTCTTTTATTCCCGAAAATGGGATTACGATTGTTGCTACAGGTCCTCTTACCTCGGATCCTCTGAGTAAGGACATCCAGAGGCTGACAGGGAGCCGTCATCTCTTTTTTTACGACGCCATCTCACCCATCGTCGCCGTGGATTCGATCGATTTTCAGAAGGCATTTAAGCTTTCCCGGTATGGAAAGGGAGAGGACTACGTCAATTGTCCGATGAATAAGGAAGAATATGTCCAATTTGTGGAGGCATTGAATCGGGCCGAAAAGGTACCGGTTCAACAGTTTGAAAAAAGATACCTCTTTGAAGGCTGTCTTCCCATCGAAGAGATGGCCGGACGAGGGAAGGAAACTCTTGCATTCGGACCCCTTAAGCCGGTTGGCCTGATCGATCCAAAGACCCAAAAACAGCCCTTCGCCGTCGTCCAATTGAGACAGGAGGATCGGTTCGGAACACTTTTCAATCTGGTGGGATTTCAAACTCGACTGAGGCATGAGGAGCAGAAGAGGGTTTTTCGGATGATTCCCGGTTTAGAAAAAGCAGAATTTGTTCGATTGGGTTCCATGCATCGGAACACCTTTGTCGATTCCCCGCGATTGCTGAGCGAGTCGCTGCAACTGAGGACCCGTCCTGAACTTTTCTTTGCGGGACAAATCACAGGGGTAGAGGGATACATGGAATCGACAGCCATGGGGCTCTTATCCGGAATCAATGCCCATCGATACGCGAGTGGAATGCCCACCATTACTCCTCCGCCGACGACCGCGATGGGTGCATTGGTCCATCACATCACGCGTTCTTTCGCCGTCCCTTTTCAACCCATGAACATTAACTTTGGTTTGTTCCCTCCTTTACCAGGAAAACACAAGGGTCGGGAGAAGCGTCTGTTTCTGGCGAAACAGGCAGTGAAAGAAATGGAAAAGTGGAAGAGGGAAAGCGAGGCGTGATCATCGGAGAGGGGACCGGAGTGAGGAACCGATGAAAGAAAACAATTGCTTCAGGTGCGGAAAAAGCTTCCAGCCAGGGAACTTATTTTACGTGCTCCACATCAAGGTTTTTTCGGGCTTTGATGGGATCCTTTCGGAACCGGCGGAAGGGATCGACCAACAATTGAAAGGCCTCATTGAGGCGGCTCGAAATGTCGATCCGAAAGAGCTGGAGAAAGAGGTCTACGAAGAGATCACCTTGATTGTCTGTAAAAGCTGCCGGGACCGCTTCGTGGATGACCTTCGACATCCCTGGGAAGGTCCCTTTCGAATTCAAAAGGATCCGGACTCCTTCCTGCATTGAAACAAGCTGAGTGCTCTCAAATGTGTCGTGACCCTCAGAACCTCCATGAGAGAGTCGTCCAATCCCATCCATCGTGACGGCATCTTTAGGGTTTGAGAACTTGCCCCGCTCTATTGAAGGCTTCTCTGAAAAAGCTCTTTGCCGGCAGGAGATGAAACCTGGGGGTAGTCAAGACCACAAAAAATCACTTGACAAAGCCGTAAATTTGTGCTCAATTGATTCAACTGAATCAATTGAAGGAGAAGAATGGAGAAGCGAATCCTCTCTTTAAAGAAACTGACCCACCAGCTCTTCAAGAACGGATCGAGGGAGATGACCGGCCGCTCCCGGGGTGCCCGGATTCGGGAGCTCATTGAAAGGATTTTACGAGACGAGAAGGAGTCACTTCGGGTCATCATCGATTTCTCGAGGATGGGTTCCATCGATTTTTCTTGGGCCGATGAGGTGGTGGCTAAAATGGTCTCCCGGTTGTGGAGCGGCGAATATGGAGAAAAATTTCTTGTCTTGAAGAACCTCAATTCTTCACAGGCAGAAAATATCGACGTAGCCCTGGAGAGAAAGAAACTGGCTGTGCTGACCACCGGGCCGGATGGATGGCAAATCATTGGTTCCCTGAATAACTACTTAGTCCATACCTTAAACCGTGTGATGAGAAGAAGCCAGTTGACGCTCAGGGAATTATCTGAAGAGGAAGGGATTGAGATGAACACGAGTGGCACCCGTTTGCTCAATCTTTATAAGAAACGTTTGGTGGTTCGATTGGAAAGGCCGATGGTGAAAAAAGAAGATTCTCATCGAGGAAGGCAATATATTTACCAATCCCTTCTTTCGTAGGAGATCTTGATGGCAGAGCTGAGAAGAGAACCGATTACCAGGATGTGGGTCGTGGTGACGAACGATCACCCCAAGGGGCCACCGGATTACCTTCCTTTCAAACCTCCCTATCGCCCCCAAGAAGCGGTGACTCCCTGTCCCTTTTGTCCGGGCAATGAAGGCATGACCCCGAAAGAAGTGTTTTCATTGAGCCATGATGGAGGATGGTCTGTCCGGGTACTCCCCAACAAATTCCCTTTTTTCCATATCGAGGGGAGCTATGACCGAAGACCAGAAGGGATGTATGACGTCATGGAGGCGATTGGCGCCCATGAGATCATCGTGGAAGCCCGCGAACACACTCAGGGCTTGGCTACCATGGAACCGAAGCAGATTGAGAGAATCCTCTTGGCGTGCAGGGAACGATTGATCGACTTGGAGAAGGACCAACGATTCCAGCAGTTCTTGATCCTGAAAAATCATCCCGGCGTCTTCAATCGCCATCCTCACTCTCACATCATGGCCATGCCGGTCGTCCCGAGGAGAATTGACGAGGAGATCTGGGGAACCTTGGATTACTATCAGCGAAAAGAGCGCTGCATCTTTTGCGACATCGTGAAAGAAGAAATCTCCGTGAAGAAAAGGGTGATTCTGGAAACGGCCCATTTCTTAATCTTTTCTCCATTTGCTTCTCGTTACCCCTTTGAATCCTGGATTGTCCCAAAGGTTCACGGACCTGATTTTCATCGCATGACGGAAGAGAAGATCGCAGATCTTTCCGCTGGACTTCAATCTCTCTTCCATCGTTTTTTCAAGCTCCTGTCCGACCCCCCTTATAGTCTTACGGTTCACACCTCGCCTGTTCAGAATATATTTCATCGGCCGGAATACCACTGGCATATCGAAACCCGATTACGGATTGGGTTGAGGGAAGGCTTCGAATGGGGGACGGGTTTTTTTGTCAATCCGACTCCTCCGGAAGATGCCGCAATGTTTTTAAGAGAGATGGGTTAGAAGGGTAGGTGTTCCACGAACGGGTTTCTAAAATCATGATCGATTTGAAAAAAGAGAATCGCTTTCACGGGCGACCTTTTGAGGAGAAGAGGAAGAGAAAGAAATGGATCTTTCTTTCAGGAGGTCTTCTGATCAGCTTTTCTCTTGTGGTCTACTTTTTTCTAATTCCACCCCCCCCTCCACCGTCTCCTGCTATTCCCGGCGTCACCCCGAAGACTGCTCAAGAACCTCAGCTCCATACGATTGATGGGGATGTAAGGGAACGAAGCACCCTTTTCAAATCCTTATCAGAAAAAAACATTCCTCTTCGCTGGATTGACCTGATCATTTCTAAGTTAAAACCCTACGTCAATTTTAAAAAAATTAAAGGAGGGAGTTTCCGATTTATCACTGACGTCAAGGGAGAATTGGTGAAGTTCATTTATGAAGCGAGCCCCACGGAGATTTATGAGATAGAGAGAGAGGGCCAAGGATTTGTTGCGCAGAGGAAGTTGGTCCCTCTCGAAACCCGTCTCGTGAAGGTCGTCGGAGAAATCAGTTCTTCTCTGTTTGAGGCAATGGATGCCGCCGGAGAACAGGATCCCCTTACCATTGCGTTTGCCGAAATACTGGCCTGGGAGATCGATTTTTATAAGGACGTCCGCGAAGGGGATCGATTCAAAGTGGTGGTGGAGAAGATCTATAAAGGAGACCAGTTCATTCAATACGGGGCCATCCATGCCGTAGAATATCAGAGGGGAGAAAAGATCATTCGAGGAATCCGGTACAAGGATGGCTACTACAACGAAAAAGGGATCTCCCTGAAAAAGGCATTCTTGAAGGCACCCCTGAAGTTCAGTCGCATCAGTTCGAGATTCAGTCGGGCAAGAGTTCATCCGATCCTGGGCGGAGTTCGACCGCATTACGGGATCGATTATGCCGCCCCATCCGGAACGCCGATCTGGGCTGTGGCAGACGGAGCCGTTGCGTCTTGCGGATGGAACAGCGGGTTTGGCAACCAGGTGATCCTCCGTCATACGAATGGTTACACCACCTGCTACGGACATCTTTCAGCTTTTGGATCAGGGATCAGAAAAGGAACGAGAGTGAAGCAACGGCAGGTCATCGGCTACGTCGGATCGACGGGCCTCTCGACCGGTCCCCATCTCGACTATCGGTTGCTGAAGGACGGACAATTTCGAAACCCGCTGAGAGAGAGCTTCATCCCCGGGGACCCTATCGAAAAGAAGGAGATGGAGGCATTTCGCCAAAGAAGCGAGGAGATGACGGGTTGGCTTCAAGCGGATTCATCTTATTCGACGAGAATGGAAGCGAGGGCAAAGTAAAAATGCAAGTGGATAGAATGAGGAGAATATGGGACAGAAAAAAAAGATTCTCATCGTGGATGACGAGCGGGACATTGTCAAGGGTTTGATGATTCGGCTGCAAGGAGCTGGATATGAGGTCGTCACCGCCTTTGATGGAGCCCAGGGTGTTTTCATGGCTCACAAGGAAAAACCAGACCTCATCATCCTCGACATCCGCATGCCGGCCGGGAACGGATTCAGCGTCGCCCAGAGATTAAAACGCTCCATACATACCTTTACGATTCCCGTTATCTTCCTGACGGGCAGTCCGGAGAAGAATGCGGCCGAGAAGGCCATGGCGCTGGGTGCTCGTTTTTATGTCAAGAAGCCCTATGATCCTGAGGAGCTATTGGATGCGATCAAAAGGGCGTTGGAAGAAGAGCCTGATTCCACCTTGAGCTTAGAAGACACCGACTAGGTAGCCATGTTAGAAAAAGATTTTGCGATTCAATCGAATCTCCGGCGGATGCTGGTCCGAACGAGCATCAATTACTCGAGGATGGATTTCGGGACAGTGAAGGGCTTGGTTTACATCCGGGGGATTTTCCAGCTTTCCTATGTTTCTCCCGATACGGAGGAGAATGAACTGAACGACTTAACAGCCAAGACCCTCTATTCTTTTGAAAAAAAGGTTAGGAACATCCCCGGTGTGAGCGATGTTATCTTTCAACTTTTGAACTGGAGAAAAGAAAGGGGCCGATGGGTCCCGATTGACGTGAAGCAGAAGGAAGAAGTGGATGAGAACAAGACGGAAAAAGCGGATGGGAAAGAGACGGAATCCAGTTGAAAAGCGTATTTTAAGGGAGATCGAAGAAGAGGTCCGGGTTCATCCCGGTTATGCGGACCTTCAACATCTGTTCGCCCTTGCCTTGATGGCTGGAGGGGAGATGGAGAAAGCAGAGAGCCATTTTTTAGAAGCCCTCCACCTAAACCGAAGGTATCGGGAAGCCATGGTCAATTTGGGTTTCTTGAATATTGAAATGGGGCGATTGAAAGAGGCCGAAGAGATTTTCCTCGCCGAAGCGAAAAGGCATCCGAGGGATGGCTTCCTCCAGCATATCTTAGGGATTTTGTGCCTCAAGACCGGAAGGCTTAAGGAAGGGGCTGCCCGAATTCATAAGGCAATCCTGTATCATTCCTATTATCGAGACTATTATAAAAAGAGAGGGGTGTGGCTGAGGGGGAAGGTTCACCTTGATCCAAAAGCAGAGCCCCTGAAAAAAATTCATTTCAGCCACCCCTACGCGCAATGTCATAACTTAATCGGTCTCTATCTGGCCAAGAAAGGGAAGTTCACACAGGCGGTCAAAGAGCTTAGAAGGGCTTCAGGCCTGAAACCGGATGACTTTATCCTTCATGCAAACCTCGGAACGGTCTACTACTATCAGGGAGCTTATCTGAAAGCGATTCATCAATTTGAGAGGGTTTTGAAGATCGACCGCTTTTACGGGATGGGGTATGCCAACCTCAGCTACGTCTACGGTTTGATGTGCCGTACCCGGGAAGCCCTTCGGTATATGAGAAAGGCAGTTCAGATCCATCCTCAGTATGCGGATCTCCATTATAATTTAGCTCTTCTTTATAGTGATCGGAAGCGATATAAAGAGGCCGCCTCTGAATTGAAGAAGGCCCTTCGTATCAATCCGAACTATCTTTTTGCAAGGATCAATCTGGGTGTCCTGTATGAGGACCAGAAGAAATGGAACGAGGCAAGAAGGGAGTATCGAAAGGTCCTCCAGGTCACGCCGGATGATAATCACGTTCGAAATCGTCTCAAAAAAATCTCCTCACTCAGGAGAAAGTAAATCATGGCTATTAACAGTTTGAAGAAGATGTCAACGGTTGAATCGTCCTTGGTCATTCACCAAGGGGCCCTTGGGGATTTCATTCTCGCTTTACCTGCGCTCGAGACCATTCGAAAAGCCTTTCCGCACGCCAAATCAGTCATCCTCGGGTATCCAAGAATTCTGGAGCTGGTGGTGAAGCGATTCTATGCAGACGAGATCTTCTCGATTGATCAAAGAGGGATGGCCACTTTCTTTATTCGAGAAGGGGGCCTGGACTTCACCCTCTCCGAGTTCTTTAAAAAATTTAATCTGATCGTCGTCTTCGGAAGAGATGGGGAAGGTACGGTCGTGGGCAATCTGAGAAGGGTTTGTCAGGGCCAAATTATTCCTATCAATTCTTTTCCGCCTTGGGATGGGAAGGTTCACGTAACGGACCATCTCCTCACACAATTTACTTCATTGGGGTTCCCCGTCTCTGATTCAAGTCCGAGGCTGCATTTGAACGAGACGGACCGAGACTGGGCAAGGGATTTTTGGAAAAACAAAGGGGTGACCCCAGAAGAGCGATCAAGAACGATCATTCTCCACCCCGGAAGCGGGAGTAAGAAGAAGGTCTGGCCTCTTGATCGGTTTGTAACCCTTGCTCGTACCCTTCGAGAAAATTCCGGGTCAAAAATCCTCATCATTCTTGGTCCAGCCGAAGGACCGGAAGTGCAGAGGGCCTTTGAGGGGACGCGGCCAGCCGAATTCATGATGGCAAAAGCCCTGACTCTTCTCCAATTGGGATCTGTCATGGATGGATGCTGGCTCTACATTGGAAATGACTCAGGTATTTCTCATATGGCCTCGGCACTGGGACTCCCGACAATTGTCATCTTTGGTCCAACGGATCAGAGGGTATGGTCCCCGAAAGGGAAAAGGACCTTTGTCGTTCGCAGGGAAGTCCCTTGCTCTCCTTGCCCTCAAGAAAGATTCTTCCAGTGCAAGGATTTTGAATGCCTGCGAGAGATTCAAATGGGAGAGGTTCTGAAGGGACTGGAAAAGATAGGAGTCGAATTCAAGTTTTAAGAGGAGGAAAAGATGGAAGAGAAAAAAGTAGGAGAGGTTATCAAGTATTTCGGGAAGATCGGTGTTGCGGCGATACGGTTATCAGAGGGGTCATTGAAGGTTGGAGATACCATCCATATCGTCGGCCATACGACCGATGTCACCCAGGGCCTCGATTCCATGCAGATTGAGAACAAAAATGTTCAAGAGGCCGGGGCGGGGGCGGATATCGGGATTAAAGTGAGCGGTCGGGTAAGAGAGCACGACGTCGTCTACAAGGTCGTGGAGTGAGCCTCGTCAGGGCCTCGAGGCTTTGCTTCTACCTTTCCATGAAAAAGTTCATGGCTTATTTTGCGTCATGATAAGGATAGGGCAGGGCCTTTTAGAGGGGTCTGCTCCAGAAGGAATGAGGCGTTTGGGTAGGAATCGTACGAAATGAAGACCGGGGTTGCCCATCTACCACTTCATTATGGAAAAGCACCCTCCTGGCTCTTTCAAAGAATGAAGAGCCTTGCGCGGGAGATAACCTCTTTTATCATCGATGAGTACGGAACGGAGGAGATGCTTTCGCGACTGTCAGACCCTTTCTGGTTTCAGGCCCTTGGCTGTGCGTTAGGGTTTGATTGGCATTCTAGCGGTGTGACGACAACGGTCTGCGGCGCCCTGAAAGAGGGAATCAAGGGGATGGAAAGGGAACTCGGGTTCTTCATCGCAGGAGGAAAAGGAAGGACTTCAAGAAGGACCCCTCTTGAAATCGAAGAGATTTGCAATCGACGTGCCCTGAATGGAACACCGCTGATTTATGCGAGCCGGATGTCTGCAAAGGTGGATAGTGCCGCGGTTCAGGATGGATATCAGATCTACCATCACGCCTTTTTTTTCACCCTATCGGGGCAATGGGCTGTGGTCCAACAGGGAATGAACGAAGAAAGCCGCTATGCTCGGAGATATCATTGGTTCAGCCAGGGGGTAAGAGACTTTGTCTGTGAACCGCACTGGGCAGTCTGTTGTGATCAAAGAAATGGAGGTCTGAATCTGGTTGCTCAGGAGAGTGAACAGACCAGACAATCCATCACAGAACTTTCTCATGAGAAACCGGAATTTTTAGTTTCCGAGGGAGAGAAAATCAACGAACTCTTTCTTCCGAGGACGCATCGTGTTCCCATGGAAGCGATTCGAATTGAGAGATTGGACAAGTCTTTCAAACAGATTTATGAACGCTCTCCGAACAATTTTGAAGAACTTCTAGGAATCAAAGGGGTGGGCCCAAAGAGCCTTCGGGCGCTGACCTTGATTTCGGAGCTCATTCACGGGGTCGAACCCAGTTTCAGGGACCCGGCTCGATTCAGTTTTGCTCACGGCGGAAAGGATGGTCATCCTTATCCCGTGGATAGAAAGGTTTATGATCAGACGATTCAGGTGTTGAAATCTGCCGTGGAGAAATCGAAGGTGGGAGACCGGGAAAAGATGGAAGCCATCCGAAGACTCAGAGAATTCAATGTCAAATGTCAAAGTTCGAATTCCCAATGAATGACAAAGCTCAAAATTAGAATTTTTTAATATTTGAAATTTGGATTTGATTTGAAATTTGAACTTTGTCATTTGAAATTTACCGCTTTTGGTTATGAGATTTATCGCAGATTTTCACATCCATTCTAAATTCAGTCGGGCTACGAGCAAGGAGATGGAAGTGGAGACCCTTGCGCGATGGGCAAAGAAAAAGGGCATTGCTCTTCTTGGAACAGGAGACTTTACCCACCCAACCTATTTTGCAGAGTTGCGATCCAAATTAGAACCTCTTGGCAATGGTCTTTTTAAATTGAGGAAAGGGGAGCAGAGCGTTCAGTATATTCTGACCACTGAGGTGTGCAATATCTACAGTCAGGGTGGGAAGGTGAGACGTATCCACAACCTCATTTTTGCCCCCAGTTTTGAAGTAGCAGAGGCCATTCGTTCTAAATTGGGAAACCTTGGGAAACTCTCCTCGGATGGGAGGCCTATTTTCAGCTTTACGGCAAAAGAATTGGCAAAGATCATCCTGGATATTTCCGCGGATTGCTTGGTCATTCCTGCTCATGCTTGGACGCCGTGGTTTTCGATCTTTGGGGCCAATTCAGGATTCGACTGCATCGAGGAATGTTTCGGCGAGCTGTCCCCCCACATTCACGCGATAGAAACAGGTCTCTCCTCGGATCCTGAAATGAATTGGAGGCTGTCGGCGCTCGATCCCATTACCCTTATCTCCAACTCAGATGCCCATTCTCCGAATCGGTTGGGAAGGGAAGCCAATGCCTTCGATGCGCCTTTGGATTATCATGAAATTGCAGAGACGATTCGGAAAAAGGACCGGAAGAAGTTTCTCTTCACCATCGAATTCTTCCCCGAGGAAGGAAAATATCATTACGATGGGCACCGTCAATGTGGCGTGATTTGTTCTCCTTCTCAAACGAAGGAAAACGCTTTCCTCTGCCCGGTGTGTCATAAGAAATTAACGATCGGAGTGATGCATCGCGTAGAGGAATTATCCGATCGTCGGGACGGTTTTATTCCGCAGAATGCCATTCCTTCGATCCATCTCATTCCCCTGGAGGAAATCATTGCTGAAGCGCTGGGCGTTCGAGTCGGGACGAAGGGAGTCGAGGCAGAATATGAACGTTTGATTGAGAGAGGAGGATCGGAGTTTAGAATTCTTCTCGATGCGACTCCCGACGAGCTGGCCTCGTTTGCTCCACCAAATGTCCTTGACGGGATTGTCCGAATGAGACAGGGCAAGGTGTCAATTATTCCGGGCCATGACGGTGTTTATGGGAAGATCAATCTCTTTCCGGAAAGAAAGCCCGAGGAGGAAGCGAAAGATCAGTTAAAACTGTTTTAAAAGGGTCCTCACCTCAATATTCATTAGCCAATATTGAGGGATCGCCATCCAGAATTCATCCAGGGATGGATTTCAGCTAAAGTCGGGGGAGGGAAATGGATACAGAAATAAAAGAGAAGATCATTCCGGTCTGTGAGAGCCTGAAAAATATGCTGCTGTTGGCCTTCGATGGGTTTCGAAGGCCAACAGAGCAATCTTCCAAAGAAGCGGAAGAGGTCAAAGATAAGCTTCATCAATATTCTTCAGAGTTGACCAGTTTCATTATTTTAAAAAGTTCATCGACCGAGAAAGGGAGGGAGTGGGCAAAACCCTATCTCTCAATCGCCTCCAGCCTGGATCGCATGATTTACAATATTGAGGGAATTCTGGATGGGCTCAGAGCGAAGTCTCAGAATCACATCCTCTTTAGTGATCAGGCGGTCAAAGAGGTGAACGACGTCTTTCAAGAAGCGATGAGGCTCTTAGAAAACCTTCCGAACCTCGTTACGACCCGGGATAAACTGCTCGCTCAACGGATCGGAGAAGAGGGGAGGGTCATGCTCAAGATTGCAAATGGATATTCCGAGGTACATGAGGAAAGGTTAATTCAGAGAATCTGTGTCCCAAAATCCTCTCCGCTTTACCTGGGGATGATCGAATCCTTAAAAGGGGTGATCGTCCATATTCTAGAGGTGAGCGGGAAGATCGTTGCCGTCTCATCCAAGCCCGGGCCAAGGATGTCGTCCGTTGACCCTTGATGTTCCCGAAAGGGGTTCACTAGAAATTAGTTTGACACTCTCTTTTTTTTACAATAATATGAACCCTAATTCATAAAATGAATAAATATTCTTAAAACCCGTCAAAGGTGAATGAGGATGCAGACTGAAAGAATAAGCAGGAGAGAGAGGGAGTATTTGGCACATCGTGAAGAGATTCTTTCGGCGGCCGAAAAGGTGTTCGCGGCCAAAGGATTCTTTCCCACGACGATGAGTGACATTGCGAGGCGAGCAGAGTTCGGAACGGGGACGCTCTATAAGTATTTCAAATCGAAAGAGGAACTCTACTTGACGCTCATCGATGAGAAGGTGGAGGAGATCAACCGTTTAGTCAAGACCGAACTCTCGCAGAAGGATTCGGCTGTCGAGAGGATTACAAAAGTGCTGAGGCTTCAATTCGAATTCATCGAGCGAAACCGCGATTTTTTCAGGATCTATATTTCCGAACGGAGTCGCTTTGAGTGGACGGTCAAGGATGATCTGGGAAAGGGTCTTCACGAAAAGATGGTCTCCTATATCGACATCCTATCCGATGTCCTCGGGCAGGGGATCAAGAAAGGTGAGTTCAAATGCGTGGACCCAAAGGACTTAGCCCATGCCTTCGTGGGAATCGTGAATTCGTTTGTCTTCGAATGGCTGATCAGTCGTGAACCCTATCCACTTATTTCAAAGTCAGATACAGTATTAGAAATCTTTTTAGGCGGGGCGCAACAAATGGAAAAGAGGAGGTAGGTCGATGAGAATGAAATGTTTAGTCATGTTCGTTGTCTGGGCAATCTTTTTTGGAGGCATGGCCTGGGGGCAACAACCCCCCAAAATCCTTACCCTGGAAGAAAGCATTAAGATCGCCATGGAAAGGAGCCTGAATCTCCATTCTGCCTTGGTGGGGGTCGTGGGTTCTGAATTCAGACGCAAGGAAGCGATCACCAATTTTCTTCCTTGGTTGACCGGGCAATATGGAGCTACTTGGTACAACACCCCGGTTACGATTGGGGTGGTACAAGCACAGGGTATCTCACCGGGTGTGAGTGCCATCCCCACGAGCAGCTATATCTATAATTTTAGTTCCACCCTCAGTCAACCCTTGTTCACCGGAGGGTTTAATCTTGCTACGTATCGTTCAGCGAAAATAGGTGTCGGTCTCTCAAAGGAAACGGTGGAGACGACCAAGAGAGATATCGTCCTTCAGGTGAGGGTGGGATATTTCAATATCTTAAAAGCAGAAAAGTTTTTAGATGTGGCCCAACAGGCGGTCACGCAATTCGGGGCTCAACTCGAGGTGACCAAAGCCTTCTTCGATGTTGGAATTGTCCCCAAGAATGATGTGCTTCAGGCGGAGGTCCGTCTGGCAAATGCAAAACAGACCCAAGTTAAGGCTGAGAATGATCTGGCGACCGCAAAGGCATCCTTTAATATATTGCTCAGAGGAGATGTCAACACGCCCTTTGAAGTGGTAGACATTCTTGCCTACAAAGCCTTTCCACTCTCCTTCGAACAATCGCTTGACGAAGCACTCCGGCTGAGACCGGAGATAAAAGCCGCTCAGTTAAATATCGACCAGGCAAAGGAGAATGTAAAAATCGCAAGGAGTGGTTTCTTCCCGACGATCAATCTCACGGGCAATTACAGCCGATTTTCCGACGATTTCTACCTCGGCGGGGGTGTCGACTTTAGCGATCGGTGGACGGTCCAGGCATCGGCCACCTTTACCCTTTGGAACTGGGGAAATACTTCCTTTAAAGTAGGGGAAAATAAAGTGAAGGTCACCCAGGCTGAAGATTCGAAAAATGAACTCATCGATTCGATCACTCTTGAAGTAAAGCAAGATTATCTCAACTTGTTGACCTCAGAAAAGAACATCAATACCGCGGAGAAATCGATTGAGCAGGCTGAGGAGAATTTAAGGATGAACGAGGAAAGGTACAAATACCAGGTGGCGACACAAACCGATGTCCTCGATGCGGTGGTTTTGCTGGCTCAAGCTAGGGTTAATTACTACGGAGCACTGAGCGATTTCAATGTCGCCAAAGCCCAGTTGGAACGAGCCATGGGAAGGATGTATCCGTAAAATAATATTCGGATAAAGCTAGGGCAGTGGACGGAGAGTTTTTGCGGATTCGTCGATATTCTTTGGCTACGCCTATCAAGGATGGTTTTGCCCATCATCGATTATCGGAGTTAGTGATGAAATTAAAGAAATCTTATTTCTTATACCTCCTGCTACTGACGACGCTATGGGCATGTGGTTCAAAACAGGGCCCCTTTCGGCGGGATGTTCGCTTCCATGCTCCTCACCCTTTTTGTCGTTCCCGTCTTCTACACACTACTTGACGATCTTCAAGAGAGGGTGAAGGCGTTCTTTAAGAGAAGGGATTAAATAACTTTAAGATATAAGTACTTGTGCGAATTACCTCGTCTCAAGACTCACTTTTAAGAAGAGATAAATCGGCATAAAGATTGCACAATTTAGAATGAACATTACCGTCATACTTCTATTATATTTTTAAAAGTCTTTTGTTTCGAATAGTTGCATGACTTTTGGAATTTCAGCATGCCAGAAATCCGTTGACAGAAGTGACGATTTATGGTAGTTTTTTAGGCAAAAGTTACATAGGGGATTGAAATCTAATGAAGTACGCTTTCACACTGGTAATATTTTTTTGTCTATTGCTGAGTTCTCCGTCTTCAGCAGGCATTTATCGCTATGTGGATGAAAATGGTGTCATCCACTTCACGAATTGTCCCAGAGATCCAAAATTCAAGCTCTACATCCGCGAGAGCAAAGACGATGTCGGGGGCGATGGGAATCCATCCGCTGTCGCCTACCTTAAAGATTCTAACCAGTTTGACTCCTTGATTGCCGAGTTCTCCCGAAAATATCAGGTGGAATTTGCCTTGATTAAGGCGATGATTCGGACAGAATCGGGTTTCAATCCCACCGCGGTCTCGAAAAAAGGGGCGAAGGGACTCATGCAATTGATGCCGGAAACCGCTCAACGAGTGAATGTCTCAAACATCTTTAGCCCCAGGGAAAATATCGAAGGAGGGGTGCGTCATTTTAAATATCTTCTCTCTCTCTTTGATAATGATCTTCGACTCTCCTTAGCGGCATACAACGCCGGCGAGAACGTCGTTGCCGAGCTACGTTCAATCCCGCCTTACCGGGAAACTGTCGATTACGTCAAAAAAGTGTTAAACTATTACCAATCCTATAATAAGCCTTAGCGCTCCCGGTTGCCCAGGGATAGTGCAAACCAAGTCCTCCTGATGGAAAAACTGAATCGACAGCAGATACTGAGCTTGCCCAATGGGGTAACGATTCTCAGGATTCTCGCGATCCCTGTTATTCTGCTGCTACTGAACCCAGGACGGGACTATCAAATCTTTACTGCATTCTTCTTCCTGGCGGCCGCAGTCACTGATTATGTAGACGGCTATTTGGCTCGGCGCAGAGGCATTGTCACAACGCTCGGGAAGTTCCTTGACCCTCTGGCCGACAAGCTTCTTATTGTAACCGGCCTCATCGCCCTTATTCCGACAAGAGGGATTCCCGTGTGGATGGTAGTTGTCATCGTTGGGAGGGAAATCGCGGTGACCGGATTGCGAGGAATCGCTGTGTCGCAGGGGATAGTCGTCGCTGCAAGCACATTGGGGAAGTACAAAACGGTCTTCGAGGTTGCCTCTATCTTCTGCCTGATCATGAAGGGTGGCTCACCACATATTAATTTCTACAACGTCGGAATGGTACTTCTATGGATCGCCATGGCGCTGGCTGTCCTTTCGGGTGTCAATTACTTCAGGAGATTCCTCAACGAGATTGTCATCTGAATCAAACGCTTAAAATGCCCACGGGCCAATGTTTTTGGTATTGACATCGAAGGGCGAATCTTGTAATTTTTACGTTGAAAGAATTGAACATGCGGGAATAACTCAGCGGTAGAGTGCAACCTTGCCAAGGTTGAAGTCGCGGGTTCAAATCCCGTTTCCCGCTCCAAAGGCGGCATAGCCAAGTGGTAAGGCGACGGTCTGCAAAACCGTTATTCA
>Ga0335070_10000750_pt1 | contig 36858 bp, 37 predicted proteins | sample Lox_Sample_13_FD_206722 | JGI IMG/M metagenome (GOLD analysis project Ga0335070, IMG submission 206722) | Soil microbial communities from Loxahatchee National Wildlife Refuge, Florida, United States - Lox_Sample_1.3 | ecosystem: Environmental > Terrestrial > Soil > Wetlands | place: USA... | reverse complement strand
CTTAAAATCATGCAGGCAAGCAACGCATGGATAGGAGTAGATTACCAGCCGGATTTGCCCCCCAAAAGGCTGCCTAAAGGGGGATACTCAGATATGGCCCGGCCTGAAATAATCGCTCATGGGGCTTTTGGTGAAGCCGATTTTGGAGAAACAGGGTCCTTCCTACTTCAACGAGAGAAAGGGACAACTTCGAAGAATATCACTCAAAAAGTAAATTATCAAGACGAAGGTGGCGATTTCACAAGGAGGCACACGATGGTGACGGCTGTTCTCCTCTGGTTAACAAGATTCTTACATCTGCCTTCCCCGATCTCCCGCCGTAGGCTAATTCATCCCTGCTCCGATTATCGCCCAAGACAATAGCTTAAGCGGCGAGCAGTATCGAGTCACATTCTCGATAAAAGAACCAGCTATCAGGAGGGGTAGAAGTATCTCGTTTCTTGTAACGTTTTGCTAATGCATCGCGTAGTTCTATGACAACAGGAGCCGCTAAATCGCTGATAGATTTATAAGATTGCTTAAATAAAGACGTATTACCTAATTCACTAGAGGCATGCATGATGAGCACACGAGCAATAGGCTCTATAGAAGGAGAAATTATTTTCTGAACTAAAGGGGCCACCTCTTCATACCGTCTCTGCTGAATTCGAAGACTCGCAAGAGCGGTTCTAAAGTATTCACGCTGAGACACCCAAGGGCACTCGGTTGAGCCCAATTGAAATATGGGTTCTGCCTTTTTTAGATCGCCGGATCGCATATAAATCATCCCGCGGATATGATAAGCAACCCATTCACTTTGAGTCGCGGGTAAGTTCTTCGGAAGAATGCTCAAAGCATCGTGGTAACGATCCATAGCCACTAATACAGACGCCTTTCCATTGCGAGACATCGCACTACGAGGGAATTTCTTACTAAATAGCTCGTATGCGTTTAGCGCCGCTGGCAGATCGCCTTTTTTCCTATAAGTTTCGGCAATTCCAAAATATGCCCAAGGGCTCAAAGGAAAGCGTCTGATGCATTCCTTGTACTCGTTGAAGGCATCATCAAAACGTCCTAAATCGCGCAGTATTCTTGCATGTGAAGCCATCGCGTAGGCCGCTAGTGGAAAACGTTTGACTATCTCGGACAATGCTACCTCAGCATCTTCCAGTTTGCCAAGGTCGCGCAAAACGTCTGCGCGCGCATTGTGCTGAATCATATCGTCGGCGTAAAGCTCAGTAAGTATATCGTATTCTGCTAGGGATTCCTCGAGTCGCCCCATTCCCCTAAGCACTTGGGCACGGCCGCTCGCAGTAACTGGTTCAAAGGGTTCTTCTCGCAATATTTCGTTGTAAGCCTCTAACGCTTTTTCGAGTTGGCCATAATCAGCCAGCGTCGCTGCCCGACCATTACGAACAGCAACAGAGCCAGAAAATTCGATACACTGGTCAAAAATCTTAAGTGATTCTTTAAGATGTCCTAAATCTTTTAATACTTCAGCGCGGCCAGTTAGCGCAATACAGCGATCCCCAAACACACCCGCCTTATGATACATCTCTAAAGATTTCGGGTACTCAGCAAGTGACCGGTACGCATCCGCAAGCGTTGCATATGACCAACCGTCGTGAGGAGCTTCTTCAACAGCTTTTGAAGCAAATTCTAATTGGAGTTCCGGACTACCCAAGCCCTTAGCAAATTGTGCTAGATCACAGAGGGATTTGGCAATATGTTCCGGTTTGCTAGTGCGGCGCTGGTTGTCAATAAGTTCTTGCGTGAAACGCAATGCCATGTCTTGATTACCTTCGCTAAGAAGCTTTTTAATCGCTTCTTTTTGTTTTTCGGCCTGCTGAAAAGCATCAGCGGAACTTATCTCTGATTTCTTGTAAGCATTATGCAAGGTATAAGCCTGGTCATCATTAAACTTACATGGTTCAAATTCGGTGTTTGTAACAGACTCTTTGAAAGGAACAGACCATTCTCGAAATATGTTGCGGGCACTACTATTGCCGCGGAAATGAGGGTGTGAGAGAAGTTGCAAGAGAGCTAAATTCTTCTTATGACGCCAAGTAACGAAGAGGCGAAAAGCGCCATACCGAACAGCGTCATGATAAAAATCTCGTTTGCCAGTTGAATCATCAAAGAGGCTCGTCGGCAATGCTTCCCAAGCGAGAACCCTTTTTGATATTTCCTCTTGGTCACGTTGAAGTTCACAAAGGAAGTCCATTACCTTTGTCAATAATGGCACCTTACAAATTTTAATTGCGCCACTCAAATCTGCACTTGAGGGCAGCGATGCTGAATATAGATGGTTTTCAACGTACTCCCTAACTTCCGCCTTGTTGAAAAAGTCATCTAAACATTCCGCAGCTTCAAAACGAGTTTCTGATTCTTCTTCGGGATCTAAAAGTATTAGAGTAAGCTGCAGGCCGCGGTCCTGTGCCCATGCCAGTTCGAGTCTTTCTAAAACTTGAGATCGAGATGTATTCTCAAGTTGAAGCATGTCACTAGCATCTGCAAACAAAAGGGGAACTTCCCAATCATGGCGCTCACGCCAGGTTTCTAGCGAATCTATACTTACAGAGTGAAATTGGTCGTTCTCTATACAGACAGCTACACCTGATTGGCCAGACAAAATAGCTTTCATCCGGAAATCTCCACAGTGACACCGATATCGCGTAACTTCCTTATGATTGATTTTAACAAAACTTTGTCTGCTTTTCTACGTGGCTGAGGCCCGGATAAATGTCCGATTGCGCGCCGATGAATCGGACCATATATATGCACCTCTATGAAATCGGCATTTCTATCATGAGAACTCGCTAAGAGACTTGAAAAGTCAGCTTTAGTCATTTGGGGAATTAGTCTTTTTCCAAGCTTTGCTATGGCCAATAAAGATCTTTTTATCCATGATGCTCGATAACCTAATGGTATGGGATCGCCAGCCACAATTCTATGTTTCTTTATAAACAGGATTGTATTTTCTTCAAAGACAGTTGCACGATCCTTAATAGCTATCTCTTTTAATACCATGCCATAGCCATAACCTGAAATGCCAGTTCGGTCAATGGATAACGAGCCGAAGCGTATGTGCTCATGATAGTACGGAAAGAGTAGGCTGTCGACCGGCGCTCTTATCTTATCCCATTCATTATCCTCCGGCAGACGTCCTTCGCTGCCAATTGCATTATAAAAAGTTTGATAAAGTTGCTGATCACTTGAAACAAACTCGTTAAGCTTACCGAGAGGATAACAGATGACTGCTTCAGATTGTGAAATGACATCACGAAAGGCTTGCAAAATAGCCTTGCATCCGCGCGAGCCTGCATCGTCTTCAGCTTCATTCAGTCGCCGTTCGAGAGCATCAACCTCTTCAGGACGCATAGCCGCACGCACATTCGGATATCCAACATCCGTTCCGCAGACTACGCAATTACGAACATGCTCAGGCACTTCTTCTTGACAATTCTGACATTTCATTGATTACTGGCGGTTTACTGGCGGTTTTTCAGGCATCTTATAAACCATATCTATTTAATTTTCTTATATTTTAATGGCGGAGAGAGTGGGAGTCGAACCCACGGTGCGGGATTAGCGCACACACGATTTCCAGTCGTGCACCTTCGGCCACTCGGTCATCTCTCCAAACCAGGTTTTCATTGTACACTGTTGGGCTCCCGTTAGGCAATATTGGTCAGCCTTCTCATGAGGACCCTGACAATGGCTTTTGCCGTTCCCCCCTTACTGAAAATGCCTGACCTTGCCTGAGATCTTCCCCTTGCCCGTTTCAGCCATTGACACCCCTGATAAGCTACCCTTATCGATTTATAAAATCTTCTTGACAAGGTACGGTTTCTTTGATAACCTTTGGCTAGAAGATTTCGGGGAAGAGAAATCTTATCATCTCAAATCATCAGGAAAGGGAGGTGGAGAATACGTATGAGCACATTTGATGATGGCTCAAGTATTGCAGAAAGTCTCGCTAGGAAAGGCGTCTCACGGAGGGATTTCATGAGGTTCTGCACTGCCATGGCAGCTACCCTGGCATTGCCTTCTTCTTTTGTCCCCCAGATAGTCGAGGCCCTTGAGAAGAAGCAGAAGCCCTATGTTGTCTGGCTCGAATTCCAGGATTGCGCAGGGGACTCAGAGGCGATCCTCCGTGCCACCAAACCGACGATTGCAGAGATCGTCCTCGATGTGATTTCCCTGGAGTATCATGAGACGATCATGGCAGGCGCAGGAAAGAGCGCCGAGAAGGCCCTCCAGGACGTGGTGAAGAACCAGAAAGGGAAGTACATCGCGATTGTTGAGGGTGCGATCCCAACGAAAGACGGCGGTGTCTATTGTACGATCGGAGGGAGAACGGCCTTAGAGATCGCCAAAGAAGTCTGCGGCAACGCCGCCTTTACCATCAATGTCGGTTCTTGTTCGTCCTGGGGAGGCATCGCCAGCGCCAAGCCGAACCCGACCGGCGCGGTAGGCACAGGAGCAGCCGTCCCTGGAATAACTTATGTCAATATCCCGGGCTGCGCTCATAATCCTGAAAATGCAACGGCGACAATTGTCCACTACCTGACTTTTGGAACGCTCCCCGCCCTCGATGCACAGCACCGTCCGCTCTTTGGATACGGCAAGATCATCCACAACAACTGCGAGAGGCGCGCCCATTTCGACGCAGGACAGTTTGTCCGTCAGTGGGGTGATGAAGGACACCGGAAAGGCTGGTGCCTCTATGAGATGGGCTGTAAGGGACCCGAGGCTCATTACAATTGCCCGACGGTGAAATACAACACCGGAACGAGCTGGCCTGTCCAGGCAGGACACGGCTGCATCGCCTGCGCTGCAAACGACAACTGGGACGTCTTCGGACCCATCTACAAAAGGCTTGAGAACGTACCGGGTGCGGGATATCAGACGAGCGCGGACAAGATCGGTCTCGGCGTCGCTGCTGCAGCGGCAGCGGGCGTAGCAATCCATGCTGTCGGAAGGGCGATCAAGGGCACGCCCCACAAAGAAGAGAAGAAATAACTACGCGGGATAAAAAGGAGGAGAAAGAATGGCAAAGATCGCGATTGATCCGATAACAAGGATCGAAGGACATCTGAGAATCGAGGCGCAGGTTGACGGCGGCAAGGTCACAGAAGCCTGGTCATCGGGCACCATGTGGAGGGGCATCGAGAATATCGTGGTAGGGAGGGATCCGCGGGAGTGCTGGGCCTTTGTCTCGCGAATATGAGGGGTCTGAACAACGGTCCACGCACAGTGCTCCGTGAGAGCCGTGGAAAATGCAGTAGGCGCAGTAATCCCTGACAACGCAAGGATCATCAGGAACCTTATCAACGGCATCCAGTACGTTCAGGACCATGTCATACACTTTTACCACCTCCATGCCCTGGACTGGGTAGACGTCGTCAGCGCATTGAAGGCCGATCCTATGAAGACCGCAGGTCTTGCGCAATCCATATCCGACTGGCCGAACTCCTCGCCGACCTATTTCAAAGCCGTCCAAGGCAAGGTGAAGGCCCTTGTCGAGAGCGGACAGCTCGGCATCTTCGCCAGCGGATATTGGGGACATCCTGAATACAAACTTCCTCCTGAGGCGAACCTCATGGCGGTAGCCCATTACCTCGAGGCATTGGACTGGCAGAGGGACGTCATCAGGATGCAGGCCCTCCTCGGCGCGAAGAACCCCCATCCCCAGACCTGGCTCGTGGGAGGGATGGCCATTCCCGTTGACCCCAATAGTCAGAATGCCATCAATGCCGGAAGCATCGCCTTCATGAACGAGGTTGCCAAGAAGTCCCTTGACTTTGTCGAGAAGGTGTATATCCCTGATCTCCTCGCTGTGGCATCCTTCTATAAGGAATGGGCCGGCATCGGGGCCGGGGTCGGCAATTACCTCTCCTATGGCGAGTTCCAGAACGACAATGTAAGTAACACGACGAACACCTGGCTGCCTGCAGGCTTTATCAGGGCCAAGAATCTGGCAAAGGTTGAGCCTGTCGAGCACAAGAAGGTCACCGAGGATGTTGCCCATGCCTGGTACAAGTACAGTGACGGCGACGAAAAGGCAAAGCATCCATGGGACGGTGAGACGAACCCCAACTACACTGGTCCGAAACCGCCCTACGAATTTCTCGACACGAACAAGAAGTACAGCTGGGTCAAGGGTATTCGCTATGACGGGCTTTCGACAGAGGTTGGTCCCCTATCGAGGATGCTCATCGCCTATGCCTCAGGCCATAAGCGGATTAAGGAAGTGGTCACGATGGTCCTCCAGAAGCTTGGAGTTGGGCCGGAAGCGCTCTTCTCGACGCTCGGACGGACCGCTGCAAGGGGTATCGAGACTCTCGTGACCGCTGAGATGCTTCCCGTCTGGATCGGCGATCTGGCGGCAAAGATCAAGGCCGGAGACTTCCGCATCCATAACCCTGAGAAATGGGAACCCTCTTCATGGCCCAAAGAGGCAAAGGGCTTCGGCTTCCACGAGGCGCCGCGCGGCGCACTCGGTCATTGGGTGGTGATCAAAGACGGCAAGGTCGCGAACTATCAGTGTGTTGTCCCCGGCGGATGGAACTCTTCTCCTAAGGACGCAAAGGGACAGAGGGGCCCCTATGAAGCTGCCTTGGTCGGCACCCCGTTGAAAGATCCGAACAAGCCCCTGGAGATCCTGAGGACCATCCATTCCTTCGATCCCTGCATGGCATGCGCGATCCACGTTGTCGATGCAGAGCGCGATGAGATCATCAAGGTAAGGGTAACCTAGGAGGCGGCCATGACAAAGGCACTGTATGTCTGGGAGTTTCCGGTTCGATTGACGCACTGGGTGAATGTCGTCGCCATCGTGATGCTCTCGGTCACCGGGTTCTATATCGGGGCACCCTTCATCCATGCTGTCAGAGAGAATCAGTTCATTATGGCCAAGATGCGGTACATCCACTTCATCTCGGCCTATGTGTTTGTCGTGAGTTTTCTCGTGAGGATCTACTGGTGGTTTGCGGGCAACAAGTACGCGAGGATGAACCAGTTCATCTTTGTGAACGCCGCGCGCTGGAAGAATACCATCGACACGGCGTTGTTCTATGCCTTCCTCAAAGATGATCTGCCCCACTCCCCTGGTCATACCGGCATGGCAGGGCTGACCTACTTCACCCTCTTCATCGTCTTCGTTATCGAGATCCTGACGGGGTTTGCCCTCTTTTCCGAGACCCATGGTGGTGGGTGGCTCATGACCGTTGCGGGCGGATGGCTTTTCTCTTTCATGAGTACCGGGACCGTACGGTTGATCCATCACTGCGTGCTGTGGATCATCGTCGCATTTACGATCATCCACGTCTACATCTCCTGGCACAATGATATCGTCGAGCGGAACGGCCTCACGAGCTCGATCTTCAGCGGTTACAAGAATATGGAGGAATGACGGCACATTGTCCATACTGGTCATAGGTCTCGGAAACATACTCTTGACGGACGAAGGGATCGGGGTCCATGTCGTCAACACCATGAAGGAACGGTATACCTTTTCTCCGGAGCCGGAGATCCTTGATGGTGGGACGCTGGGCCTTGACCTTCTCCATTTCTTAGAAGGGAAAGACAAGATCCTCCTCATCGACGCCGTCGATTTCAGAAAGGAACCAGCCCATATCGGTGTTCTCGAAGACGATAATATCCCTTCACAGCTCTTCACAAAGCTCTCGGTGCACCATATCGGGCTCTCTGACCTCCTCTTTGCTGCAAAATTGCTTGACATGAAACCATCGAAGATTCGCCTCATCGGGATCCAGCCGCAATCCCTTGAACTCGGACTTACCATGACAGAGCCCATTCGTGCTATTATGGAAGATGTGATCGACCTCGCTGTCAAATCTTTGGAGGAGTGGAAAGTAGCATGTGTCTTGCGGTCCCCTCAGAAATTATCAGCATAAATGACAGGATGGCCTCGATCGATGTGTCAGGGGCCAGGAGGGAAGTAAGTCTTCTCCTCCTTCCGGAAGAAGTGAGGGTCGGTGATTTTGTCATCGTCCATGCCGGTTTCGCGATCCAGAAGATCGACCGCGAAGCAGGGTTGGAGGCCCATCGTCTTCTGAGGGAGCTCTGTGAAACCGAAGAGTTCAGGGCTGAGTTCTGCGAGTGAAGAGATACGTCCTGGGGCTTTCTGGTGCAAGCGGTTCCATCTTCGGCATCAGGCTCCTCCAGTACCTTGTCCGGTCCGCTGAAGTTCATTTCATCGTCTCCGTACAATCCTTTTCGATTATCAGACATGAGACGGGAATCGATTGGGAAGGGGCGAGCGAGGGAGAGGTCCAAGAAAAGATTAGGATCTATCTCAGTTCGGACAGGGTTTACTATTACCATGACAATAATCTTGCCGCCCCGCCGTCGAGCGGTTCTTTCAAAAACGATGGGATGCTTATCGTTCCGTGCTCCATGAAGACCCTGGCCGGCATTGCAGGGGGACATGCAAGCAACCTCGTTGAACGGGCCGCTGACGTGGCGATAAAGGAGGGCAGAAAGCTTCTCCTCTCCCCCAGGGAGATGCCCCTCAGCGCGATACACCTGGAGAATATGCTGAAACTCTCCAGACTCGGTGTAACGATAGCGCCGCCTATCCCTGCATTCTATCACAAGCCGAAGGACCTCGATGATATCATCGATTTCGTGACCGCCAAGATTCTCGACTCTTTCAACCTTGAACATGATCTCTTCAGGAGGTGGGGGACGTAGAAGATATCATGCCATCATTCCCCCCTTTCCCATCCTTCTGGTAATCTGCTTTCGACGGTTGGAAGAGCAGACTTGAAGACTTTGCTCGTATTTCGTTGCCGTTCTTCGTGAAACGAAGCGTCAGCACCTGTGAGTGTCTGAGCCCGCAGGGCGAGTTTCACGGGTGCATGAGAATGAACCTAGAACGGCAGAAATCGAGCGTCCGGAGTGAAAGTGTGTTCTTCTGACGGCGTTTTCTTGGATTATGATGTATGTCATAGCGCTTTCAAGAAAATCTGCTAAAATAAAAGTATGATTAAGGAAGGATGTCCGGGAAGCAAAGAGATCAGAAGTCCATCTCCGGAAGAGATCACCTGTTACTGGTGCGACTTCAGGAATGAGATCTGGACCGACGAAGTTGATACGGTCTGCAAAGGCTGCGGCAAGAGCATTACCCGGGAGATCGGCACCACCTGCATTCAGTGGTGCCCTGCAGCAAGGGAATGTGTCGGCACGGAGAAGTACGAACGGTTGATGAAGGCTGTTAGGAAGTAAGGTTCGTCATTTTGACAGGAGAGAGGAGAAGGCCTTTCTCCTCATTTCCTGTTTCTTTCTTCGTCATGGGGACACATGAGGAGAATAGCGGCAGTGGCCGGTCAGTTTTACCAGGGCTCTTCAGCAAAACTGACCCACCAGGTGCAGAAGTATGTCCTTCAGCATGTCGTGAGAGAGACCGCTCTTGGTGTGCTCTGTCCCCACGCAGGCCTTATCTATTCGGGGTCGGTGGCCGGCGCGGTCTATTCCCTTATCGCAGTTCCTGAAATCTTCCTCTTAATCGGCCCAAATCATACCGGCCTCGGCTCGAGGATGGCCATGATGACCCACGGCGAATGGGAGATTCCGACAGGCGTGCTCTCCGTTGACGAAAAGCTTGCCAGGAGGATCCTTTCGAACGTACCTGTCATCTCCAGTGACACGCAGGCCCACCTTTTTGAGCATTCTCTCGAAGTTCAGTTACCCTTTATAACCTACCTTTCGAAAGAATCACGGATTGTACCCCTGACGGTGATGTCGGCATCGCTCGATGAATGCAGATCGGCCGGGGAGGGCATTGCCCGCTCCGTTCAGGAAATTTCTTCTTCTGTTGTTATTGTGGCAAGTTCCGACATGAGCCATTATGTCTCTGATGAAACGGCACGGAAAAAGGATAGGATGGCCATAGACATGCTTCTCTCCCTCGATCCCGAAGGACTTTACCGCACCGTCGAAGAAGAGCGTATCACCATGTGCGGGTACCTGCCGGCAACAATCATGCTTTTTGCAGTAAAATCCCTCGGTGCAAAGAGGGCTAAGCTCATACAGTATGCCACGTCGGGAGAAACAAGCGGCGATTACGATCATGTTGTCGGGTACGCCGGCATCATTGTTTCCTGATCTCTGTCGAGTCTGGCCGGTCTCTCCCTCAACTCTTCCGAAACCATTTCGCTTCACAGAGTCCATAAAGGAGGCAAAATGAGATACCCACCCCTGGACACACCCTCGCGCCTCGGCGTCTTGTGCCTTCGTTCGGTATAATAGGGCTGCGATGCTGTCACCAGCAACACTTGAACACCTTATTCGGACATACGGGTATGCCGCATTGCTCATCGGCACCTTCTTTGAAGGCGAAACGATCTTAATTATTGGTGGGCTTGCTGCACATATGGGATATCTCCGCTTGCCTCTCGTGATGGCGATTGCTTTGATCGGGAGTTTTTCTGGAGACCAGGTCTTTTATTTCGTGGGGCGGGCACGCGGCAGAGATCTCCTCGCACGTCATCCCCGATGGCACTGCCGTGCTGAAAAAATTCATCTCATCGTTGCGCGTTACCACGACCTCATTATGCTGGGATTCAGGTTCGTCTACGGAATCCGCATTCTTACTCCTATTGTCATCGGCAGCAACCAGCGGATCAAGGCGAGCCGCTTCATTATTCTGAACGCTGTCGGTGCGGCGCTCTGGGCGGTCCTCGTTTCTGCAGGGGGCTATCTCTTCGGCACCACCCTTGAGATTGTAATGAAAGACATCAGGCGCTATGAAATGGAAGTCATCATCGGGATTCTTCTTATCGGAGGAATCCTCTGGATGGTTCACTATCTGCGCGAGAAGCGGAAGGCAAAATGCACTTGAGACCTCACAGTATCGAATGGTTATTCAATGCGTTTCACTAATCAGGCGCCGGCGGTTTCCACTCCTGGAAAAAATTGTCCATCGCCGACGTCCCTCCAATCGGAACGTGCCCGTAAAAGATATACAGCTGCCTACCGGCCTCTGCCTTATTCTCTTTATCAACGATTACCTTCCACATCGCGGCGACAAGTCCCGACCTGTCTGAGCCCGCCTTGCAATGGATCAATATCGGACGGGGTGCGGTCTTAAAAATCGCCAAAAGTTTCTGAACGTGTTCTTCAGCCGGCTCCCTGTCTGCCGATAACGGTATATCATAATGCATTATGTTATAATCTTTGCTGACTTTTATCTCGTCTTCATACCACCGCTCATTCCTGTTTTCTCCGCGAAGATTCAATATGCTCCTGATATGATATTTCTTGATATAGTAAGCAAACTCATCCCCGCTGAGCTGAGCCGACCGATAGGCTTCACCTGCCGTAATTTGATGAAAATTGCCCTGTTCCCATAGAAAGACGAAGTAGCCGGCTGGAAACAGCAACAATATGACAACTCCGAGGAAAACTTTTCGACATCGTGGCATCTCAATGCATCCTGTATCGTGTCCTACATCCGTTGAAACGGAAGCTCTCATTCAGAGGGCTCTCGCACCCTGCAGCCTCTTCCCCTGCCGATAATCTTATTACGCCTCCTTTTCGGACACGTTCCGAGACGAACCTCCTTGCTTAACTTCTAAGACCGGATCTTTCTCATCACCAGACATGGCCTTCTTAAACTCCCTTATGCTCTTGCCAAGTCCCTTGCCAAGCTCCGGCGGTTTCCCAGGCCCGAATACTACCAATGCAATAGCGAGTATAATTATAATATGCATCGGTTGAAAAAGTCCTTCAAACATACGCTTCGCCTCCTCTCGATATATCCTGTCGATATTTCCCTTTCTATTATAACAGCACCTCTGAAAATTGAACATGAGGAATTGCCGAATTGTCTCGATCCAGTTTCTTGAAGAACGTTGGCTCCTATATCTTGCCAATGCCTCCTTCTTCTTCTCCACAGTGTCGGAGATGTCCACAAGTACTTCCCCGTGCTCAAGAAGAGTTTTTGCTTCATGTCCGGAATAGATATAGATTTTGTTCAGTATCCCGATACCTGTGTAGCCTGAATCTTTTTTTCGGATGGGCTGCTCACTAAACTTTTATAGCTCAGAAATATTAAAAAAAATATCATCATTAGAGGATGCCACCATAAACCTAAGTAGTTGACGAATGGTCGAAGCAGTTCGGGGAGAAGACCAATTGACAATCCCATAAAGACCAAACTCCATCCCAATTTCGGATTGACCTTATCTTTCAGGTAATAGATGGCATAGTATGCAATGCTTGGAGCAACAATAACATAACTGTTTCCCTCGGTCATCGGATTAAACAGCATAAGATACGAACCTGTTAATCCAAGAAGAAGGAATGAACGTTCAGGTTCTGACATTTGTTTAGAGCCTTTCCACCATAATCCCGCAAATAAAATTCCAGCTATAATCCTTATGCTTTGCGACACCGTCCCGGTGAGGCCGATTCCAAGTGACCGCAGAAGACCATTCAAATCTGAAAAACGATATTCCGCGGTTAAGGAAGAAGAAAGCAGGTATGAAAGGGATTGTTGATACTGGGAGAAGACATATGAGGAATCAGCAAACAGGAAAGGGAGAAGAAGAAAAATACACAGTCCGATTACAAGCCTCCAAATTGTCAAGGGATACACGATAACAGCCAACAAGATGAGCACCAGCCCAATAGGCTTAACAGCAAGTGAAAAAATCATAAATACAGCAGCAGGCCACCACCGAGATTGGGCAAGAGCGACAATAGAGTAAACCATTAAAGCTGCAAACAATACGTTAGCTTGACCATTACGCATAGCTCCAATACATGGAGTGAGTACAACGAGTGACATACATAAGAAGAAAGATTCCTTATCGGATGAAGGTAACAGCTTGACCATTTTCCACATGCCCGTAACCAGTAACCCTGCTTCAAATATACGCCAGAGAATATCACTAAAAGGCATAGGCACGCAATGAAACGGACTAAAAATTAATGCAAACTGAGGAAAATAGAAATACCTATAATTTGCTGTGTCAGTATACAGGGATTTTGAGGCTCCCCATCTTTCAACGGCCTCATGGTAAACGGGAACTACAGTATGCGTCAGCGGGGCAATAAAGACAAGAATACAAATAATCAGAACAGTTAGCGCCCATAAAGAAAAACCGATGTTCAGATACAATGATTCCTTATTTACCATCAGCGATTATAAGCAGCAACCGACCTTAATTTCAAACACACCATTGTTTTGGCTCATGTATGAGCTCATACTTGTCCAAAATAGATCTTTAAGGAATCCCCAATTCGGGTAAGATAGTTCTGCATGGCAACTGCAAAGGCCCTCCTCTCGAGCTTAAAGGCCCCTGAATGAATTCTCATTGTGATATTATAGGAAGGAAACCTTACACGAACCTTACTGGATAAATCCCGTGCGCATTTTGATTGTAGAAGATGACAACGTGTTGGCAGACGGTCTCCTGCGGTCCATGAGGAATGCAGGGTACACGGCGGATTGCCTGACCACCGGCGATGACGCCGACAATCTGTTACACCAGGAGATACATGATCTCGTGATCCTTGATCTCGGGTTACCTCGAATGGATGGTTTTCAGGTCTTGCAGCGCCTGCGCCAACGAAAATCCGGTATCCCTGTGTTGATTTTGACAGCGAGGGGCTCATTGGAGGACCGTGTCAAGGGACTGGATCTCGGGGCCGATGATTATCTTGCGAAACCCTTTGATCTTCCCGAACTCACTGCCCGGGTCAGGGCCCTCATGAGGCGAGTTTACAGCAAAAACAGCGATGAGCTCTGTCTCGGCTCCTTGTGTCTCGACATAAAGGCACAACGTGTTACGCTAGGGGGTAAGGCCTTGGGGGTTTCCGCCCGGGAAATAGCAGTCTTGGAAACCTTACTGAGACGGCCGGGAGGCGTGGTAAGCAAAGGACAAATTGTGAAAGGCTTTTGCGATTGGGATAGCGATATCAGTGATAACGCCGTTGAGGTGTATGTTCATCGCCTGAGGAAGAAATTGGTCGGCAGTGGGATTATCATACGCACGGTCCGCGGTCTCGGATATATGTTGGACCAGCCGACCGATCCGAAAGATGAATAGACCGGTCACGCTCCGCCGCAAACTTCTCGTCTGGCTCCTCTTCCCCATGCTGGCCCTTTGGATTTTGAATACCGGTATCATGTATTTTCTTGCTCGTCGGTTTGTGAATGAGGCCTATGATTATGCTCTTGTTGACTCTGCGCATGACCTTGCCGATCAAATAACAGGTGAGGGAGGCAAGGCATTATTAAACCTGCCGAGTTCTGCCCTAAAGATATTTCTTTCAGACGAACTAGACTCGATCTCATACAGTGTGGTCAGAAGAGACAGGACACTGCTATCAGGAGAGCCCGGCCTGTCAATTCCCGATACAGCGATGAACCCGGGAAACTCATCAGTTCGTGATGACACCTTCCGGGGACGAAGAGTTCGCATCGCTGCGCTCCCTTTTCTCCTGCCGGGGTTACCGTCTGACCAGACTGTCATAATCCAAGTCGCAGAGACGCTTAACAAGCGGACCAAACTGGCCGGCAAGATCATTGCGACAATGGTGTTGCCCCAAATCTTGCTGTTCGTGCTTCCCGGTATCGTCGTATGGATTGGTATTGGCAGAGGGCTGTCTCCTTTGGCGATGCTGAGAAAGGAAATAGCTACCCGCTCACATAGAGATCTCAGCCCATTGGAAGAGAGCAGTACCCCTCAGGAAGTTCGTCCGATTATTCATGAGATCAACGACCTCATGGCGCGATTGGGGAAGACCCTTGAAGCCCAGCAACGATTTATCGCTGACGCAGCCCATCAGCTCAGAACCCCTCTTTCCGGTCTCAAGGTTCACACGGATCTGGCCAAGAGACAGTCGGATCCCGCAGACCTACAGCAGACCCTCACCCTGATCGATACCAGTGCCGATCGTGCGATTCGTCTTGTAAACCAAATGCTGACCCTTGCACAGGTCGAGTCCGGCGCCCGGGAAACGTTGAATCTGAAGCCCCTTGATCTTGCCGAACTTCTTAGGGAAACTACCAAGGAGTGGGTGTCTTCTGCCTTGAAAAGAGACGTGGACATCGGCTACGAAGGGCCTGAACTGCCGATAATGGTAAAGGGCGATGTCATTCGCATCAGGATGTTGATCGATAATCTTATCGATAACGCCATCAAGTACTCGCAGACCGGAAGCACGGTAACGACAAGGATCGAGGAAACCGAAGGGTCTGTCATCCTAACGGTAGAGGATAATGGTCCCGGAATACCGTTTGAGGAGAAACAAGCTGTTTTTCAACGGTTCTATAGGATTTTGGGCAACAGCATTGCCGGTAGCGGCTTGGGATTGTCTATTGTGAAGGAGATCGCGACGTCGCATGGAGCATGTGTCTCCATCGAGGACAGGGTAGGCCATCGGGGAACTTCAGCAAAGGTGACGTTCCCCAGGATTCTAACGTTGTGAAAGCACCTGAACTGAACCGTGCTTTGTAATCAAGATATAATCTCTTTATATTTTATTAGTCGGCGCTCTTGCCGACGGTCGGGCAGCAACGACGGATGACGCTCTTGCGGCAAGGCCGATTGGCAAAATAGCCTATCTCTTCGAGACGCACGATACGAAGGGCGCGAATGAATATACCATTACTCCTGCTGAAATACCGTGAACTCCGAAGGAATGAGCGCCGGACGCCGCAGGAATTGTCGGAACACCGTCTCGGAAAATTCCGCCGGTTCGTCGGGTTCGTAAGACGTCGGTCACCGTACTATGCTCGGATCATCACCGAACAGGGCATCGATGTCCGTACCTGCGTTCCCGAAGTCTTCCCAGTCCTGACAAAAAGCACTCTCATGGAGAACTTTAACGATATTGTCACTGCTCCCGCAATCACCAAAGAGGGAATTGCGGATTTTCTCTCCCGGTCCAACGATCCCTGTGAACTCTTCCGAAGGAACTTCGTCGTCCTCCATACATCAGGATCATCTGGGGAGATCGGATACTTCGTCTATTCTCAGAGTGACTGGGCACGGGGATACGCACAATTTTCTCGACTTCGATCGCTCCCGTTCCGGAAGCTGAGGGCCGCCTACTTCGGCGCAACGCAGGGCCACTTTGCAGGCGTCACCCAGTTTCTCACGCTCCGGCGTTCATTGCTGAAGTTCCTCTATCGCGCAGAGGTCTTCGAGATCAACGGTTCACTGCAACCCGTCCTCGACCGCCTCAATGCCCTGAAGCCTCATATCCTGAGCGGCTATCCTTCCTGTCTTCTCATGCTCGCCCACAAGCAGCTGGCTGGAGAACTCAGGGTATCTCCATCCTTCACGTATAGCGGAGGCGAGCCGCTCAGCCCGGACACCCGCGACATCATACTCAAAGCCTTTCCGGGCCATCTGCTGAACCTCTATGACAGCACCGAACACATGCTTATGGCCATAACGCACCCGCTGAACGAAGGCATGTATCTGCTTGAAGACGATCTGATCTTCGAACTTCATCCCAATCATACATGTGTGACAAATCTCTTTAACAGGACTTTACCGCTCATACGTTACCGCATGGACGACGTTCTTCAACAGATGCCTGATGCCGATTGGCCCCTCCCCTATACAAAGGTCAAAAACATCATCGGTCGAATGGAACAGGCACTCGTTTTCACGAATCGTCAGGGCAGCGAGGATTTCATCTCTCCCATCGTCATCGTCGAGTTGCATGTCAGGAACCTGCGTCGCTTTCAAATCCGGCTCTTGAGCAGGTCATCCTTCTTGTTCAGGGCTTGTCTCGCAAGGGGCCTTCGCCAAGAGGAGAAGGAAGACGTGTTTCGGGACATCCGATTGAAGTTACAGGAGATCCTCAGACAAAAGGAGATGGACAACGTCACGTTCGACATTGTAGAGGTCGATGACCTGCAGGTGGATGAGAAGACCGGCAAGTACAGGCTGATCACGAACTGATCGTCCGATGACTGATTGGTGAACATGAGGGGCCATACCTCCTTTAAGTTCCTGGAGACCACATCCCATCATCTGAACGGTTCTGACGGATCTTTTCCCTCTTGCTCAATAGATACCGTTTCTGTTATAACAATAATAGCAGTGAGCCGAAGGCTCGCAAAAGAGGGTAGCTTGCCTGCCCTGCGCGTGAAAGGCGAAAGAGTTGATCCGGCAAATTAGATCTTTTGGGAGTACGAGTAAGGAGATCGGTGTGCATGCTGAGCAAGCTGCTCAGAAGCCTAATGACTCCTTCAGGACACCCACCTATTTTATAGGCGGATCTAATTTTTCTCCTGCACGGCAGGGCGGGCTTATTCGGTTGATTTTTCTTACGGCATTGCTTCTTGTAAGGACTATAGAGAGTAAAAGAATCGCTGAGTCAACGGGACCGTCCGCATCAGGCGTGTTTTGGGGGATCCGCTTCAAGAGATCTTCTCCTTCCCCTGCCGTTCCGTCGCGACTCCATACGACAAACGCGCCGCAGTAATCCTTACAGAAGCGTAGTAAGTCAGATCCGCCCCCTGCCCTCAAAAATGCCATGAAAGGGGGACCACGTCCAATGCTCGATATAAAATACCTTCTCATCGCGATCGCCGTCGGTTTCGCGCTCGGCGCGCTCTTAAGCCTTCTCTATCGGTATTCGATGCGAAATCAGAGATTATCGCTCCAAAAAGAAAGAGATGACCTCATCGAGGAGGCAAAGAAATCGGCTGAGGCCATGAAGAAAGAGGCCGCTCTTGAAGCAAAAGATCTTGTGTATCAGGCCAAATCAGAGGCTGAAAAGGAGATACGGGATAGAAGACATGAGCTCAATCAGCTTGACAGAAGGCACCGGCAAAAGGAAGAGGCCTTAGAAAGAAAGTCAGACCAGATCGAGAAGAGGGAGCATGAGCTCACAAAAAGAGAGAAGGAGTACATTTCGAGGGAAAGGGCCCTTCGGGACAGAGAAGACCACTACAACCAGATCATTAGGGAACAATTGACCGTTCTGGAAAAGATCGCCGGTACGTCGGCAGAAGAGGCCCGCCAGGAGATCCTGAGAAGGGTTGAAGAGGAGACGCGTTTCGATTCTGCAAAGCTTGCGAAGAGGATAGAAGACGAGGCAAAGGAGCTCGCTGAGAAAAAGTCTAAGGAGATCGTGAGCGCTGCTATCCAGCGGTATGCCAGCGACTACGTCGCCGATGGAACGGTGGCGGCAGTCAGCCTTCCCAATGATGAGATGAAAGGGAGGATTATCGGAAGAGAAGGCAGAAACATCCGTGCCCTCGAGGCCGCAACAGGGGTAGACCTCATCGTAGATGACACCCCTGAACTCGTTACGCTCTCTGCCTTTGACCCGGTGCGAAGAGAGGTGGCCCGTCTTGCTCTTGAGAGACTCATAACCGACGGCAGGATCCATCCATCCCGGATCGAGGAGATCGTCGACAAGGTCAAGAAAGAGGTTGATGCCATTATTAAGGAGGAGGGGGAAAAGGCAATATTTGATCTTGGCCTTTCAGGAATACATCCGGAACTCCTCAAGCTTCTCGGCAGACTCAAATATAGGACGTCTTACGGGCAGAACATGCTCCAGCACTCGAGGGAAGTTGCATACCTGGCCGGAATGATGGCGGCCGAACTTGCTGTCGATATTAAACTCGCCAAGAGAGGTGGGCTCCTCCATGACATCGGGAAGGCCATTGACCATGAAGTTGAAGGCTCCCATCAGGAGATCGGTGCAAATATAGCGAAAAAATACGGAGAAAACAGCAAGGTCGTCAACGCCATCCAGGTCCATCACGGCGAAGGGGAGCCAGCCACTGTCGAGGCTGCCCTCGTTGCAGCAGCAGATGCCCTGTCGGCTGCAAGACCTGGGGTGAGGAGAGAGAGCATCGAGAACTACCTCAAACGGCTTGAGAAGCTTGAGCAGATGGCTATGTCATACAAGGGTGTCGAGAAATGTTATGCGATTCAAGCAGGGAGAGAGGTCAGGATCATCGTGAAACCCGATGACGTTACGGACGACATGGCCTCCGTTCTATCAAGAGACCTCTCGAAAAAGATAGAATCAGAGCTGACTTACCCCGGACAGATCAAGGTTACAGTCATCAGGGAATCGAGATTTGTGGAATATGCGAAATAGGGATTGACGTACGGACCGGTTGGCGTAAGGTTAATGATCTTTCAATCCCGGTCTGAACCTATTGCCCTCTCGGGAAACGCTGCTCCACGTGAAATTGCCAGGTGAAACTAAAGGTTAGCTTCTTTATGAGGTTTCTTGCGTGAAAGTCCTTTTCATAGGCGACATCGTCGGCAGGCTCGGAAGAACGGTCATCAAGGCGCTCCTCCCGCCTGTCGTGTCGCGATACAAGATCGATTTCGTCATCGCGAATGGTGAAAATTCAGCAGCCGGTTTCGGCATCACCGAGTCGGTGGCTGAGGAGATCTTCAACTGCGGAGTGCACGTCATCACAACCGGAAACCACGTTTGGGACAAAAAGGAATCCCTTCCTTTTCTCTCAAAGGAACATCGGGTCTTGCGGCCTCTGAATTATCCTCCGGGAGTCCCGGGGTATGGCAGCGTTCTTGTCACAATCAACGGCACAAAGATCGCCGTGATGAATATTCAGGGAAGGGTGTTCATGACAAGTATTGACTGTCCCTTCAGGACGGGCATGGCTGAAATCGAAAGAGTGCGCTCCGAAACAGCCTGCATCATTGTGGACTTTCATGCAGAGGCAACATCCGAAAAGATAGCCTTCGGCTATTATGTGGACGGGAAGGTCAGCGCTGTCTTAGGGACCCATACCCATGTACAGACCGCTGACGAGAAGATTCTCCCCGGCGGAACTGCTTATATAACAGATGTCGGCATGACCGGACCGGCTGTCTCTGTGATCGGCATTGAGAAGGAACAGATAATAGAGCGGTTTCTCCACCAGATGCCGATGAAATTTGAGATCGGAAAGGGCGCAGGGATTTTTTCAGCAGTAGCCCTCGAGATAGAAGACAAGACCGGCAAGACTCTGGCAATACAGCGGTTGCAGCTTACTCACCCGTGACAGGAATCGACGATGAAAGGAGGAATTATTCATGATGGAAGCAAGAGTCAAGTATGTAGACGGACTTCAGTTTGTTGGTGAGGCATCATCGGGTCATGCCCTGGTAATGGACGGTGATACGAAGTTTGGAGGAAGCAATACGGCGGTCAGGCCGACGGAACTCCTCCTCATCGGACTCGGCGGGTGTTCAGGCATGGATGTAGTCTCAATCCTGAAGAAGAAGCAGCAGGAGGTCAGGGGGCTTGAGATCAATATCAAGGGAGAAAAGGCCGAAACTTATCCTCAAAGGTTCACCGATATCACCATGGAGTTTGTTGTCACCGGCAGTAAAATATCTGAAGAGGCCGTCAAGAGGGCTGTTGAACTCTCCATGGAGAAGTACTGCTCGGTAAAAGCGACGATCGAAGGCTCTGCAAAGATAACCTTCAGCTACAGGATCGTTGAGGTATAGAGAGCAAAGCTTCCAGATTCTTTTTGCTTCTCTTAATCAGTGTTGAACTGCTACGGTATTTTTTTGTTTCTGAACGCTCAAGAGGAGACCTTACTCCGTCATTCCCGTTTGCAGGGACTCCTCTTTTGAACAATCCCTAACAATCCGTAAGGAGAAGCAATCATCACCCCATGTCTCCCCACTTGCAATTCTTCATGGAAGCCACCGGAATTCTCAAGCGTCACTTGACATTACCAGTAAAATTATCGAAAATCATTATGATTCTATTCTTAACAAGGGATCATATATTACAATGTAAGTATGAACTAACTGGAGGTTCCTATGGCAACGTTAAGCCTTGCTGAAAACGAGAAAGAAGGCTTGGATGAACTCATTGCCTTTCTCAGATCTAGTTGGCCCCTTTCAAGGTTCATAGTCTTTGGGTCTAAGGCAAAGGGAACGGCAGATGAGGAATCGGACATAGATCTTCTCATAAAATTGCCTTGCGCTGTTAGCGAGGACATAAGGCGTACCATCATACTGAAAGTGTTTGATATAAATCTAAGGTATGAAAGCAACCTTAGCGTTTTCATCGTTTCTGAAGACGAGTGGCAAAGAGGCGTTATCTCAGTATTGCCTATCCATGATTTCATCGAGGAGGAAGGAATTCCTCTTTGAAACACCACGGAAATAGAGATGACGTAATAGATTATTGGATAGGCAAGTCAACAGAGTCTCTTGAATCCGCAGATGATGAACTGAAGGCCGGCCGCCTCTCCTTTGCGGTAAACCGAATTTATTATTCCTGTTTCTATATTGTAAGTGCACTTCTCCTCCAAAACAATCTGAAATTCAGGAAGCATTCCGGCATCAGAGCAGCCTTTCATCGGAACTTCATTAAGCCTGGAATCCTAAATCGAGAGCATGGGCTTTTGTATGATGAGCTTTTTGAAGCGCGCCAAAGAGGCGATTATCTCGAACTCGTTAGTTTCGAAAAAGGGCAGGTGGAAGACTGGCTTGAACAGGCCGAGGGATTTATAGAGTCCGTTAATTCTCTAATTGGAAAAAATGAATAGCGGACGATCATTTCAAGAGGTTTTATGGATCTAGAAGGAATACTAAGATCAAAAAACCCCTCCCTCTTTAGTTGCCTGGAAGACATTAAGAAATCTTGCACCGAGATTTGGAAAGACAAATTACTTCCCTGGTTTACCAATCATAACTGCGATCATTCTGAAGAGGTAATCCATCTCTTGGGTCAAATCCTCAAGCCACTGGAAAATCATCAGCATTTCCTTAATGAACACGAGTTGTTTATTCTCCTCGCGGCAGCATACCTCCATGATATTGGAATGCAGTTCCTTAAGGTTGACGACATCTCCATAGACCGTTTGACGGAGAAAGAATATGAAGAGATACGAAGAAGACACGCTGACGCGAGCTATAACATAATTCTTAAGAGGGTCCAGCCTTATCTTACAAGGGACGACTTCCATCTGCCGAACATAGACGAGGAGTATCTCCCCGTCATTGCGCGCGTTGCAAAAGGCCATTCCACTGACTATTTCGAGTCCGTTGTGTCGGAGTTTCAAAGTGACCCGGCAACCCCAAAAGGCAGGAAAGTTCGAGGAGAGCTGCTCACTGCCCTCCTGATGATCGCTGACGAACTTGATCTTCAGACCAAAAGAGTGGATTTCAACGACCTGTCAAAATTCAATCCGTCAACCTATTCATTAACGCACTGGTTCAAGCACCACTATGTTGACTATGTCGCCATCGAAAGCGGAATAGTAAGAATTACGCTTCGGTTTCCAGAAAGTGCAAAGACCTATCCCGAAGTGATCCGGGAGCAACTCAAGGCAAAACTTAACAAACAGATTGAGAGAGTTAACCCTATCATGAGCAGATCGACCGGAGGTCTTCTGCACCTGGAATCCACAATACAGTTTGACGAGAAGGTTGATAAAACAGGTCTTAAGAGGTCCGCGCCCGATGATGTCATAAAGGAACTGCAAACTATGCCGAAGACATCGGAAGCAGAGACCTCTGCCCGGTTGTACTGCGCTGTTTTTCCCAAGCCAAGCCCTATCTTTACGGGACGAAAGGACGAAATCGAGAAATTCAAGAAGGTCTTCTATCCTGCGTCTTTCATATCCGTTGAAGGCCTCGGAGGAATCGGCAAAACAGAATTCGCCGCGAAATGCATAGAGGAATTTGCTCCAAGAGGTCGAGTCGTCTGGTTCGACTGCGTCCCGGATTCAAAGCTGGATTTACTGATCGATTGCTCAGGCTATCCAGATGTTCTTAAGGGAGAGAGCAAAACCGAACTCGCAAAATATAGTGGTTTCACTGACCTCATCGAGAGAGACCGGAAGACCATCTTTCTCGACAACTTTCAGGATGTCATAGACCCCTCTTTCAAGGCCTTTTTCAAGTTCGCCGAAAGGCGGTTGTCGAGGGCCAGGATAGTCCTGCTCAGCCGGGAAATGCCGGATGCTGGTGTAAGGGTTGCACCAGTGCCTTTGGAGGGCCTTCAGGAAGATTCTCTTGAATACGCAAGACGTTTGATCGAAACGTATTATAACGACGTGGCAGTGAACGACGTAAAGCTCGACGGCGAGGACATTACAGAAACCCTCCATAGGCTTTACGATAAGAAGATGATCACCCGTTCCCGATCTGGCAACCTCTACAGCACACATCCACTTATCAGGGAGTTCTGCTATCAGAGGCTCCAAAACAAGAGTGAGATCCACCTTAAGGCAGCTGAATATCTGCAAACACTGAGGAGAGAGACGTTTAATTCTACCCTTGAGGAGAAGATTTTCCATCATCTGTACTCAGGCGGCAATTATGACAAAGCGGCCGACCTGATCACCGAGAAAGGTGAGTCATTCATACTATCAGGATACACAAATACGCTAAGAGACCTGATTACCAGCACTGTTGACAGGCTTGACATCAAAAGGGCCGCATGTTTCGAAACCTTTTCAAAAGTTATCTAACCCTTTCTCTCCTGAAAAACATCGCCACCCTCGGCTTCATCGGCTTTATCCCCTTAGCACCGGGAACTTTCGGTTCCTTGGCGGCCATGCTCATCTTCCTCTTTTTTAAGCCACAGACCCAGACTGCGATCTCCTTCCTCCTTCCCCTTATCGTCTTGGGAACGATATCTGCACACTACGCTGAGAAGCTTCTTGATGAAAAGGACAGCAGACATATTGTGATAGATGAGCTCATCGGCTATGCCGTATCCGTGCTCTTTCTGCCGACCATCCCCGTTTACTACCTTGCAGCCTTTCTTTTATTCAGGTTTTTCGATATACTAAAACCACCTCCCGTAAAGCAGATTGAAGGGCTTCTGTCGGGGGGCCTTGGGATCGTCGCGGATGATGTGATGGCAGGGATCTACACAAACATCCTCCTACAGATATGGAAGTTACTGACACAGAATTAATCGAAAAGATTCATACACAGTTTAGGGGTTCCGGCCTGAGTCTGAGTGTTGCAGAATCATGCACAGGCGGGTATATCGCTCATCTCATAACGAAGCTGCCGGGAGCTTCAGATTTCTTTGATTCTTCGGTAGTCTGCTATTCGCCGGAATCCAAGATAAAGCTCCTCGGTGTCAGGAGATCGCTCATAAGGCGCTTTGGGGCCATAAGTGAAGAGACGGCAAGGGCCATGGCAATTGCGATAAGGGAGAAGAGGGGAACGGATTTCTCGGTCTCCACAACCGGCAACCTCGGACCAAATCCTGCTGAGGACAAGAAAGTCGGCCTTGTATACATGGCCATCGACTGGGAAAGAGAGACGACTTCCAGGGGCATGATATTCGCTGGCACCAGGGAAGAGATCAAGCATTCGGCCGCTCTTTCCGTGCTCCAACTTCTCTCTGAGGTTGTCGAGACATGGGCGTGAGATGCTTCATTGCCGTCGCTCTTGAGGAGGCCCTCAAGAAGAATATAGCAAACTCCATAGAAGACCTCAAAAGGGTTAATGCCGATATTAAGTGGGTCCCCCCAGAGAACCTTCATATAACCCTTAAATTTATAGGGCATACGCCTGAAGATCTCATTCAGAAGATGAAGTATAGGCTGGCCGAAATCTCCGCTTCTTTTAGACCATTTTCCCTTGGCCTTTCTGGAGTCGGTCTCTTCCCTGATGCAAGAAGGCCAAGGGTCATCTGGATAGACATCCATGATTTTGAAGGACTGAGAAAACTTAAAGAATCAGTTGAAGAAAATATTATAACTCTCGATGTTAATAGAGAAGATAGGGCATTCTCTCCTCATCTTACCATTGGTAGGGTAAGAAGTCCAAGGGGTGTGAACACCCTTCTCACTGCACTAGAACCACTGAAAGAGAGAAATTTTGGTATCATAGAAGTCCGATCATTTTCGCTTATGAAGAGTGAACTGAAGCCAAAGGGTGCTGAATATACAGCCATAGCAGAGTTCAAACTTGCATCGTGAATAAACAGAAAAGGAAGGAGCATAATCTGTGAGCAAAGAGGGAGGTTCAATGACGAATAAGGACAAGATGAAAGCCCTGGAGATGGCAATCTCCCAGATCGAGCGGAGCTTTGGCAAAGGCTCGATCATGAAGCTTGGGGCGGCTGACGTCGCGGAAGGCATCCAGGCAATACCAACGGGCTCCCTGACACTTGACATAGCGACAGGCATTCGAGGGTACCCGAGAGGAAGGGTCATCGAGATCTATGGTCCTGAGTCATCGGGAAAGACGACCCTCGCCCTCCATGCGATCGCAGAGTCACAGAAGGCAGGTGGCGTGGCGGCGTTTATAGACGCTGAGCATGCCCTCGACATAGCCTATGCAGGCAAACTCGGCGTTAAGGTCGAGGATCTCCTCGTTTCCCAGCCCGATACCGGAGAGCAGGCACTCGAGGTGGCAGAGGCCCTTGTCCGGAGCGGCGCCGTCGACATCATTGTTATCGATTCCGTTGCCGCTCTGGTTCCAAAGGCAGAAATAGAGGGCGATATGGGCGATTCCCTGCCCGGCCTCCAGGCGCGCCTCATGAGCCAGGCCTTGAGAAAGCTTACCGCCGCAATATCGAAATCCCTCACAACGGTCGTATTCATCAACCAGATACGGATGAAGATCGGTGTAATGTTCGGTAATCCTGAGACGACTACGGGAGGAAATGCACTGAAGTTCTATTCTTCCATGCGCCTCGATATACGAAGGATTGACAATATCAAGGAAAACCAGGAGACCATAGGCGGCAGAGTGAGGGTAAAGGTCGTAAAGAACAAGGTCGCCCCTCCCTTTAAACAGGCCGAATTTGACATCTATTTTAACGAGGGGATATCACGGGTGGGAGAGCTTGTCGACCTCGGCGTTGAACAAGGGATCGTAGAAAAATCAGGCGCCTGGTATAGCCTGAACGGGACGAGGATCGGCCAGGGAAGGGAAAACGTGAAAGAATACCTGAGAAACAACCCTGAAACGGCTGAGGCCATTCAGCAGAAGATATTCGAACATATCAGGAACAGGAAATAACCATGGAAATAAACGACCTCCTTCAAACCGCAATGTCCTACGAGGCATCGGACCTCCATATCAAAGTCGGATCCCCGCCCATCCTGCGGATTGCAGGAGAACTGAATCCCTTGCCTGCTGAGGGGAGGATCTCGCAGCAGGACGCAATGAAGATGGCCTTCGGCGTCATGAGTCCCGGACAGAGGGAGATTTTTAAGAAGAAGAATGAAATCGACCTTGCTTACAGTGTGCCCGGACTTGGGAGATTCAGGTGCAACATCTTTATCCAGAGGGGAACGATCGGCATCGTGCTGAGGGTCATTCCGATGAAGATCCCAACCTTCGAAGAACTCTACCTTCCCGAGGTACTGAAGAAGCTGTCACTTGAAGACAGAGGTCTCATCCTTGTCACAGGAACAACGGGAAGCGGTAAGTCCACTACCCTCGCAGCGATGATCGACTATATCAACATGAACCGGACAAGCAATATCATCACCATCGAGGACCCTATCGAATACCTCCATAGGGACAAAAAGAGCATCGTGAATCAGAGGGAGATCGGAAGTGATACTGAATCCTTTGCAAAGGCATTGCGCTCTGCCCTGAGGCAGGACCCGGATGTGATCCTCGTCGGCGAGATGCGCGATTTTGAGACTATACAGACCGGCCTCACAGCTGCCGAGACCGGGCATCTCGTATTCAGCACGCTCCACACCGTTGACGCCGCGGAGACCGTCAACAGGATCATAGCGGTCTTCCCTCCCTATCAGCACAAGCAGGTGAGGATACAGTTGTCTTCCGTCATCAAGGGGATCATCTCGATGAGACTCTTGCCGAAGTCCGACGGAAAGGGCAGAGTACCTGCTGTTGAAGTCCTTGTCGCAACCGCAACGATCAAGGACTGCATCCTCGACCCTGACAAGACAAAACTCCTGCCCGATGTGATCGCACAGGGCAGGATCCACTACGGGATGCAGACCTTTGACCAGTCTGTCTTCTCCCTCTATACGTCGGAACTTGTAACCTATGAGGAGGCATTGAGGAGGGCATCGAACCCTGATGATTTTATCCTTAAAGTCAAGGGTGTCCATTCAACCAGTGACTTGACCCTCGAATCCCCGTTAGGGACCAAGCAGTCCGGGATAGAAATCGAAAGATTCAATACATGAAGGAACATGCTCCGGCATCTCCTGCTCCCTCTGAAGGCACAAGGGAGAATATTCTCAAGGGCCGAGGTGCTGTAGGACGATCGCTCTCTTCACCTCCGTCAAAGGGTCGCGAGAGAGGCCTTTCTCCATCCTTCAAAAAACCGTCGGCACTCCAGTTTGCATACCGGCTCCTGAGCTATCGGGGGAGAAGCGAAAAGGAGATGAGGGAAAAGATGAAGATGAAGGGGTACCGTGAATCCGAGATCGAATCGGCAATCGGCGATCTCCTCTCCTATGGTCTTCTGGACGACAGGAAACTCGCATCTTCTCTCAAGAGATACGCAGAGGAATCAAGAAAGCTCAGCGTTTCCGGCACAAGGAATTACTTGAAGGGGCGAGGGATACCCGGAGAGATCATTGACGAGACGCTCAAGGACAGCGATGAAAGGGCAACGGCGCAGAAACTGATAGAAAAGAAGATAAGATTCCTGCATAATTATCCCACCGGTGAGATCACGAGACGACTCTACGCTGCTCTTTACCGCAAGGGCTATTCCATGGAAACAATCATTGAGGTCTTAAAACCATTCAGGCGCAAGGAGGACGTTCTATGAAGAGGGCTTCTTGTATCGCGGTGCTTGTCCTGATAAGCCTCTGGTCCTCTCCGGGCTGTTCGACGGCGGTGCGGTATTCTGCCGACGAGATCAAGGACTATCCACCCGCAGTCCGGGAACAGATAGAGGACGGTTCAATAGCCACGGGAATGACCTTTCAGCAGGTCAGGTACGCATGGGGTAGTCCCTCAGAAGTCATCCCCCTCGCGCTCACTGAAGACGGGAAGCAGCGGGAGGAATGGGTATACTCTCGGATGATGGGATTCTTTAAGACAAGGCTGTATTTCACCGACGGCAAACTGACAGAGATTGTCTCGACAGAACCGGGAATAACAAAGTAGTCGCTCGTCAATGACGATTGGATGATGATCACGGTGAGGTTCACGACCTCTTCTTTTGCCCAGGGCATCGTGAATCTTCATCCTTCAACCATGTTCTGGGAGGGATAAACAGATTATGAAAAGCGCCGAGATACGGTCTGCATTCCTTGAGTTCTTTCGCGAGAAGGGTCACGAGCCCGTAAGGAGTTCCCCGTTGATTCCCAAGGGCGACCCCACCCTTCTCTTCACCAACGCAGGTATGGTCCAGTTTAAGTCCGTCTTCCTCGGTAAAGAGACTCGCCCATACAAAAGGGCCGCCTCATGCCAGAAATGCATGAGGGCCGGAGGCAAACACAGCGACATAGAGAACGTGGGCCATACAGCCCGGCATCACACCTTCTTCGAGATGCTCGGGAATTTTTCCTTTGGCGACTATTTCAAGAGAGACGCCATTCTCTTTGCGTGGGAGCTTCTGATAGAGCGTTTCAGGCTGCCGAAAGAGAGGCTCTGGGCGACGGTCTTTGAGAATGACGATGAGGCGGAGAAACTCTGGAGAGAACTCACGGGCATTCCTGCGGAGCGCATCGTTCGGCTCGGCGCAAAGGACAACTTCTGGCAGATGGGCGACACAGGGCCCTGCGGACCATGTTCCGAGATTATCATCGATCAGGGAGAAGGCGTGGGCTGCGGCAGGCCTGACTGTGCCGTCGGATGCGACTGCGACAGGTTCCTCGAGATCTGGAACCTTGTCTTCATGCAGTTCAACCGTGACGAAAAAGGGACCCTCACGCCCCTTCCAAAACCGAGCATTGACACCGGCATGGGACTCGAAAGGGTCTCGGCCGTCCTGCAGGGCAAACTCAACAACTTCGATACCGACCTCTTTTCACCGATCATTTCGGCCATTACTGAGCGTACGGGCGTGGAATACGGCAGGAGCGTCGAAAGGGATACTTCCATACGGATCATAGCAGACCACATCAGATCAATAGCGTTCCTGCTGTCAGAGGGACTCATGCCTTCCAACGAAGGGAGGGGGTACGTCCTGCGGCGGATCATCAGGAGGGCCTCACGTCATGCCCGTCTACTCGGCATCGAGAAGCCCGTTTTGTTTCAGTTGATTGACTCTGTATCGTCTGCCATGGGAAGTGTCTACCCCGAACTGCCTGACGAAACAGAACGTTCATCGAGGATCCTCATGGTCGAGGAGGAGCGTTTCGAGAGGACCCTTGAACAGGGTATGAAGATCATGGATGACCTCGTAGGCTCCCTCAGAAAATCGGGCCTGAAGACCATCCCAGGCAATGAGCTCTTTAAACTGTACGACACCTTCGGCTTTCCTCTTGACCTCGCCCGGGATATAGCCTCCGACAACGGCCTCATGATCGACGAAGAGGGTTTCCTGAAGGAGATGGAGATACAGAGGGAGAGGGCGAGGGCTTCTTGGGTAGGCGAGGAAGAGGGTGTAGCATCGATATACCGGGAGCTTTTGTCGGAGGTCGGGAAGACTGAGTTCATCGGTTATGAATCCCTCGAAGGAGAATCCGTTATAAGGGCGATTCTGAGAGAAGGCAAGGTCATGAAAGAGGCGTCAGAGGGAATGGAGGTCGAGATATTCCTCGATAGGACCCCTTTTTATGGGGAATCCGGCGGCCAGGTCGGAGATACGGGAGAGATGACGGGACAGAACTTCAGGGCCCTTGTCCTCGACACCAAGAAGCCCCTTGAGGGGCTCCACGCCCATGTCGTCAAGATCAGGAAGGGTCTCCTCCGTGTATGGGACAAGGTCGAATGCCGCGTCGATGCCGAAAAGAGAAGGGCAACCATGAAGAACCACACGGCAACCCATCTCCTCCATGAGATTCTCCGTTCCGTTCTCGGCGACCACGTAAAGCAGGCCGGGTCACTGGTATCTCCTGAGCGGCTGCGCTTCGATTTCACTCATTTCTCGTCCCTTGACGATGCTGAAGTGGCCACCATCGAGACCAGGCTCGTGGAGAAGGTCATCGAGAACCTGCCGGTTGTAACCTCTGTCTCGGATATCAAGACAGCCATAGATTCCGGTGCGACGGCACTCTTCGGGGAGAAGTATGGGGAGATGGTTCGCGTCGTGAGCGTTCCGGGTTTCAGTTCGGAACTCTGCGGAGGAACCCACTGCAAGGCGACGGGCGAGATAGGGTTTTTTGTCATCGTCTCTGAAGGCAGCGTTGCCTCAGGCATCAGGAGAATAGAGGCGTTGACCGGCAGGGAGGCTTTCCGGTTCCTGAAAGATAAGGTCGCTGAACTGAGGAGGATCAATGAACTCCTGAAGACCGACAAGGCTTCTGCCAGGATCGAGAGACTCCTCGCAGACATGAGGACACTTGAAAAGGAGTTGGAGGCCTTTAAGTTCAAGGCTGCTGCAAAAGACTCATCATCGATGATCGAGAAGGCTAAATCGATTGACGGGATCCTGGTCCTTTCCTGCAGGGTCGACGGTCTTGAACAGAAGGACCTTAGGGTCCTTGCGGACAACATCAGAGACAGGATGCGCTCGGGGATCATCTGTATGGCTTCGGCAAAAGATGGCCAGGCATCGATACTCACGATGGTCACGAGAGACCTGACAGACCGTTTCAATGCCGGAGAGATCCTCAAGAAGGTCTCAGCCCTGACACAAGGGAGAGGTGGCGGCAAGGCGGAAATGGCGCAAGGCGGCACGAGCAACCTTGAGAAACTGGACAGTGCGCTCGAATCAGTGTACGATATAGTTGAGAAAAGTTTACAGGGAGCAGACAACAGAGGTAATACGCAGCACGGAGCCGGAGAATGAAAGGACCGGATATCACTCTTCCCCGTCGCTCTTCCATCTCTCGCTTCCGGCTGCCTACTACAAAATAATTACAGGAGGTGCTTCATGACGGTCTTTGATCTCATGAGAAATGCATTGCTCGCAGGTCTTGGTGCGCAGGAGAAGGTAAAGGAATTCATCGATGAACTCGTCAAGAAAGGCGAACTCAGTGAATCACAGGGAGCGAAGCTCGTAAAGGAATGGACCGATAAGGCCGACAAGAGCACGGAACAGTTCTCGAAAAGTATCAATGATGTGGTGACAAAGACCCTGGACATGATGAGCCTTCCGAGCAAGGAAGACCTCTCGAAACTTGACCAGCATGTCCAGTCGTTGTCTGCACGTGTCAGCAAGTTGGAGGCTGCGGGAGGAGAAGCTCCGAAAAAAGGATAACCCCTTGTGGCCTTCTTCAGATTGACGCGCACGTACAAATCTGCGCGGAGACTTCAACAGGTTGTCAACGTATTCCTGAAGCATGGTTTTGGCCGTTTCATAGACCAGATCCATCTCAGCAAGTATATTCCTTTCCTGAAGAGACTCAAGTCCTTCGGGCAGTGGCCTGTACTGAGAGGGCCGACCATCCCGGAACGGCTCAGAATCGCCTTTGGGGAGCTTGGCCCCACATTCATAAAGCTCGCCCAGGTCCTTTCCTCACGACCGGACCTCATCACCGCTGAGTATGCCAACGAATTCAAGAAGCTTCAGGATGAAGTTCCGCCCTTCCCTGTCAGCGCTGCAAAGCGTATCATCGAAGAAGAGCTCAGGATGCCGCTCTCCGAGATATTCCAAGAGTTCGAAGACGTACCGGTAGCGGCGGCTTCCATCGCCCAGGTCCATTATGCACGACTTGTCGATGGAAGCGACGTCATCGTCAAGATCCAGAGGCCGCGCATAGAAGAGACGATAGAGACGGACATCAATATCCTCTTTGCCCTTGCCCGTCTCCTCGACAGGTACGTTCCCGAGAGCAGGTTCTTCAACCCTCTCGGTATCGTTGAGGAGTTTTCGAAGACCATAAGGAAGGAGCTTGACTTTGTAAACGAAGCCAGGAACTGTATGAGGTTCAAAAGGAACTTCGAGACCAGTCTTGATGTCTACATCCCCCGCGCCTATCAGGAACTCGTCACAAGGAAGGTCCTTGTCATGGAGAGGGTCTCGGGGGTGAGAATTGACAACATTCAAAAGATTGAGGCCCTCGGCCTCGACCGGCAGAGACTCGCACGCGTGGGGGTCGAGGCCTACTTCAAGATGGTCCTGGAAGACGGTTTTCTCCACGGAGACCCTCATCCCGGCAACATGTTCGTCCTGCCCGACGGAAGGATCAGCTTTGTGGATTTTGGAATCGTCGGATACGTCTCAGCGGATTTGATGCAGACCATGGGGAACACCTTTCTCGCCTTCGTCCACAAGGACTTCGACCGGTTGATCGACCTGTATACGGAACTCGGCTACGTTCCCAAGGATGTGGATATGGATGCCTTCAGAAGAGACTTTAAGTCGGACCTCATCGACATGCTCGAACCCCTCTACGGTCTCACCCTTCAGCAGATAGACTTTGCGAAGTACCTCGATACCTTCACCCATGTCGCCCTCAAACACCGGCTTACGATACCCTCCGATCTCCTCCTTATCAACAAGTCTCTCCTCATCCTCGAAAGCATCGGCAGGGAGCTCGATCCCCATTTTGACTTCTTCGTCGCCTTCGAACCCTATGCTGCGAAACTTGCAAGAAAAAGGTACAGCCCTGCGCAGATCTATGAGAAGGTGAGCAAACACTCCCTTGAGCTGAGCGACTTTGTCGTCCTCTTTCCCAAGCAGATGCAGCAGATCATGCGGAAGGTCCTCAAGGACGACTTCCATATCAAGATGACCCATATCGGTCTCGAAAAATTCATCATGGATATGGACCGGTCGAGCAACAGGGTCTCCTTCGGCATGATCATCAGCGCCATCCTCATCAGCTCGGCCATTATGCACGCGACCGGAGTTGGGCCCCAGGTATTCGGCTTTTCTCTTCTCGGGGTCGCCAGCTTCGGCCTCGCCTTCATCCTCGGCATATGGCTCATCATTTCGATCATACGGTCGGGAAGGCTCTGACTATTTCTTCCGTTCAAAGAGAGACCCCGCAATCGCAACAAAGATCACCGACGTAATACCGAGGACACTGACGTCCATAAGAAGCGAGAAATCGAAAACCCCAAGGTTCCCGAAGACCGAGTGTTTCAGGGCATCGATGCCGTAGGTAAAGGGATTCAGACGGGCCACGATCTTTAAGATCTCCGGGAGCATCTTTACGGGATACATCGCCCCGGAAAGAAAGAACATCGGCATGACGATGAAATTCATGATGACGCTGAAGCTCTCGAAGCTCTCATAAAAGGTCGCGATGACGATGCCGAAAGACGAAAGACAGAACGACAAGAGGACAGAGACGAGAACGGTCCAGACAATTGCCGAAACATCAAGATGAATGCCGAGAACTGGGAAGAGTGCGAGGATGATGGCGGCCTGGATGACTGAGATGAGCGTCCCGCTCAGCGCCTTTCCGATTACGATGGAGAACCGCGATACGGGCGCAACGAGGATCTCCTTCATGAAGCCGAATTCCTTGTCCCAGATAATCGAGATGGAAGAGAATATCGAACTGAAGAGTACCGTCATTCCGAGGATGCCGGGGAATATGAACTGCATGTACGTGACACCCATCGCCATCCCCGGTCCGACGAGTCTCGACATGCCGCCTCCGACGAGGAAGAGCCATATGAGCGGCCTTGCGATCGTAGAGATGAGTCTGCTCTTCTCCCGCACAAATTTCTTGAATTCCCTCGCCACGAGGACGTAGACAGCATTAGCCTCTATCAAGTTTCCTCCGGTACGATCTGACGGCCTGTTTGATGGTGTCGGAAGAGGAGACATCCTCGCCCCTGATCTCCTTGCCGGTCATCTTCAGGAAGACGTCATTGAGCGTCGGCCTCTGGAGCCTGACAGAGAGCACGGTCTCCCCCATCGCCCTGATGATCTCAGGTATGCATGCATCGCCTTTCACTGTCGTGAGGAAGAGCTCACTGTCCTTCTCCGAGACCTCCACCTTAAACAACCTCTCGATCTCGATCCTGGCCTTTTCGTTGTCCGTCGTCCTGAGATAGATGACATCGCCGCCGATGGTCTTCTTCAGTTCGTCCGGCGTTCCCATGGTAATGATCTTGCCGTTATCGATGATCGCGATTCTGTCGCAGACCTCAGCCTCTTCCATGTAGTGCGTTGTCATGAAGACCGTCACGCTATGTTGTCTCGGGAGGTCGACAATGAACTCCCAGAGATTCGTCCTTGTCTGCGGATCGAGACCAAGTGTCGGCTCATCGAGGAAGAGCACCTTCGGTCTATGGATAAGCCCCCGCGCCACCTCGAGCCGCCTTTTCATGCCTCCGGAAAATTTTTTGATGAGATCATTCCTTCTGTCATACAGTCCCACAAAATTAAGGGCATCCTTGACTCGCTCCCCCCGCTCATCCTTCCCGACATCATAGAGGAAGGCGTGAAACATCAGATTCTCATAGGCCGTCAGGTCTTTATCGAGTGTCGAATCCTGGAAAACAAGGCCGATCGACTTTCTTACCTTTGAGGGCTCCCTTGAGCAGTCATAGCCGTTGATGAAGGCCTTTCCAGATGTCGGAGCCAGCAAGGTGCAGAGGATGTTGATGGTTGTCGTCTTCCCCGCTCCGTTCGGGCCGAGAAAACCGAAGATGGAACCCTCTTCGACCTCAAAAGAGATATCGTTCACCGCAGTGATGTTGCCAAACCGCTTTACGACGTTCTCGACCCTGATGATGGACATATCTGAGTTTACCAGAATTGGCTTCCGATAGGAATAGCAATAACAGGTTACGTTCTCATTTCCTTCAGCCTAAGGACAGCAGTGAGCGGTTGCTTTTTTTTCTGAAAATCTGGATAATATGAATCGATGTGACGCTTCCTTGGGGTGGTAGTTCAGCTGGTTAGAACGCCGGCCTGTCACGTCGGAGGTCGCGGGTTCGAGCCCCGTCCACCCCGCCATTCTCTTTCCTGCCGTTCAATAAGTTAGTTTTCCGCGCCTTACATAATCACCCAACAAATCCTGAACAGAGTTCTATTTCCCTGCTTCACATACATACGCTCGCTTTGTTTGACCGAGGAAAAACGAAGTCCCGCAGGTTGCATTTCAAGAGTCAAGAGGTACTCCCCCGCAGCGGCGAGGATGGAAACGCATTTGTTCAGGATGGTAGGGAAAGAATAAGGGTCTAGACTCGACCTCAATCAGATTGGTATAAGAGTAATGAGTATGACCCTTATGAGGCCGTTTTGAGTTGGTCTCGTGGGCTGTCGCATCGTGGTAGAATCTGCGCTGGTTCAATACAGATGGGGAGGACGTAGTTTAGGTTCCTGGGAACTAACATCGTTTGGACATAATCCAACAATATGGAGTAGAAATGGGAATTAGACGGTTAACTCTCTAAGAACACACTTTGAGTATTGAACAACTTCAAAGGTCCAATGATTATTTATAGATCATGTTAACTTGGTAGATGTTTTGGATTGACGACCCTAAAAATTTTCTGATATTATGAGGAAACTATCCAATAACTGGTTAACCATGAATAAGGAGGGAAGATGAAGAAGAAAATCATGAGCGCGCTAGGGGCCTCAATTCTTCTGTGGTTTACAACTCCGGCATTTGCCCACTGGTGGATGCCTACGCTACTCCAAAGAACTCCATCATCCCTAAAGGAATAATTGCTGAAATAGAGAAAACAATAACGGATTTTGACGACAAATTCCGCACATCTGAGGCGCACCAGACTGGCAGATTAAGGAAAGTCACTTTTCTAATGGAGCCGTTTTACAAGAATGAGCAAGTTCTGTTACTTGACTTTTGGAATAAAATGAACAGTGCAATTCTGAGCATCGGAGAAAATTAATGGTATGCCTGCCCCTCAGAATAAGAAATAAGGCAGCGTACAAAAAAATCAATCCGAGTGGTGATATCCGTGGTTTTTAATTGACTGTTCACCAGCGGCTATTTAATTCGTCAGCTTTCGAAGAAGATAATTAAGGACAGTGGCATGGACCTGCTGGTCGTTTTTGCAATAGTCTTAGGCATAGTTGCAATTTTTGTTCTCGCCCACCTCCGCCCGCTTTCGGAGGATGAGGTCCAAGTGTTAGCAGATCGGCGGAGAACAAAGGCTATCGATTCCTATTACACGTTCGACAGAAGAGAATACGCCGTCAATGCAGAGGTTAAGAAGCGTATGGCAGCAAATGGTTCAGTCTATAATATGTCAGAACAGTTGTTCGAGTTTCCCGCTCTCGCCGCAGGGCGACTGAAATACAAGAAGCACGAATGGATCATAGTAGCGTTTGAGCGAAACAAAACCATCGACAAAATGTGGGTCAACAAAGGGCCGGATCGATCGCAGGTTCATTTTGGAATTGGTCTGCAGAATGTTCAACAAATGGCGGTAAATGGCGGCTACCGATCCGTTTTGGTCTTCCACAATCATCCAAACTCAGACCCGTCGCTGTACTCAACCCGGCAAGCGAGCGATCGAGACAAGCAGACCGCTGGGGAACTTGCGGATCAACTAAGCTCGGCAGGGGTAAACCTCATGGAGTTCGTTTGTGAACGAGGCAGACATTACACTTACTTGCGCTCGGTTTGCGATACATTCTTGCCCATCGAAGGCTTCCGTGAAAAGCTCCGTCAGGTTAACGGGGCCAGCCGGGGCCAGAACTTCTCTCTTCATCGGGAGCGTCTGTTCGGATAATAGTGTCGTTGGCAAATATAAAAGCTAGGACCTGTCCCCCGAAAAATGTGCCACTTGTAAGTAGAGTGTTGGCATAATAGGACACTCGAACAAGGAGGCAGGGATGAAGAAGACGCGGTATACAGAGGAACAGATTGTAAGCATTCTGAAGGAGGGGGAAGCGGGCATAACCGTCACTGAGCTGTGTCGGAAGTACGGG